>ERZ773197.2290-NODE-2290-length-12250-cov-4.953424_pt1 | contig 12250 bp, 10 predicted proteins | sample MGYA00580999_ERZ773197 | MGnify/ENA primary metagenome ERZ773197 (study PRJEB29015, sample SAMEA2738166) | human oral metagenome | biome: human oral; feature: human-associated habitat; material: saliva | place: China | collected 2185 ...
GGTGGACAGCGTGGTGCTGGTTCCGGCGGCCCCCGCCCCGCAGCGGGCTCACGCCCCGGTGGCGGCCCCCGTTCGGGCTCAGGCGGCGGTTCACGCCCCACCCCGTCAATGATGCCGAAGGTATCCAATGTTGGGCCCGGATCGCCTTCAGGCGGCGGTAACTCCGGTGGCGGCGGTGGCTCCCGTCGCGGCGGTGGTGGTTTTAACCGTGGCCCGGGCCGCCCCGGCCCCGGCGGTCGCGGTAACGCCCAGGGCGCTTTCGGACGCGGCGGTTCCAAACGTAAAAACCGCAAGTCAAAGGCGGCACGCCGCAGCGAGCAGGAGCAGCTTAACGCACCAGCACCCGGCGGCGTGGTCGTGCCTCGCGGCGACGGCTCAACCGAAATCCGTATGCGCCGCGGCGCCTCCATCATGGACTTTGCCGAGAAGATTGGCGCGAACCCCGCAGCCCTGATTACGGTGCTCTTCCACTTGGGTGAGATGGCAACTCAAACCCAGTCCCTGGACGAGGACACGTTTGAGCTGCTGGGTGCCGAGCTGGGGTACGTTATTAAGATCGTTTCCCCCGAAGACGAAGAGCGCGAACTGCTGGAGTCCTTCGACATTGACCTTGAGGCCGAAGCGGCTGCTGAAGGCGATAAAGAGCTTGAGATGCGCCCGCCGGTTGTGACCGTGATGGGTCACGTTGACCACGGTAAAACCCGCCTGCTGGATGCCATCCGTAACACCAACGTCATTGAGGGTGAGGCCGGCGGCATTACCCAGCACATCGGTGCGTACCAGGTACACACCACTGTTGAGGGTGAAGACCGTGCGATTACCTTCATCGATACCCCCGGTCACGAGGCGTTTACCGCTATGCGTGCCCGCGGTGCGAAGGTTACCGACGTCGCTATTCTTGTGGTCGCAGCGGATGACGGCGTGATGCCGCAGACCGTTGAGGCCCTGAACCATGCCCAGGCGGCTAACGTGCCGATCGTGGTTGCGGTTAACAAGATCGATAAGGAAGGTGCCTCGCCCGATAAGGTCAAGGGCCAGCTGACCGAGTACGGTCTGGTACCCGAAGACTACGGCGGAGACACCATGTTCGTGAATGTTTCTGCCCGCAACGGCACCAATATTGACGAACTGCTGGAGGCTGTGACCCTCACCGCCGACGTCCTGGAACTGCGTGCTAACCCGAATAAGGAAGCTCGCGGCGTTGCCATTGAAGCGAACCTGGACAAGGGCCGCGGTGCGGTCTCCACCGTCCTGGTGCAGTCCGGTACCCTGCATGTGGGCGATGCGATTGTTGCCGGCGTGGCACACGGTCGCGTGCGTGCAATGTTCGATGAAAACGGCCAGGCAGTGAAAGAAGCCGGCCCGTCCCGTCCCGTGCAGGTTCTGGGCCTTTCGACAGTGCCCCGTGCGGGTGATACCTTCCTCTCGACCGAGGAAGAACGCACTGCACGCCAGATCGCTGAGAAGCGTGAGGCAGCGGACCGTAACGCACAGCTTGCGAAGCGTCGTAAGCGCGTAACCCTTGAATCCTTCGATGCCGCCGTGGCTGAGGGCAAGATGGACACGCTGAACCTGATTATTAAGGGTGACGTCTCCGGTGCTGTTGAGGCCCTGGAAGAGTCGCTCATGAAGATCGACGTGGGCGGTGACGAGGTTCAGCTGCGTGTGATCCACCGCGGTGTGGGTGCTATTACCCAGAACGACGTGAACCTGGCAACCGTGGACAACGCGGTCATCATCGGCTTCAACGTCCGCCCGGCAGAGCGCGTTGCAGAACTTGCCGACCGCGAAGGTGTCGAGATGAAGTTCTACTCGGTCATCTACCGTGCGATTGAGGAAATCGAGCAGGCCGTTAAGGGTATGCTCAAGCCCGAGTATGAAGAAGTTGAGCTTGGTTCAGCTGAGATCCGCGAAGTGTTCCGCTCCTCCAAGTGGGGCAATATTGCCGGTTCGCTGGTCAAGAACGGTATTATCAAGCGTAACTCCAAGGCACGCCTGGTACGTGACGGGTCCGTGGTGGCTGAAGACCTCACCATTGAGTCGCTACGCCGCTTCAAGGACGACGCCACCGAGGTTCGTGAAGGCTACGAGTGCGGTATTGGGCTCGGTTCCTTCAACGACATTAAGGAAGGCGACGTTATTGAAACGTGGGAGATGCGCGAGAAGAAGCGCGTCTAAGGCACTAAGGCCGTCTGCTTCCCAGTCGCAGTAGGGAAGCGGGCACCTCACATACCGTGCGGGCCGGTCCTTATGAACGGGAGTTTATAAGGGCCGGCCCGCGCCGCTGTGGGGCCAGTGTCAGCGATGTACCAGCGGCATCGTATCTTGCGAGCAGAAAATATACGGAAGAACTATCGCGTCGCCCCCGCGCCGCGTATCACCTACAGAGGAGAACAGCATGGCTGATGCAGCCCGCGCGGCTCGCCTAGCCGACCGCATTAAAGTGATTGTGGCACAGGCGTTAGAGCGTCGTGTCAAAGACCCCAGGCTCGGGTTCGTGACTGTCACAGACGCCCGCGTCACCAACGATCTGCAGCACGCAACCGTGTACTATACGGTGTACGGTTCCGAACAGGAGCAGGCTTCGACAAAGGCTGCCTTGGAATCCGCCAAAGGTATCCTGCGGTCGGAGGTGGGGAAGAATATTACCGCCCGCCTGACCCCAACCCTCACCTTTGTGCCTGATGAAGTCCCCGTAAACGCCTACCATCTGGAGGATTTGCTCCGTAAGACCCGTGAACGCGACGCTCAGCTGGCCGCCGCCGCCACGGGCGCGCAGTATGCGGGGGAGGCCGACCCCTATAAGAAACCCGCCGACGATAACGAGTTCGGCGAAGACACCACCGGTGAGGACACCGAATAAGTGGCTAAAACGAAAGGGGACGGACCCAGCGGGCTGGTAGTGATCGATAAGCCCGAGGGGATCACCAGCCACGATGTGGTGTCGAAACTCCGCTGGATTGCGGGCACCCGTCGCGTTGGTCATGCGGGCACTCTTGACCCGGCGGCGACCGGGGTGCTGATTCTGGGGCTGAATAAGGCGACGAAACTGCTGACCTACCTGGTAGGGCAGGATAAGACGTATCAGGCCACGATTCAGCTGGGTATTAGCACAGAAACGGACGATGCTCAGGGCCGACAGACCGGAACTTGCCCGGAGGCCGTGGAGGCACTGACTGAGCAGCGCATTCTTGAGGCGGTCGCAAGCTTAACCGGCGATATTATGCAGGTGCCTTCTGCGGTATCTGCCATCAAGGTTAATGGGGTCCGCTCCTACACTCGGGTGCGCGGCGGTGAACAGGTAGAACTAGCTGCCCGCCCGGTGCGGGTGAATGAGTTCACGGTGCATTCCATACAACGCACTATGACCAGTTGGTGTGTTCTCGTTTCTCAGCAGGAACTTGCCGAGGCGGGGATCGACGTGGCTGGAACACACGGCGAGCTGTCGGATCCCACTACTGCGATCACCTCGGTGCCGGTGATCAACTGTGAGGTGACGGTATCCTGCTCCTCAGGCACCTATATTCGTGCATTGGCGCGGGATCTGGGTCAGATGCTGGGCACCGGCGGGCACCTCATACGTTTACGCCGCACCCGGGTGGGAGAAACCACCCTTGCAGACGCCGCTGCTTTGCCGGAACTGCTGGAACGCCGGCAGACGGCGGGGCAACCGTTGACGGATATGCCGCTGCTGAGTTTAGAGGAGGCTGCGCGCCGTCTCTTTAAGGTTCGTGAGCTATCGGCGCAGCAGGCCACAGATGTGTCTTTTGGCCGACGCATTAGCCCGAACGGGGACGGGACGGTGACTCCGCGGCAGGCCCACGCAAGTACCGGTGACGGAGGGGAAAAGCAACACGCAACTACCGAGGGCGTGTACGCGGCTTTTGCGCCGGATGGCACGCTGGTGGCGCTGCTGGAGAACTTAAAACAGCGCGGTAGCGTGGTGGCTGCACCGACCCTGGTGTTCGAGGCTGGGACTGATTTTTCCGGAGCATTGGAGAAGAGCTCATGATTGCTGGGCTGGACTGGTGGTTTTGGGTAACTGCCGTACTGGGCTCCCTCTCAGCGGCTGCAGCACTGGTGCAGTATGTGCGCGGCTACGCCCCGGATGATTATTCGCAGGGCCCGGTGCTGCTGCTTGAGGCGTACCTGGTGGTGTACCTGATAGGGTCGATTATTATGCAGGCGGTTGGCCCGGGACCTCGCGGTGACTGGCTGGAGTACTACGGGTATTTGCTGACGGCTATGGTGATCCCGGCGGGTGCGTTTTTCTACTCGTTGAGTGAACGCACCCGGTGGGCTACGCTTCTGTTGGCGGTTCCTGGCCCGGTGCTGATTGTGATGGTGCATCGGATGAACATGTTGTGGTACTACTACTGAGCCGGCCGTAGTGACCTTCTGCCGCACACACTTTTGGAAGGAAACATGGGTAATAATCTTCAATCTGCCTCCGGTGGGCGGTCTCAAAACCGCAGCATGGGCTCCTACCACGCCTCGGGCCCGGGGAAGCTGATCGCCGTTTTGTACGGTGTTTTTACGTTGTCGGCTGGGGCGCGGGCGGGGTACCAGCTGGTGCGTAAGTTTGATGAGGCTCCGCTGGCAATCCTGCTGTCTTTGCTGTCGGCTGTTATTTATGCTGTGGCCGCGGTTGCCTTGGCACGGAGCGGGGAGCGGGCGCGGCGAGTTGCCCTTGTGACTATTTCGGCTGAGCTTGTGGGCGTGCTGGGTGTGGGGGCGTTGTCTCTGGCTGCCCCGCACCTGTTCCCGCTGGCCTCAGTGTGGTCGCATTTTGGGCAGGGGTACGGGTTTATTCCGCTGGTTTTGCCCGTTGTGGGCCTGTGGTGGCTGTTCCACTCCAGGCGTGCCTAGGCGCTGGGTAGCCGTGGCGCAAATTATTGAATTGTACACATTATGTGAGGAGAGAATATATGAATGAAGAGACCTCAAAAAACGAGGCTGCGAGTCAGGGCGACCGTGAGAAATCTGCGGGTTTCCCCACCAGTGAAGCGGGTACTGCGAGTCGGTCTGAAAAAGAGCCCCAGGCCCTGAAACCGGCCCGAACCACACCAGAGAACGGTGAGACGGTAAAGCAGCCTGCACCGAAGAAACCCGAGCAGAAAACGAAACTGGAGCAGAAGCCGCAGACCCTTGAGGATGCGGCAAAACCCCAAAACCGTGGGCTGTTCCGTTCGGTGGTGGGGCTGTACGGCGTGGCGATTATTGCCTACGCGGCGTGGCAGGTGATGGCAGGTACGCAGGCTGCCCCGGACTCCGCTGCGGTTGCGGTGAACCCGTCAATCGAGTCGAACTATGCGTTTCTTGCCGCCGTGTATGCGGGGGTGGGCATCGCGTTCTTGTTTATCGCCTGGAAGTTTAAGTGGGCGAATATGCTGGTACTGGCGTGCCTGGTGGTGTTCCTTGGCGGCGTGGGGCGCATTATTTCGTGGGCTTCGCACGGTACCCCACACTGGTCGCTCATTGTGCTGATGGTGACGGATTTAGTGATCCCGCCGTGTCTTCTGGTGTGGTACGCCTGGATTAATAAGTCAAATACGATCCGTCAGCAGATGCTCAGCGCCTCCCGCGTTTAATCGGGGCTTTGGCCGGGCTCGCCGTACCGGGGTGCACCCCGTTTTAGGATTCAGCATCTATGCCCGCGCTGGTCTAGGATGTATAGGTACAGTATTTTTTATGCAGGAGAGCACGTGACCCTCTATACCGAGCTGAGCGATATTCCGGCGGATTTTGGGCCGTCGGTGGTGACTATCGGCAACTTTGATGGTGTGCATATTGGTCATACCCGCGTGATTTCGCGCGTTGTCGAGTTGGCTGAGGAGCACGGGCTGGCTTCTGTCGCGGTCTCATTCGACCCGCACCCAATGCAGGTTCACCACCCTGAGCTAATGCACCAGGAGATTATGGGGCAGGGTTCACGCCGCTATTTTATGTGTCAGCTGGGCCTGCAGAATTATGTGCTGCTTCACTACGACCTGGAGTTTGCGAAGCAGAGCCCCGAAGAGTTTGTGAAGAGCGTTTTTGTGGATACTCTGCACGCCCGTTACGTGGTGATTGGCGATGATGTGCGTTTCGGGCACCGCAACTCTGGCGACCTTAACACCATGCGTGAGCTGGGCGAACAGTACGGGTTTGAGGTTGTGGTGGTTGATGATCTCATGGCGGATGACGGCACCAGGTGCTCTTCTACGCGTATCCGCGAACTGCTGAATACGGGGGATATGGAGGGTGCCGCCAGATTGTTGGGCCGCCCTCACCTCATGTACGGGGAGGTGGTGCACGGGTTGGCTCGCGGGCGTGAGCTGGGGTTCCCCACCGCAAACCTGGAGCTGGAGGCGCGCGGTTTTATCCCGGTGGATGGAGTGTACGCTGGGTGGCTGACGGACGAGTCGGGAACACGCCACCCGGCGGCTATTTCGGTGGGAACGAACCCAACGTTCGATGGTCTTGAGAACCGGCAGGTTGAGGCGCATGTGATTGACCGGCCGCAGGAGCGTGTCGAGGACTTTGACCTGTACGGTCAGCATGTGGTGGTGGAGTTTGTGAAGCATCTGCGCCCGATGGTGGCGTACCACGGGGTGGAGGCCCTGGTGGAGCAGATTAACCAGGATGTGGCGCAGACTCGGGAGGTACTGGCCGCCGCGTAGTCCCTGCGAACCGGGCGCACCGTGTTGAGGGACGCGCCCGGTACCTGTCTGCACCGCCAAAGGTGTGGGCGTCTATTTTTTGGGTTACATTACTCAGGTTTTAAGCGAGAATGGAACCATGGAAAAAATGAACGTTGAGTCCTTTAACCTGGACCACCGCGCTGTCGCTGCTCCCTATGTGCGCATTGCGGACCGTAAGATACTGCCGGGCGGGGACACCCTCATTAAGTACGATGTCCGTTTCACTCAGCCAAATACTGCGCATCTTGACATGCCTGCTGTGCACTCTATTGAACATCTGAGCGCCGAACTGATGCGCAACCACACCGATAAGCTCATTGACTTCTCTCCCATGGGCTGCCAGACCGGCTTCTACGCCCTCACTCTAGGTATTGAGCCGCAAGAATTTATGCCCATCCTTGAAGCAACGATGCGCGATATTCTAGAGGCTACCGAAGTTCCCGCCGCAAACGAGGTGCAGTGCGGCTGGGGGGCAAACCACTCTCTGGGTGCTGCTCAAGAGGCCGCCCGCGGTTTCCTGGCCGCCCGCAGCGAATGGGAGCAGGTGATGGCGTGAGCGATTCTCCTTTTGCAGCGGCGCAGATGAATCCTGACGAGGTTTACACCGCCATGCTTGCTGACCTCGAAAACCTTAACGATCTGATGCTGAACTTCTCCAACGCCGTCATTATTCAGGTGGCTATGGACGAAGAAATCGCGCCGCTCCTTAACGCCACCGCCTGGGCGCAGAAACCTATTGATGAGGGCGCGGCGGTCTTTCACCCGCGCACCCTGACCGTTAACCAGCGTGAGGTGCCTCTGCTGCTGGTGCGTTCCAAGATTGGGCTGGTGAACGCCGCATCCGCCGTGACCGAGGCATTGAGCTACGCCACCGACTGTTCTGGCGTGATAAGTGCAGGCACCGCTGGCGGGCTTGCCGCCACAACGAACGTGGGGGATGTGATAGTCGGTACAGAGTACACCTACACCGATGCTGATGCGAGCGCTTTCGGGTATGTACGTGGGCAAATCCCCGGCATGCCCGAAACCTATGGCGGCCCGGATTCCGACGTGGATGATGCGGTTGCCGCCGCCGTCGAAGCTCTTGATGCTGAGCAGGCGGAAGGCGGCTGGCAGGTGTGCCGGGGGCTGATGCTTGCCGGACATTCATTCGTGACCGCCCATAATGTCAAAGACACCCGTGAGGCGTTCCCCGCCGCGTTAAGCACCGATATGGAAACCACAGCTATCGCCCAGGTGTGCCATAACTATGAGGTGCCGTTTGTGGCGGTGCGGTGCGTCTCTGATTTGTGCGGCCCCGCCGCTGGGCAAGATTTCCACCTTGGTGTGGAGGTGGCTGCTGCCCGCTCAGCCCAATACGCTCTGCGGGTTGCCGCGCACCTGTGGTTCCTGCGCGGGTACACGGATGATGCTGAAGAAACAGAACAGGAATCTAAGGCGTAATACGGGCTGCAGCTGCGGCTCTGCCGGTGCTGCGCGGCGCTCACTTGCTCTCCGCGGACCCTGCCTGGTGGCGGTTCGCAGCGAGGTGAGGATGCATTTGTGGCGCACATGCAGTATGGTTATTAGGCAAGAGATTTTTCGAACCCCAGGAGAAACCCCATGAAGGTTTGCCCCACCCTCGCATCTGTCACCGGTCTGCTCGGTGGCTATAAGGTGGCTTCCACCACCGGTAACCGTCCCCTCGGCGGTGCTGTGCTGGGTGTGTGCGGCATTATTGCCTTTATGAACTGGAAGCGTAAGGCCGGGGCACCCCGCGCTACCTTCCTGACCGGCCTGTACCTGGGCGCTTTCGGCGCATCTCATCCGCTCGCCAAGAAGATTGGCGCGTGGCCTTCGGTTTACACAGTGACCGGAATAACCGCTCTCGCTTCGATCCTTATTGGTCGTAAGCGTAAGAAATAAGTCTTAGAAAAGACGGCGGGTTGGCTTCGTTGCCAGCCCGCCGTTTTTGCTTGCGTCCCTCACGCACTGGGGGTTGCGGGCATCACGGTATACGGCGGGTGCGGCAGCCTCCGGCGTTGGCTTATTCCCTGTGGGGAAACGGGCCTAGCCTATCCAATCCGCTTAGCCCACCGTCCCGCCGGGCCCCGCGTAGCAGGCGCCTGGCACCCCAACCCAGTGAGGACAGTATGAAAAACACGGACTCAACGGACCGTAACCCCACACCGGTGGATACCGCTAAGGTGCAGCCGGGCACCCCGCACCTTCAGCGTGTCCTGACGCTGCGTCACATTATGTTCATTGCCCTTGGTTCGGCGATTGGTACGGGCCTTTTCTACGGTTCAGCATCTGCTATCCAGTTGGCTGGGCCTTCGGTACTGGTCGCCTACATGGTTGGCGGCGCAGCGGTGTTCATGGTGATGCGCGCTATGGGAGAGTTAGCGCTTGCCAACCCGGTTTCGGGGGCGTTTTCGGAGTACGCTACCCGTTACTTGGGGCGCTGGGCGGGTTTTGTGACCGGCTGGAGTTACGCCCTGGAGATGGCGCTGGTCGCTATTGCGGATGTGACGGCGTTCGCCGTCTATATGCAGTTCTGGTTCCCTAATAGCCCCGCCTGGGTGTGGATTGTGTCGGTGCTTCTGATTCTGCTCGCCATTAATCTCACGAAAGTAAAAGCGTTCGGGGAGGCAGAGTTCTGGTTCACCCTGGTGAAGGTTTCGGCTATTATCGCCATGATTATTGGTGGCGTGATTCTGCTGTTTGTTGGGGTTCAGGCGCACGATTCTGTCGCACCGTCGGTTACCAACCTGTGGTCGCTGGATGGCGGTTTCATGCCGAACCAGTTCACCGGCTTCTTGGCCTGCTTTACCGTGGTGATGTTTTCGTTTGGCGGTATTGAGACTATTGGTATTGCGGCGGGTGAGACGAAAAACCCGCGTGTTTCCATCCCTAAGGCAATCCGCACCGTGCCGGCCCGCATCATGATTTTCTATGTGCTTACCCTGGGTGTGATTATGTCCCTGTACCCCTGGTATTCGGTCAGTAAAGAGAACTCGCCGTTCGTGCAGATTTTTAGTTCTTTAGGTATACCTGCGGCAGCTGGCATTTTGAATATTGTGGTGATTACCGCCGCTGTTTCGGCCATGAACGCAGATGTGTACGGTGCCGGGCGTATGCTGTACGGTTTGGCGCAGCGCGGGCTGGCCCCCGCATCGTTCCGTAGGGTGAGCCGTAACGGCGCGCCGTGGATGACCACTTTGCTCATGATCGTGGTCATGGCGGTGGGTGTGATTGTGAACGTGCTCTTTAAGGATGCTTTTGAGGTGGTTGCCTCACTGGCCACCTTCGCCACGGTGCTGGTGTGGGTGATGATTCTGCTGGCGCACATCGCCTATAAGCGCGGCGGGTATGACACCGAGAAGCAGCCTGTGCGCCTGCCCCTGTGGGTCAGCTACCTCACGTTGGTGTTCATGGCGTTCGTGGTGGTGCTTCTGGGGCTCTTTGAGAGCACCCGTTTGGCGCTGGTGGTTGGGGGTGTCTGGTGCGTGTTCCTGCTGGGGTACTACCTTCTGGTCTTGCGGGGTAAGCAGCTCGGCGTTACCGTCAAATAGCGGGTATATTCCCCAAAAACACGGCTTGTGCAGTAGAATAGTAAGGATGCGTGTCTGCGGTCCGCGGTTGACACGCTGAGGGCTTTCGCCCAAACCCCGCGCAACAACACTATTGTGCGGGAGGTACGCGGCACTAACTCCAGGAGTTAACTTTCATGGCACTAGATCCGGCAATCAAGCAGGAAATCATCAAGGAATACGCAACCCACGAGGGCGACACTGGTTCGCCTGAGGTGCAGATTGCTGTTCTGTCTCGTCGTATCTCCGACCTGACCGAGCACCTGAAATTCCACAAGCATGACCACCACTCACGTCGTGGTCTGATGATGCTCGTTGGTCGTCGTCGCAACTTGTTGGGTTACCTCAAGAGCATCGACATCGAGCGTTACCGTTCGCTCATTGAGCGTCTGGGCCTGCGTCGATAAAGGGCTTATAGTGCGGGCGTGTCAGTCTCTCCACAGAGGCGGGCACGCCCGTAACTGCAACCTGGGGAGGGGCATGGGGCGGCAAGCAGCAACACTTGGCCGACCCCGGTTGCCTCATGATGTGATGAGCCGCAGGGGAGTGCCCCGCAAATGTGCCACGCATCGAACACAGTGAAATATTAACCTGAGGGAGCGCCCCGCGCGTTTAGGTGCGGTCCTCGGTAGCGAATTACGGGCCCCCGCCCGGGAGCGGGTGCGGCCGTGGTTTCCTATCGAAGGCCGATAGTTAGAACGCACGGTGTGCCGACCTCACCAACACAGAAAGAAGGAACCGTGGAAGGTCCCGAAATCCAATTTTCCGAGGTCGAAATCGACAACGGTGTGTACGGTAAACGTCATGTGCGTTTTGAAACTGGACGCCTCGCCAAGCAGGCGGCGGGCTCCGTGCTTGTCACCATTGACGACGAAACCACCCTGCTCTCTGCAACCGCTGTGGGGAAGTCACCGCGTGAAGGCTTTGACTTCTTCCCGCTGACTGTGGATGTTGAAGAGCGCATGTATGCTGCCGGTAAGATTCCCGGCTCGTTCTTCCGCCGTGAAGGGCGCCCCGCAACTGAGGCCGTGCTCGCTGCACGTCTGATTGACCGCCCGCTGCGCCCCGCCTTTACCAAGGGTATCCGCAATGAGGTGCAGGTTGTCGTAACCGTTCTGACCGTTGAACCGGACGAAATCTACAACACCTTCGCCATTAACGCTGCTTCCGCCTCAACCTCGCTTTCGGGCGCACCGTTTACCGGGCCTATCGGCGGTGTGCGTATGGCTCTTATTGACGGGCAGTGGGTGTGCTTCCCCAAGTACTCTCAGCTGGAAAACGCCGTATTCGATATGGCTGTGGCCGGTCGCATCGTGACCAAGGCCGACGGCAGCGAAGACGTTGCGATCATGATGGTAGAGGCAGAGGCAACCGATAACTCCTGGAAGCTCATTAAGGAAGACGGCCATACTGCCCCCACCGAAGAGATCGTAGCCGAAGGTTTGGAGGCTGCGAAGCCCTTTATTGCTGCTCTGTGCAAGGCTCAGGCTGACCTTGTGGAGCGCGCCGGTAAACCCGCCCTGGAGCTTCCCTACTTCGGCGGACACGGTGAAGACGTCGATACCGCCGTGAAGGACTTCGCGGGCAAGCGCCTCGTGGAGGTTTACTCCATCGCGGGTAAGCAGGAGCGTGAAGCCGCTGCTGCGGAGCTTGAATCCGAGCTGATGGAATCCCTCACCGGGGAAGGCAAAGAGTTTGAGGAGCGCGCTAACGAGGTTTCAGTAGCGTTTGCGGCTCTCACCAAACACACCGTGCGCCAGCGCATCCTCACCGAACAGGTGCGCATTGACGGTCGCGGGCTTACCGATATTCGCCAGCTGACCGCCGAAGTTGAGGTGCTGCCGCGCGTGCACGGTTCGGCAATTTTCGAGCGCGGCGAAACCCAGATTATGGGCGTGACCACCTTGAATATGCTCAAGCTGGAGCAGCAGCTCGATTCGCTGCACCCGGTCAAGTCCAAGCGCTACATTCACCACTACAACTTCCCGCCGTACT
>ERZ773197.2292-NODE-2292-length-12244-cov-4.479777_pt1 | contig 12244 bp, 7 predicted proteins | sample MGYA00580999_ERZ773197 | MGnify/ENA primary metagenome ERZ773197 (study PRJEB29015, sample SAMEA2738166) | human oral metagenome | biome: human oral; feature: human-associated habitat; material: saliva | place: China | collected 2185 ...
GTACTCGACCATAGCGCCTGCGAATGACTTCTCTCATACTGGCATAGTCGTCTGGTCCAACGACAGTCTTGATTTTATACTTACGATAATCTTTTTTACTGGGTTTTCCATTGACAAAGACCACCATGGCTGAAACAGGACTGGTTCCCATGATATTGGAGTTGTCAAAGGACTCGATGCGAACCGGAGTCGGGATTTGGAGCAAACGTCCTAGATTTTCAATAGCCCCTTGGGTCTTTTCGACTGATTTTTCTAGCAGGTTGAACTTCTGCTCCAGACTGACTCGAGCATTCTTTATAGCCAGATTAACCAGTTGCTTTTTCTCTCCACGCTGGGGTTTGAGAATCTTGGTATCCACCAAGACCTTGACAGCTTCTTCGTCAATATCCTGCGGAATCAGCACCTCATTGGGAACTAGATGAGATTTTTCTTGATAGAATTGTCCTACATAGGTTAGAAAATCCTCATCCGGATCATTGTAGTAGGGGAAGAGATTGACGTCACGTTCAATGAGTTTTCCCTGACGGACAAAGAAAACCTGAACACACATCCAACCCTTGTCCACATAGTAGCCAAAGACATCACGATTCTGCAAATCTTTAGCCATGACCCTCTGCTTGGTCCGAAGTGTTCCAATCGCCTGAATCAGGTCGCGGTATTCAGCCGCTCGCTCAAACTCCATAGCTGCAGCTGTTTTATTCATCTTATCACGCAGCTCATCGATAATCTTATCGTCCTGGCCTTTTAGAAAATCCGACACTTCCTGAGCCATATTTTTGAAATACTGGCTATCCCGCTTGCAAATCGTGTGGGCTTCACATTGCCCCAAGTGATAATAAAAACAGACTTTTGCAGGTGGATTGGTACATTTTTTGAACGTAAAAATTCGATCGAGCAGGCGCTTGATTTCATTGGCTGCACCGACATCTGGATAAGGTCCAAAATAAAGACCGCCATCCTTTTTGACTTGGCGCGTGATAATTAGACGCGGATAAATCTCGTTGGTAATCTTAATAAAAGGATAGGACTTATCGTCCTTGAGCATGATATTGTACTTGGGCTTATTTTCCTTGATTAGATTGATTTCTAGGAGCAAGGCCTCAATGTTGGACTCGGTGACAATAAACTCAAAATCCTCAATCTCGGAAACCAGGGCCTCCGTCTTGGTGTCGTGGCTGCCACGGAAATAAGAGCGAACACGATTACGGAGATTCTTGGCTTTTCCGACATAGATAATAGTACCGTTTTTATCCTTGTGAATGTAACAGCCGGGACTGGTCGGCAACAGTTCCAGCTTGGATTGGATTAGCTTGTTTGTAGACATATTTCTCCAAAATCCTATCTTTTCAATAGAAACTTCTCATTTTCCTAGAACATGCACTTCCCTAACAATTCATGATCATTCCTCGTTGCAAATGTTTATTTCTAGGTTGGTAGATCTTAGGCTTACTTTGATTCTTGCGCCCTTTTTTCTAACATTTTCTTTATGAAATAAGGCATTTTGACATTTTCTCTGCCCTTTTTCTCTATCAACTTTTTGACAAATTCAGGCATTTGAAGTTCTTCCGTTTCGCTTAAGATTTGATTACTTTCTTCTGAAGGGGCCAATTCGTCAAAGGTTGTTTCTTCTGGATGCATGTATCGAAGCTCTTCTGTTTCATGCTGACGAATAGTTGCTAATAATGCATCAATCAAACGGGAGTCTGTGTTAGGCATTGGTGGGCGATGATAAGCCACACCGAGTTCTTGGCACAATTCCTGACACTCCACATCATTATCAAACAGTACCTCGATATGTTCGCTGATGAAACTGATTGGGACAAAGATATAATGTTGTGGATGAGTCGTCTGATCTCGGAGATATTCTAGGACATCTGGCTTGATCCACGGCAAGCCAATATCGCTTTCGCTCTGCCAGGTATTGGTATACTCAGATGGAGCAAGGCCCAGCCGATGTGCAATCAACTGTGAGTTTTCAATAATCTGATCAATATATGGATCTTCAAAATCAAGCGCCAAAACTGGTACACTGTGAGCTGAGAAGATGACCTTAAAACTTTCATCTTTGACTTGCGTTTGCAAGATTTTCCTGATTTCTTCCTCCCAAAAGCGAAGCAAGTCCTCAGCCTGATACCATTCTTTGATAATATGGAATTTAATTGTCTGGCTCGTAATAAATTTTTCATACCCCATGACAGAGTAAAAAGAATAATGCGGTTCTAAAATCAAGCAGATACATTCCTCAATCCCGTCATCCTCCATCTGCTTAATAACATCTGGAATAAAGGGGCGAGAAAATTTATTAGCAAAATAGACAGCATACTCTCCTTTTAAAGCTTCCTTCACCAGCTCAACCTCTGTCCGCGTGATGCGTTGCAGGGGACTGCCACCAATACGCTGATAATTATCATGAAGGTGCTGAATCTCCTGATCAGTAGGTCGCACGCCTCGACGGATATTCGTGAAAAATTCTGCAATATCCTCAAAAGTATAACCCTCTGGCGATCCAAAGGTCATCATTAGAATAGCTTTTTTAGTCATAAGTTCCTCTTTTTGTATAAAATCCTCTGCTATTATAACATGATATCCCCTGAAAAGCAGATAAAAGGAATGTTTTCTAGCTAAATTTAAGAATTATTTGAATCAAGAAACCTTTCTTCCACAATTTTTTCAATCAAACTAATTCACCAATAAAAAATGAAGCGAGATGTAACACTCACTTCACTGTTATATACTATAAAGTTTTTCTGCGGCGATGTTTGATTGCACCCGCGAGAAGAGCTGCACCGAGAGTCATTCCAAGGAAGGCTAATTGTTCCGCTTCCGTTCCTGTATTAGGAAGGACAACTGACTGGCTAGGCGAAGCTTTAGGAGTCGCTGGAGCATTAGTATTATTATCAGTCTTTGGCTGAACTTGAGCAGCTACGTTAGCCAATGTTTCAACCGATGCATCCTTCTCATCTTGAGAAGCCGAATTTGCATTCGAAGTCAGAAGCGTTTGACTACCTGCACCTGCTACTGCAAAATTAAGTCCACCATTTGCCTGATAAGTAGTTGTAGGGGCCGATGCTAGGGCTTGGCGCACTTCTTTTGGAAGAAGGTCTAGCAAATAATTGTAATTTGCTAGCAACTCATTGTAGATTGTTTGCAAATCAACTAATTTTGCATTCTCAGTCTCAGCAACAACTTGTTTAGCCTTCAGGTTAGCCTCTGCTGCAACCAAGTCTTGCTTAGCTCTTTCTAATTGTTGTGGAGCTGTTTTGAGATCTGCAACTTTCTTCTGAGCCGCCGCTACGCGATTTTGAGCAGCGACCAATTCAGCTTTAGCTGCTTCTAAGGCCTTATTCTTGTTCTCCTCAGCCGTCTTCAAAGCTGCGAGCTGATTCTTAGCCTCTTCTAAGGTTGCCTGAGCTTTTTGCAATTTAGCCTGATATGGAGAAAGGGCAGACGCGATTCTTGCTGTCGCTGATTTCAAAACAGCCTTTTTATCTGACAAGTTTTGTTGAGTCAGAGCTAAGGCTTTCTCAGCAGCTTCAAGATTCTGTTTAGCTTTTACAACAGCAGCCGCACGATCTTTCTGTGCCTTGTACGAATCTGTCAACTGATTATTTAAAAGATTCAGGCTAGACTCTTGACTAACTTTTTGCGCTTGTAACTCTGCCAAGCGATTCTTCAAGGCTGTCACATTGGCACTTGAAGCAGCCCCACGACTGCCGCCGCTGCGAAGAAGTTTCTCCATCGCTTCAACTGTTAGCAGTGTGCCATTATTAACCCTTTGATTGAAATTCCGAACATTATGGAATCCAACTTCTGAAGTTCCGTATGGAGTTCCAAACTGATTTGGATGAGTGTCATAGGCAGCAGAGATTGCATTGGCCTTGTTATCCATCATTTGGACATAGTGACCGATTTGCGCAAAGACGTTAGGCCCTACCTTCATATAAATGGCATTGGCATCCAGTTGTCTTTCATCAGTTGGCAGGCCGTATTGAGCAGCAATCTTCTGATACAGGGCCTTTTCACTATGCCAGAAATTAACCGCACCTTGAGGATCAAAGCTAATAGCTACGTTTTCATTGCCAATCAGTTTGCCCATGTGCCAGTTAGCCTTTTCAAAGTACAAGGTCTGAATCTGACTGGCAACATTGGCATATGGATCCACTAAAAGTTCTGGCAGTCCTGCATTACGACGGTAGGCATTGATAGCCTTAACCAATTCCAAAGCCTGCAAGTTATTTTCCAAGCTAGCTGGGCTAGATGGATCTGAACCAACTGTGATGTTGAATTCATTCTGACCACGTTTGTAAAGGGCTAAAGCATCAGCTGCAGCATTTCTTACAGCCTCATTATTCGAATTATCTCGAATATTTTCCAAGAATTGCGAATAGGTCGTATTCCGTAAATCAACTGGCGCCGTACTTGCATTTTTCTGTTCATGCACCAACTCTGTGTTTGTTGCAGTAATCAATTGCTTGGTCTGCTCTAACTTCGCCTGAGTTTGATTGATTTTGTTTTGGATTTCTGCTTGATTTTGTGGCGCAGCATTTGCTGCTTGGTCTGCTTTTGCTAGTTCATTTTTAGCATGCTCCACAGCTGTTTGAGCTTGATTTTCCTGATTTTTAGCAGTTTCCACAGCTGCAGTTTCAGCATGAACTGGTTCTTTGGCTTTGTTTAGCTCAGATTCTGCCACATCCACCAATGATTGCTGGCCAGCAATTGTATTTTCTTGGTCTTTAACTGCCTGACTTGCTTCTTGTACAGCAGTTTCTGCTTCTTTGACAGTTCCTGATTTTGCTGTTACTTCTTCTTCAGCTTTTTTAACACTGGTCTCTGCTTGAGAAATGTTTTCTTCAGTTGCTGCTTTTTCATTCTCAGTAGCAGTAGCCACTTTCTCTTGAGCCTCTGAAACTGCAGCTTTAGCTCCTTCAAGGTCTGCTTCAGCTTTCTTAGTTTGCTCTTGTTGCTGATTTACATTTTTCTTGGCAGCATCTGCTTTTTCCTTCGCTTCTGCTACATCCGCTGTCGTAATTGGTTTCTCGGTAACTGCTGTTGCCTTTGGTTTCGTAGCCGTTGACTCAACGAGTTCATCCGCTTTTACCTGATGGCTGAGCGCACCAGAAATAATCGTTGTCGCTGCAATGCCAGTTGCTACAACGGATTTACCAATTTTCTTGTCCATAGACATCTCCTTCTAATAGCACATGTATCATTTCATATTTTAGTCCTACGCTATAATACTAACATAAAATGACTGGTTAAACCAGTCAAAACCATATCATTTAAATAGAAATTCTATTACAATTTTATGACAAAAATCGAACGCTCCATCCTAAGAATATAGAAATAGAGCGGATTTAAAGCATTTTTCGCCTCTTCCGCTCCTCATTTCCATTTATTTAGAAAAAATTTCTTTACTGCTTATTTGCTTCTGATGTCACTTGACTTTCGGCCTCTTTTTCTGAAGGAGCTGCTGAATTTGATTTTTCTACTTCAGGAGTGGCTGGTGAGCTTGACTCTTCCATAGTCTCTTTAGGAGCCTCGCTCGTTTTTTCTTCTTTAGTCTCCTCAGCCGGACTGGCCTCCGTCTCAATTTTAGCTTCAGTTGGAGCTGGCTTGTTGGCTTGAAGCTGATTAAAGAACACTTCTGCTTCGGTTAGCAAGGCTGCTTTGTCCACACTCGGATCGGATAATTTATCCAATAGAGCATCTACCTTGGCAAATTGCTCATCTGTCCCCTGTTGTTCCTCAAGCATCTTGTGGGCGGACATCAGCAAATTGTAAATTTTAAGATAGGTCTCTTTATCCTTGAGCGCTGCAGATGCTTGCTGTTCTTTTAAGGTTTCAACGATTTGAGTCAAAAGCGTTTTCGTTTCTGACAGGATGGTTTCTCTATTTTTGCGACCTTCTTGCAAATCAGTACCAAGTGCTGCGAGTTGCTTTTGATAATTTTCTTGCAGAGTCGAATCCGTTACTTTTTCCAAAAGTTCTTGGCCTTTTTGGAAGAGAGCTTGGAGAGTTTCTTCTGAGATTTCCTCCGTAGGTTGCGGTGCAAATTCTCCATACAATTCTTTCAAGAAACCATAGATAGCCGTCTTATAACTGTGGTCGTCCACCTTTTCGGTATCCAGAACCGTTTTATCCTTGGCTGAAGCTGCCTCGCCACTTGCTAGAGCTTTATCAACTTCTAGCTTGGTTTGATAGAGTTCCAAGAAAAGAGCTTTCAGGTCGACCGCTTCAATAAAGGCCTGAGATTTATAAAGCTTGAGCGTCAAATCAGCAACTTTCTTCCGAAGTTCTGGCTGCAAACGAGCATCATCAACTGCAAGATAGAAAGCTTTGAGATACTCAACGGAGGTCACTCCTGTCCGATCTTGATAATCTTGCAGACTTGCTAATAGCTGCTCAATCTCAGCCATCTTAGCTTGATTTTTTTCTACCTTAGCTGCCTGCAATTCACCGAGCAAGCTGGTTTTATTCACATTGTAGCTGTCCGTTTCCAAACGTTTGATCTTGTCAACCAATTCTTGATATTTTTTATCAACTTCGGTCAGCTCTTCCGTTTTCGCTTTTTCATCAACATGAATGTAGTGCTTATCAAATTGATCTAGGCTTGCCAAATATCCCTCTGTTGAGTTGCTTGGCAATTGCTTCATGGTTTCTACAAAATTACCGAGAGCTAGCTCGATTCGACGTTGCATAAGCAAGTCTTTAGCATAAATGGTTCGGCTAGCTGCCAACAGGGCATCCACCTTTTCAAGGACGGCCTTTTCATCATAGGCTCCTGCTTGATAAGCTGATTGCAAGGCTGGGATTTTATTCTTCAAGCCTAGATTCAATCCTTTGGATTGGACACGGATGTAGTGGTTGTGATCTCCATGAGGAATGACAAACTGACCATTTTCAACCTGAATACTGTATGGAGACAGACCTGAACGCAGGGCTGTTGTATAAAGCTCGTTTAGGAAGTCCAGCTCTGGATTTCCAGTTTCTAAAGGAATCCGAACATGCTCTTTTCGAACAGCATAAGGATGGATATGTGTCGGATCGTAGTCTTGATCCGGATTATTAAAGACAAAGAAACCTTTTGAAATCTTTATTGCTTCACGAGGTACGCCATAAGTCTTGGAAATATAAGCGATTTTCTCTTCGTCACTTGCGTCACGAGAAAAACGGTCATATTCTGTGCTGACTTGACTAGACTGGCTTGAATCTTTGTGCTTAGCCAGATTAGCTTCTGCCGCTGCAATCTGATCTTTGGTCAAATCCTTTTTGAAGAAATAATGTGCATGCCCACCGTGTTGGACAACGTATCCTTCCTCATCTTTTGAGATGACATGCTCAGCATGGAAACCATGATCGTGCTCATCTTTATCAGCTGGTTTGGCTGGCTGACTTGGATTTGCTGGTTGACTAGGCTGGCTTGGTGTACTTGCAGTAGCCTTAGGATAAGCCTTCTGACCAGCAACAGGAATGTTCCGAGCTATTTCTTCCTCTAGGGCAGACAGTTTGCTGTAAGGGATAAAGTGGTAGTGATTTCCATGTGGAATGGCCACTCCTTCTGCGGTCCGTCTAACGATTTTGCTTGGATCAAAGACAAGACCATCTTTTTCAACATAGCGTTTTTCTTTTGGTGTACGATAGAGTTTCTCAAGTAAGGTTTGGTAACTTGATGGTGCATCTTCTACTTTTTCAGCTGGTTTAACTCCGTGCCCAGCATCTGATTGGGCAGGTTTGGACGGTTGAGCTGGCTTAGCAGTCTGTCCCTTGTCAGCTTGATGCGCTGGCTTAGTCGAACTTCCTGCATTTTGATTTTCTGATGCTTTACCTGTAGGACCAGAAGCCTCTCCTCCTGTATTAGGATTTTCAGCTGGACTAGCTGCTTGCTTGCCTCTCTGCAAGGAATCCCAGTAGGCTTGGGCAGCCGCTAATTCACCTGGCGACAGATCACTTTTAGGAATATAATGTATATGACCGCCATGTGGCACAAGGAAGCCATCTCCTGTATCCGAAATCACATCAGATGGACTGAAAACATAGCCGTCATCTGTTGTATAGGCGCCATTGCTCCGACTCGATGCAGTGCCTTCTGCTTGATAGGTTCTCTTTCCTGCAGCGTAGGCAGCACTTGGACGACTGAAGTCTTGCGTTTTTCTGCTAACAGTTTGACTCGATTTAGCTTCTGAACCGCCTTCGCCTTCTTCCTTGCTAGGATGAATTTGTCTTTGCCGTGCGATTTCATCAACTGAACGAACATTGCTAGTTTCTTTGGCATTGGTCAGATATAGGTAATATTTGCCTGCAACCTTGATAATATAGCCATCTTTCACTTGGTTGACAATATCTGATTCCTGCAATTGATAATTTGGATCCCGCATAATCAACTCTTCACTCAGAATTGCATCAAAGGGAACCTTGCCATTATAGTAATGATAGTGGTCACCATGTGAAGTCACATAGCCTTGGTCCGTAATCTTGACAACGATCTGCTCAGCAGTAATGCCTTCTTTGGCCTGAATCTGCTCAGGTGTCAATTTCTCAGCTTTTTGAGATTTATTGTCCTGCTTATTTGTAGATTTCTTTTCTACATAGGCCACTCGATTTGTTGCTTGTTCTTGTGGCTTATCTGCTTGATACTGCATAATTGCATAACCGCACACACCTAGTGTAGCTAGTGCCGCAACTGAACTAATAATATATTTCTTTTTCATACATCACCTCAATGTTTTAATTCTTTGGCTAAAATTTCTAAATTATCTTCTAAATTTTCAAGATAGGTCTTATCATTTTCAGGATCTTCTTCGAGAGGATGCAGCACCTTTAGGTTGACTCCTGTCGCCTTCTTCAAGGTTTCAGCCAACTTAGAAGAAGCATTGCTCTCGACAAAAATCGTCTTGACTTTATAGGTCTTGATAAAGTCTTGTATCTCCGTCAACTGCCTTGGACTAGGCTCTTGATCTGGCGAAATACCTGAAATCCCCAATTGCTTGAGACCGAAACGCTTGGCCAGATAAGAAAAGGCCGTATGCTGGGTCACAAAAGTTTTTTCATCTAGCTCGCTAAAGATTCCTTGATATTTTTGGCTCAGGGCCTTTGCATGCTCTGCAAATTTTTGAGCATTTTTCTGATAGGTATCCGCATTTTTACTATCTAGCTTGGACAATTCTTGAGCTATGAGTTGCGCTTCTTCTCCTACTTTTTCAGGATCCAGCCAAGTATGTGGATCATAGAGGGTCTTTTCATCAATCCCTTCCTCAGCGGATACTTCTTCTAGGCCGGCCACCTTGTCCAACTGCATCCCGTTGCTGGCTTCTACGACCGCTACTTTGGACTTTTGCAAGCTAGGATCCAAACTACCGGCCCAAGACTCTAAAGTCCGCGAATGATACACAAAGACATCTGCTTCATAAATAGCCGCTACATCGCTGGCTGACGGCTCAAATTCATGAATCCCTGCACCCGACTGAATCATCCGTACATCATTTAAGTCTCCAGAAACTTCTTTGACCATCGAATAAATCGGGTAAAAACTCGTGACAATGTTGAGTCCGCGTTTGCTGCCAGCAGCACTTGCTTCCTTTTTACTACAAGCGGCAAGGCCAAGTCCCAGCAAGACTAGACTTAAAGCTATCAAAACTTTTTTGATTTTCATTTCAACTCCTTAACCAGTTTAGCAATCATTCAAAGAAATAACTATTTTCAAAACATTCTTTCCCAAGAATGCTTTCAAAAATAGCTTCTTTTGTTAACCGGTTTATTAACTAGTTAAGATAATACTCCTTTTTATTTTTTCTGTCAAGAAGGAAGTTTGAATTTTTTCAAAAATTTTCCATCCCTTCATCCAATTAAAAAAGCCACAAACGTGGCTTTGAGAAATCGATATCTAAATTTTGCTATCTTTATAGAAAGGACTAGTGTTCACTATCCCTACTATTGGCTCGAATTTCTTCCAACATTTTGGCTTCTTCGGCTGTACATTCATAGTTTTCCAGCAAGTCCGGACGACGCTCATAGGTTTTTTTCAGACTTTCATAGAGACGCCACTTGCGGATGTTTTCATGATGGCCGCTCATGAGGACTTCCGGAACGACCATGCCCCGATAGTCATAAGGACGAGTGTACTGAGGATACTCCAAGAGTCCAGACGAAAAGCTGTCATCCGTGTGACTGACTTCCTTGCCAATAACCTCTGGAATCAGGCGAACGGTCGCATCAATCATGGTCATAGCCGCCAATTCTCCTCCAGTCAGGACATAGTCACCCAGCGAAATCTCGTCCGTCACCAAGGTCTTGATCCGCTCATCATAGCCTTCATAGTGACCGCAGATGAAGATCAATTCCTCTTCCTTGGCCAGCTCCTCAGCATAGGCTTGGTCAAAAGTCCGTCCGGCAGGATCCAGCAAAATCACGCGCGGCTGCTTCTTTTCAATAGCATCATAGGCATCAAAAATAGGCTGAGCCCGCAGCAGCATGCCCTGACCGCCACCATAAGGCTCGTCATCCACATGCCGAGATTTTTCCGCATTTTCTCGGAAATTGTGATAATTGATTTCCAAGAGGCCTTTTTCTCGCGCCTTGCCCACAATCGAGTGCTCCAAGGGCGCAAACATCTCCGGAAAGAGGGTCAAAATATCAATCTTCATCGTCCAGTCCTTCCGGTATCTCTACATCAACCCGACCTTGCTCGATGTCAATACCTAGCACCACTGGCGGAATGTATGGTAAAAGTAAATCACGCTTACCTTTTCGCTTGACCACCCAAACATCATTAGCGCCTGGCTGGAGAATTTCCTTAATCGTACCTAGCAGAACATCATTTTCATAAACTTCAAGGCCAATGATTTCATGGTAGTAAAACTCCCCATCTTCCAAATCAGCCAAGTCTTCTTCGGCTACTTTCAGACTAAAGTCACGAAATTTCTCGATGTCATTGATATGATACATGCCCTTGAACTTAATGATATCAAAGTTCTTGGCCTTGCGGTGGCTAGCAATCTCCACATCCATAACAAACTGGTCTTTCTTATCGAAAAGAGCCAGTTTATTGCCTTTTTTAAAACGCTCTTCCGCAAAATCTGTCACTGATAAAACCCGCATTTCGCCTTGCAAACCTTGGGTATTGACAATTTTCCCAACATTAAAATAATTCATTTTTACTCCAGTTAATCTTTTTACTATTCGTTTTATTGTATCATTTTGCTGGCTTTTTCTCAAGGCAGGCCGCTGGCTCAGACAGCAGAAAAGCCTATAAGTCAATACCTTTTTCTCTGAGATTTTGCAGGCATTCCTCATAGTAAGCCGCGTCATGCTCGGGGTAAATAGGGCTTGACACAGCCATTTCTTCCAGATGCACATAGGCTGGACAAGTCTTGCCACGATAGTCCTGCTCCAGCCACTCTGGGGACACACGATAACCTCGCTTGCTCATCTCCTCCATAATCAGCTCATGGTAGCGGTAAAGCAAGTAAGGAGAGTGAGTAAAAACATAGTCAACGGTCGCATGTTTCTTGCCCCAGCCATTGCCACGAAGAGCGCAGCATTCCCGATGCTGGCCAAGCAGTTGCGGTCGGGGAAGCTTGGGAATCAGTGCTTGATGCCAGAGTCTCATTCTAACCTCCTTTTAGAAATAGTGGGAAAAATTTAAAAAAAGCCCTTTAAAATAAGGCTTTTTAGATACTTTTATATCTTTTGGTAGCTCTTTTGGTAGCTAAGTAGATTTAATCAATAAAATCATTTGATATGAGATTGAGTTTATCAGTTAATTCGGTATCTGCGTTGGGGTATAAATGACTATAAATGCTAAGTGTTGTTTTGACATCAGAATGGCCTAATCGTCTTTGGATATATAGGGCATTTACATTATATTCATTAATAAGCAAAGATGCGTGGGAGTGTCTCAAACCTTTTGGTTGAATGTATTTAACACCAGCACGTTTAGAGTATTTTAAAATTTGGTCTCTAATACTACGTTTACGATATGGAACTCCGTCGGGCGACAGAATGAATGGTATTTTATCGACTTTTTCTTGTCTTTCTTTCCACTCCTTAAGAACCTTTAGAGTATTATCATCGAGTCCAATAGTACGCCGAGAGCTTTCGGTTTTTAGCTTGTTACGGCGCTCCCAATTTTCACGATTTATATACTGTAAGTTGTGATTGATTGCTAGTGTTTTCTTTTCAAAGTCCACATCCTCCCAATAAAGAGCAGTCGCCTCATTTACACGCATTCCCGTAAAATAATAAAGCC
>ERZ773197.2293-NODE-2293-length-12240-cov-34.604924_pt1 | contig 12240 bp, 14 predicted proteins | sample MGYA00580999_ERZ773197 | MGnify/ENA primary metagenome ERZ773197 (study PRJEB29015, sample SAMEA2738166) | human oral metagenome | biome: human oral; feature: human-associated habitat; material: saliva | place: China | collected 2185 ...
GTGATGAGGCGCTGGACCATGTTCTTTTGTTTGGCCCTCCAGGTCTCGGGAAAACGACCATGGCCTTTGTCATTGCCAATGAATTGGGAGTTAATCTCAAACAGACGTCTGGTCCCGTTATCGAAAAAGCGGGTGATTTGGTAGCGATTTTAAATGACTTGGAGCCTGGAGATGTGCTCTTTATCGATGAAATCCACCGTTTACCAATGGCTGTCGAGGAAGTTTTATATAGTGCCATGGAAGATTTCTACATCGACATCATGATTGGTGCGGGGGAAGGCAGTCGCAGTGTTCATCTGGAATTGCCACCTTTTACCTTGATTGGTGCGACTACTCGTGCTGGCATGCTTTCAAATCCTCTTCGTGCACGTTTTGGGATTACTGGTCACATGGAGTATTATGCCCATGATGACTTGACAGAGATTGTCGAGCGGACGGCAGATATCTTTGAGATGGAAATCACTCATGAAGCCGCTGCTGAGTTGGCTCTCCGTAGTCGTGGGACTCCTCGTATCGCCAATCGTCTCCTCAAGCGCGTGCGCGACTTTGCGCAGATTATGGGCGATGGCTTGATTGATGATGTGATTACGGATAAGGCTTTGACCATGCTGGATGTAGACCATGAAGGTTTGGACTATGTAGACCAGAAAATCCTTCGCACCATGATTGAGATGTACGGTGGGGGTCCTGTCGGTCTAGGAACTCTTTCGGTTAATATCGCTGAAGAGCGTGAGACGGTAGAAGATATGTATGAACCTTACCTGATCCAGAAGGGCTTTATCATGCGAACTCGTTCAGGTCGGGTGGCGACGGCCAAGGCATATGAACATTTAGGGTATGAATACATTGAAAAATAAGACTGAAATTTTAGACTCTTTTAGAGAAAATTCTGATATGATGGCTATTCTGACCATCATTCGTAACTTGGAGTTGAAAGATTCCTGGTTGGCGGCTGGTTCGGTTCGAAATTTTATCTGGAATCTCTTGTCAGACAAGCCAGCCTTTGACCGTGAAACGGATGTGGATGTGATTTTCTTTGACCCAGATGTGAGTTATGAAGAAACGCTGGCTATAGAGAGCAAGCTGAAAGAGGACTTTCCCCAGTATCAGTGGGAGTTGAAAAATCAAGTCTATATGCATCAGCATAGTCCCCATACGGAGCCGTATAGAAATTCCTGCGATGCCATGAGTAAATATCCTGAACGTTGTACGGCAGTAGGGCTTCGCTTGCAAGCTGACGCAACGTTAGAGCTCTTTGCCCCTTATGGTTTGGAGGATATTTTGAACTTTCAGGTTGCTCCGACTCCTCATTTCTTAGAAAATCAAGACCGGATGAAGCTCTATCAAAAACGTTTATCTAAGAAAAACTGGCAAGATAAATGGAAAAATCTCACAATTAAAAATACTTAAGGAAACTTTAAGATAGGAGTTGTATACTTATCTCATAAGTTAAGAAGACCTTAACTTTAACTCCTAAAACTTTTTCATAATAATCTCCCTATAAAAAAATTAAGTCGCCCAATAGACAGCTTGACACTCAGCACTCTAAAATAATCTGAGTTCATGCATCTTATAAGCGAGTTAAAAGACGGTTCAAATGAGCCGTCTTTTTCATATATTCAATTATCGTTCACTAAAGGAGATTTGAAAATTATACATTGTACAATTAGGATTTTTACAAACTTTTATTACTTTACCACGCGCTCTATCTTCTGCATAAAACCATAAAACTTCTTGGCATTTTGTGCATTTTTCAGTCATATTTAAACTCCTATAGTTTATTACCGCAATGACTACACCGTTCTGGTCGGTCGCTTGTTTTTCGTCCGCAAATAGGACATTCAATAGTTGCTGAAATGAGTTTTCGGATTAGTTTAACCATATTTATCACCAACCGAATTTCTTTTGGCATTGACCGTAGTATTGACACATATGATTGCTGAAATCATTAACAATAGCATGCCTGCAATGTTCTCACATTTATTTCCAGCTCCACGCTCTCTTTCGCAAGCACAAACCCAAGCATTAACATTCCCCATAATAAAACCTCTTTCTACACTATTTAACCCCTAAATCTTGAGCTAATTCTTCCAAAGTATAGCCAGTTTGTCGTTGTAAGGCAAAAATAGCGTTTTGGATTCCGTTACGCCCAGCTGATGGTTCTGGTCTCCATTGCAATATATCTTGCAAACAGCTGATAATGTTTTCAAGATCCCTTATAACTGTTTCGGTTAACTCTCTTTCTTGAGTTAAGCTAATGTATTGTTCACGGTCTGCCGAAGCCATTTGCCCACCGAGTTCGTTAATATCAGCAAGATGCTCTAAACGTAATTGTTTAGCTGTTTCAAGAATTCTCATAGCCAATTCTTGCTTCTGACTATACTTATCAATGGAAGATTTTCTAATAAACCATAAAATTACTCCAATAGCTACAATTACAACCAGTAACATACTTTCTCCTTATAAAATCTATATATTTTGTAGCAATCATGAAAATTCGTATCTATTTAAATACGAAATACCCCCTTTCTTATTTAAACTCAAAAAATCCCTGCTACAATAGGGGCTGAGCTTGTTTTAGTGAACGGTCGTCAACTAAAACAATGAAAAAATAAAAATGCCAATTCAACAAGGTAACTAAAACCCTATTAAATCAGCATTTGAAATATTTTTATTGATAACTTTGATTGTTTTAACAAACGACCGTTTGCTAAAACTGTTGATAGGTTTAATGTACTATTTTTCTAAGGATTTGTCAATCAATTATAGGTGATTTCTTCTATTTATTTGAATACCATTGCGCTTTAGCACATTATAAATAGTTGCGGTGGAAATTTCCAGTTGATTGGCTATATTTCGAACAGAATTTTCTTTTTGTAGGTATTGCTCGATTATTTGTTTTTCGGTATCTTTAGGCAACCCTTTATTGCCAAGTTTCACACTCTTTTCTTTAGCTTTACGGAGTCCGTCTTTAGTACGCTCAGAAATCGCCTGAAGCTCCCATTCTGCCACATAACCCAACATCAAACAAAAGAACTTTCCAGTTAAAGAATCTGTTTCAATATTTTCATGAATAGATTGAAGATGAATACCATGTTTGGTTAAATCTTCAATAATAGCAGAGAGGTGAAGCATCTTTCTTGTAAGCCTATCTAATTTATATACGACAAAATTTGTTTTAACACCTTGTTTAGCATAATTTTTGGCTAATTTCAACGCCCTATCAAGCTTCGGTCTATCTTGATTTCCGCCTGAGTCTTTTTCGATATAGAGTTTATCGCAAAAACCGGGTGCTTCTTTTTGAACGGATAAACCCAATTCTTGCCGATTATCTGTTGAGCTAACACGAGCATACCCGATAGTTATAGTTTTGATATTTTCTAATTTGTTCTTGTGATGATTTGTCAAAATTTCTCCTTTCTTTACTATTGTAGCAGGGTGGCTATATTTTAGAAGAAACCTAGATAAAAGAAAAGACTCGCGGTTTTCGCAAGTCTAATGGGTTATGTAATGTTCGTATTGATAGTATATTGTTTAGTGCACGATGTTGCCATGAATTGCAAAAAAGAGAAAACAGTGTGACACCTAATAGTCTAAACAATCTGGGTTTATGCACCTTTAAACATTAAAAGACGGCTAAAATAACTATCTCTATTTTATAGTCTTAGAAAGTAAGGCCATTAATGCTTCAGATTCTCCAGAGTTATCTGTCTTAACAAGGCCAGTTTCTGTTTTACTGAATAAAGCATTAAAAATTATCAAGCGTTCTTTCCATAATCTTTCGGGAGCTTCAAGCTGTAGTTTTTTCTCATAGGTATCTTCTAAAATCTTTATAGACGTCTCTTTGTTATTTTGCCATTGTTCAAAATTGTGTTTAAATTCATCTACTTCACGAGAATGCTCTATGAAAATTTCTCTAATTTTTTCATCATTTTTATCAACTAAGTTAGCTGTTTGTTTAAAGTGCTCTTCAGTTTCTTTGGCTATATTGTCTATAGATTCCGAAATAGAACTTTCAAGAAACTATCAGAAAAATTAAAATCTGTTACAAATAATATACTACTATTGACAAAGTGTAAGAACATGGTTTATATTAGTAACACTGAAGGTTTCTTATTTTATCCAACCGACATCATTTTAACGAAAGTGAGGATGGAACGGATAAAAAAATAAAATCAATGTTAACTGCAGCAGGTGCTGGTGGTATTGGTAGTGTAGTCTCTGTTCATATATTAAAAATACCGTTCGAAAATCTTACTGTGATAAGTGTACTGTTTGTCGTTATTTCACTAATTATTTGTTGCTTTGCATTCTTGGTTATCAATTCTAACAGAAGAACCAGAAATTCAAAAGAGCTGATGGCCACTTGGCTTAGAAAGGGTAATAACTATATTAAACCTAAGAATAGAGCTTCTCCAAGAAAGAGAAAAAATCACCACTAATAGTGGTGAAGCTAATGTAAATCAGTCTTGTCGTTCTCTTGTTGGTTAACTATAAGGCTGATAACTAAAAATAAGAAATCTTCTTCCCAGTGATACTCGAACTATCATTGGGATTTTCTTTATCTCAAAAGCATATATTTTATAGCTACCTGAGATAACTTAATCTATTATACAGACTTTAAGTAATTGTGTCAACAGTTTTGTTGAAAAATTATTGAAATTAGTTTTGACATAGAACTTTCAATTCTAAAGCTCATTTAAAAGTTCATTTTTTATCGTATGCTTTATGACATTGAAACATTTCTGTCACAAAAATAGTGTATGAAGAGTGTCTCATCTAAAACTCATCCACACCCAATATTTCTATATCAATAGGTAATCCTTTGACCTTATTTTTAAACTCCTCCCCCAACTCCCTAAAAAACTCATCATTAGTTTCAATCCCTAGAATCTCAATCAAGGCTTTGGCTGTATCTGTTAAGTGAAAGGCGCTATATTCGAATGTTATTCTTTCGTCAGATTCAGTGGTGAAAGTTAAGACGAGGTTATCGTTCTGGAAACCAGATAATTCACCTTTTTCCACAACTATCTCATGTCTGCCACCACCAGAGATTAAACCATATTCAATCAGGCGTGAAACTTCATTACCTTTAACACCATATTTAGTGAACAAATCTAAAAAATCAGCGTGTGAGATTAAGTAGTGATCTAAAACAGCTTCGCCTGAAAACTCATCAAAAGAATTATCATAAAAAGTAAATGGTGCTATTTTTCTGAACAATTGGAGTTCTTCTTCTGAAAAACGGTTTAAGTCTTGAATAATCCGCTTCGAATAACCGTTAGCTCGTGACACAAGTTCTTCTAATGGTCTTGATACAACTTCTGTTTCTTGGCTAAAGTCTGGCTCAATATACTGTTGCTGTTTGTTATGCTGGCAAGCTAAGGCATAAAATAAACACTCAGCCAGAAAAAGATAAGGTCGGTCTTGGTGATTGAACTTGTAAGACTGCTTTAAACCTAATAAAACGGACTTTGGCAGATTTTTGGATTCTTCTATTAGTTCAAAAAAATCCTCTAAAACATCAGCCAACAAGAACTTATTTTCTTTATAATTGGTGTCGTTTAATTGCTTCTCAGCTTGAAATATGTAGCTAGAGAAGCCTTTTTCTGTTATCTCATCTTGGACGATCCCGTAAAGGGTTCGTCCTTTATTTTGGCCTGTAAACAATTTATTAAAGGTTGTATCCGATAGATAAGCCAAAGAGTCTTCGTGTAAGACGAGCGACAAGCCTACACTAACTTTCTTTCTATCAGTCCAAGTCGTTTTATTGGCGTGTTTTAAAACGATAGAAAATAGACTAGGAATATCAAACATCAAGCACCTCCGAAATTGGCAAGATTTTAGCACAATTATTGGCAACAAATCACGCTTGGACTCTTCTATAATAAAGCCATAAGTTAGCTAACTTAAAACAATTATACCAAAATCAAAGGAGAAATCTCATGAATCATATTCAAAAATCGACCCCAAAAGTGGAACTTTCTCAACTTGTTAACCCCTATCAGTTAGAAGTCGCTAAAACACTAAGTGAAGCAATGGCAGATAATCAAGTTTTGGAGCTTCTCGCTAGCGATATTTTATATAAAGTGGGCAATCTGGCACTCACGCAGGCAGAAATACTCAAAAATACGCCAGAAGCTAAAGCATATACAGATTATATTCTCAAAGCGTTCACATATTACGCTACTGAAAAGATGAAATGAGGTAGCTTTATGATAGATTACCTTATAGCTTTTATGATTATCGTTGCTGCTGTATTTCTTTGGGATTGGTTCGAAAAACCAAAACAAGCAGATAAAAAGCACTATAGCGAAGAAGAAATTGCCCTGGCAGAATTTCTGGAAAAACGGCAAGAAATCGATCAACTTTTCTTGGTTGCAAAATCCGAATTGAGAAAATTTGAAAGAAAACAAAAGCCTTGATTGGACTAGACAAATGGTCAAAATATGTTCAAATATACTACTGTTTCATTGCTTACAATTCATTCCAATCGCTCTAAAAACTAAAGACAGTGAAATTTAACTTTTCACCAATTTTCTTGTATAAATGGAGGCAGAAAGGAGACCAGCCATGAAAAAACTAATAGCATATATTCTTGTATTTGTTGCTTGTGCTTGGCTTATCAACTGGGCGGTTAAACTTCTAATGGAAGTTTGGCAAGTCTTATTTATAGGGGCTATCCTCATCTTCATTGGCTGGTTTACCTTTCGGATTATTAAATCTAAAGAATGGAGGTAAAGATGAAACGGAAGTTTGAGACCTTATCTTGGAGTGAGTTTCACTGGCAGCGACCGTTTGAGATAGATGATGTCAAAGCTATGCTGGGACAACTTGTCGGGTTAAGTCGGCGCAAAGCGGTTATTTTTGAAATTCGATTATCTAAGAATCGCGTGCGCTATCTACTAGGAACAGAAGAACGAGACAAGCGACATATCAGCCAACTAATTCAATCGCACCGAGCTATTCAGTTTTCAAGAGCCACAAAGCGTGAAAAACTTTCAGTTGCGCGGTTAGTGAACATCAAAGAATCTCACTATGCTTTAAAAATGGATTCTGTAGAAAACATGATACGTTCAAGCCTTGCAATTTCAAAAATACTTCAGCCAGACGAAACAGTAGCTGTTCAGTTGGTAATTGGTGCAGGATTACCACCTCGCCCACAACCAAAAGATCTGCCGAATTTATCCGCTAAATGGTATCAAGTAATTACAAATAATGTTCCAGAGCTTTCCGAAAATTCCAAAAAACTGATGAAACAAAAATTAAACCAATCTACTTTTAAATGTGAAATTCGTCTTGGTGTCCAATCTCGCAGTATTTTGCGAACAAAGGAATTTTTTGACAGCCTGCTTAGTAGTTTTCGCATGATGGAATCAAATGCAACCATTGAATTAAAACCATTAGCCATCCAAAAACTTAATCAAGCGCAACCTTCTTGGGCTTTCCCATATAGTTTATCTGTCTCAGACTTAGCTTGTTTCATGCTTTTACCTATTGGGGAAGAAAATATTGCAGGTGTGCCAAATGTTCACCCTAAATTAGTAGTGCCACCTTTAGGCTACAATATTAACCGAAAAAATCAGCGAAGTTTGGCGCAAACGGTTGAAAGTCAATCCAGACCAATCCAAATTTCAGCACAAGCTGGCAAAAAGCACACTGTTTTTCTCGGCTCAACTGGTTGCGGAAAAACCACCACTATGAGTCACTTGATTTTATCAGATATACAGTCGAAAAATCATAGCGTTGTTGTGGTGGATGCCAAAGGTCAACTTACTCATGAACTATTAGAGCGCACGTCAACTGAACACGATGAAGATATAGTAGTCATCTCACCCACTGCCAAACGAGTTGTTAGTATAAACCCTTTTGAACTCACAAAACACGGTATTGAACCCGAAGTAATTGCAGATTATCTACTGGAGCTATTTAAAGGGCTTTATCCTGAACATTTTGGAATTTACTCACTGGATATTCTATCGCACAGTTTTCTAACGCTTGCTAGAATTCCAAACACTTCTTTAGTCATGCTACCAAGTTTACTCACTAATCAATCCTTTCGAAATAAACTATTAAGAGAGTTAAAAGACCCAATCGGGCTGGAAAGTTTCTGGAACTGGTTTGAGCTACTCAGTGAAGCTCAACGTCACCAGATGTTAAACCCCATTTTGAATAAATTTCGCCAGTTTTTGCTTCGTCCGCAACTTCGGGCAATGTTGGGACAAACTAATCCAAATTTCAGTCTTGCAGAAATCTTTAAAAGCAGAAAAATCGTATTGATTCCACTAAATAAATCAATAATCGGTTCAGAGTCTGCGAAACTAATTGGTAGCCTAATCACTTCAATGCTATGGATGTTAATTTTGCGCCAGTCTTCGGTTGAGCCAAGCAAACGCCAATCGGTCTTTATCTATATTGATGAAACACCGAGTTTCCTAGGAATCCCCAACGCTAACTTAGATGAAGCACTTTCTCAATCTCGTCAATTTAATGTTGGCTGGAATATCGGCTTCCAACACCTCGCCCAGATGTCGCCTCATCTAAAAGCTGGGATTGAATCCAATGTTGCAAATAAAATTGTTTTTGGCTTAAATCTTGATGAAGCTCGCGAAATGGCAAAATATACTCTGGAGATTGATAAAGAAGATTTTTACAGCTTACCACCATTTTGGGCATATATCAGAACAGAAATCTCACCAAATACCTACCGCTGGCTTATCGGTAAGACCCACCCACCTAAACCAAAAATTAGAGATAGTCGTATGCCATTTTTGAATAGCTTGAGTCGATACGGACAAGATATTTCAGAAATTGAAAGCCAATTCGAAAACTACATTTTTGAAAAATCTTCTCTGAAAAATGAAAATTCTAGCCAAAAATTAACAGATTTAGGACGCAGAAAGCGTTCCAATCGCTCTTCTAATCGTGTTGATGAAGAAAATTCTTCAACCCCTGACAAATAAAGGTTTTCAGAATTTTTACTCACACGACTTACTCCGTAACTAAGCACATTTTACAGGAGCACACCTTTAAATTTAATGGAGAACAAAACAGATGAAATGGAATTACAAAATAAATAATGACACGCAAATTCTTTACTTTTTGAGTCAAGCAAGATTTGCGACCACCAACCAACTAGCCAGACTCTTTTTTGCGGATAGTGCTCGACTTGAAACCGCCATTCGCCGTGCTAATTTTGCGCTTCAAAGTCTGAAGAAAGCTGGATTAGTTTCACACTTAAAACGGCGAATTGGTGGCGCACGCCGTGGCTCTGCTTCTTATGTTTGGCAAATTAATTTTCAGGGACTAAAATTTCTTAAAAACCAAGATGAAACAGTTGTTTTGCGCTATAAAAATAAATACGAGCCAACCCAACATCATGTTGAACATACTTTAGCAATTACGGAAGTTTTTGTTGAGACACTGGAGGCTGTTCGAAATTCAAAAAATCTATCTTTAGAAAACTTTTCTTTCGAGCCGAACTCTTGGCGCAGCTACCAAAAACTTTCTGGTATAGGTAGAACCCTAAAGCCCGATGCTTATTTGGAGCTGGTTAATCACGATTACGAAGACCATTATTTTCTGGAAATAGACCGAAGCACAGAAAGTCTTGCGCGCGTCGTAAATACTTGCAAGAAATATATTGAATATTATCGGTCAGGTATTGAACAACGACAAAAGGAAGTTTTCCCCTATGTTTTGTGGGTTGTGCCAGACGATAAGCGAAAGCTGGCGATTTCGAAAGCAATTCAAAAAGAACTATATAACTTTTGGGAACTGTTCACTGTAATAACACTTGAAGAATACCCAGATTATATCAAGGGAGGAATTTTGAATGAACCAGAAGAATCAAGATAGAGACTCAAAACAGGCTTCACGCACCGCCGATGAAATTTGTCGAATTGGTCGAACGACTTACTTAATCCGTCACCGTTTTACTGGAAATCGCAATCTTGAAAATGTCCTAGAAAGGTTGATTTTAAGCGATAAATCACTACTTTAACAGTAGTAAAAATGGTATAATAGAAGTATAAGGTGTGTGAACTCCAAAAGGAGAAAAACACATGAACAGAACTTTGACAATTTCAGATTATAGACAAGTAGATACTTCGAAACTTTCAGATATTACAGTGGTTTATTGTCGCTTAAGTCAAGATGATGGGCTGGACGGAGATAGTAACTCAATTATCAATCAGAAGAATATTCTGCTTGATGTGGTAGCGAGAGAAAAACTGCCAAATCCAGTTCTTTTCGTTGATGATGGTTTTAGTGGTACAAATTTTGACCGTCCAGCTATTTCGGAAGCTCTTAGATTGGTGGAAAATCGGCAAGTTTCAAACTTCGTCGTTAAGGATTTAAGTCGTTTGGGTCGCTCTTATATCAAGGTTGGTCAACTAACGGAAATTACTTTTCCTAGTTTTGATGTTCGCTTTATCGCCTTAAATGATGGCGTAGATTCAAATAAGCCTAATGAAACTAATTCTATTTTCTTGCCAATCAAGAGTCTAATGGATGAAATGTATGCGGCAGATACCAGCAAGAAGATTCGAGCGGTGGTTCAAGCTAAAGCCAAAGCTGGTGAGCGAGTGACTACTAACCCACCTTACGGCTATCTCAAAGATTCAAACAACCCTAAAAATTGGATCATTGACCTAGTTGCCAGCGAAGTTGTAAAACGGATTTTTCAAGAAGCGAAAAGCGGAAAAACCCTTTCGGAGATTTCGAAAGGGTTAGAAAATGACAAAATTTTTAAGCCAGACCGCCACCGAATAGAAATCGGTTTGAAGTCTATTTCTTCCAGCTCGAATGTGGAAACTTTGCCATATTTTTGGACGCGAGAAACCCTAAACACTATCTTAGGGCGTGAAGAATATCTTGGGCACACCGTCAATCTTCGAACTCGCACGAAATCTTACAAAGATAAGCGTAAGGTGGATAATCCAAAGGAAGGTTGGTTAATTTTCAAAAATACTCATGAAGCGATTATAGACCAAGAAACTTTTGATATTGTCCAGAAAATGAGGAGTCACAAGCGGTCTAATCAACGGTATAAAAATCGAGCTAGTCACGAAAACTTATTTGCGGGCTTGGTCTTTTGTGGAACTTGTGGGCGAAAGCATTATTTTTGCCCACAAGAGAAAAACGGACTTAACCACGATCACTACAAGTGTTCTGGCTATCGCAAGCCAATTGATGGTTGCGAAAATCCCCACTACATTCAAAAATCCGCCCTGATTGAGATTGTAAGCGACAAACTTCGTCAAATTATCCACGAGTGCCAATTAGACCAAGAAACCTTTTTGAAGAAGCTAGAACAGCAAAGCCAAGCTCAATTCGGTAAGGATAACAAACGCCAGCGCCAGCAACTTCAAAAGGAAGAATACCGCTCCAGAGAGATTGACAATATTATTCAGAAGCTTTATGAAGATAATCTACTTGGTAAAATTTCAGATGAACGCTTTGTAAAGCTAAGTCAGAGCTACGAAGAAGAACAGAGACAACTTCAAACTTCCATTTCTGACTTAACCGAAAAACTCACCAAACAACAAGAAGACAGCCTTAATATCTCCAAGTTTATGGCGAGAATTTCAAAATATACAGAGCTACCAGAACTAACCGTTGAAATAGTGAATGAACTGATTGATAAGATTGTGATTCATAAACCAACTGGCACGAAGCGCAATCGCATTATTCAAGTTGACATTTATTATAATTTCATCGGAAAACTAAACAACGAAAAAAGCGAGCCAAACGAATTGGCTCGCTAATATTAACCCAAATAACTAAACTGCTGGGTGTCAGGTCAGCTATCAGGCGGCTTTTTTTGATGGATTGATAATTTTCTATATCTCCGTGTGGCATTCCCAATTGTATGATTTGTGTTTTTAAAAAGGAAGATAAATGATTATTGTGCAAAAAAACAAACTTTAAATACACACGACTCTACAAAAGGTATGGGATTTGTATTAATATAGATATCTACTCAAATATTTGGACAATAAGAAATAAAATGTGATATAATAAAGTGTTTTAAAGAATAATCTATATCAGAATAGTTTAAACTTTAACACTAATTTATATGTTGGAGATGATCTGATTTTCCAATATAAGGCTAGTTTATCTTGAAAAACATTTTGATATTTTTATTTTTTATAAAAAAGATCTCAAGGAGAAAAGGCACTGCCCCCATAAAATGAGACACAAGAAAAACACTCCTGTTGAAATCTGGTAAACTAGAAA
>ERZ773197.2299-NODE-2299-length-12224-cov-8.351138_pt1 | contig 12224 bp, 9 predicted proteins | sample MGYA00580999_ERZ773197 | MGnify/ENA primary metagenome ERZ773197 (study PRJEB29015, sample SAMEA2738166) | human oral metagenome | biome: human oral; feature: human-associated habitat; material: saliva | place: China | collected 2185 ...
CACAAGTAAAATTTAAGAGGATTTTTCTTTCTCATGACAAATATGAATTTAGTTTTTCAGGAATGAAGAGTCAGGTTTCTTTTCTTTTAGAAAAATTGAGAAAGGAAGGTATTGAATTAACAGATCAACTCATCTGTGATATTGCTTATGAATTTCAAGAGGCTGTTGTTGAGGTAATGGCAAAAAAACTTATTCAGGCAGCTCAGGAATTTTGAGCAGGGAGTATTGCAATAGCTGGTTGAGTCTCGGCAAATCAGAGGTTATCAGAAGTTATTGAAGAAATAAACAAGAAAAAAAATCTGAATTTTCCTTTTTTTTCTCCTGTAAAGATAGTTTATTCTACGGATAATTGAGCTATGATTGGAGTTGCTGGACTTTTACAGACAATCAGTTAGTTATATTAAAAATAGGATGATATTTTATTTTTTTTCTTTGCTAATATGATAAAATATAGACATAAGTTAAGCTGGTCAAATACTAGGATTACGCTTTTGGAATATTGTGAAAAGAAATATTATCTGAATTATTATACTACAGCTCTTAGGTCTGATTATCCAGATTTTTGGAAAGAGGCACAAATATTGAAACGTTGTAAATCTTTAGAAATGTGGATGGGAGAGAAAACTCATTACCTAATCTCTGATTATCTTAATGCAGTTCAGTCTTGAAATCCAGTTGATGTTGATACTATAAAGTTGCATATAGCTCAGGAGATGAGAGAAGAGTTTCAATTTTCTAAAAATAAAGATTTTTCTGAACTTAAATTTGATGATTTTTGATGATTAAGTGAGCATTTTTATTGAGAAAATGTAGATGATAGATTGGAGGAGGTGATTGGAAAAGTTCTTAATAATCTTGATCAATTTATTCTCTCGGAATGGTGAAAAAAAGTAATAGATTTTATAAAGAAGAAGTATTTGGTATATATTGAGCATCCTAGATTTCCAGATTTTGATGCGATGAGGATTGATTTGGAGTGAATAGCTAGTTTAAGTAATGTAAATATTATGGCAAGTCCAGATTTTTGAGTTGTTGTTTGAGAAAATGAATATCTGATTTTAGATTGGAAAACAGGTAAGGATCCTTTTGATTCTTCAGCATTGACAGATCAGCTTAAGGTATATGCTCTGAAATTATTATTAAAAGCAACTAAAGGAAAAACTAATTTGATGAATATTAAAATTTCTGCTTATGAGGTCTATTTACCTTCTTTGTCTGTTTATGGAGGAGATGTTAAGCAAGAGGATATTGATGATATTGTACAAAAGATTTGAAAAGATGTTGATTTTCAAAAGAAATTTTTGGTTAATGAGGATCCTTTGGCTAATGAACCCTTAGATAGTACTGTATTTTCTCGCACTTTTCAAAAACAAAAGTGTGAAAACTGTACTTTTAGACAGGTTTGTGATAAATTAGAAAAAATTGGAAAATAATGTCAGATTTTTAGCTATTTTTCAAAATAGATGAAAAAAAAAGTTAATATTTTACGAGCTGGAGGAGGAACATGAGGACATACTTTTCCTATTAAGAGTATGATTCAGTATTTGGATAAGTATCATAAGGAACAGGTTTGAGATCATTTTTGGGCAGGGAGTAGAAGAAGTCTAGAGGAAAAAATAGTTTCAGATTTACAAAAAGAAATGAAAAATCTGACTTTTTTACCTCTTTTGTCTTGAAAGTGGAGGAGAGAAAAAGGATTAGAACCTTTTTTGAAAAATATTTGGGATCTTTTTAAATTTACTATAGGAGTTTTTCAATCTTTGGTTTATCTTCTTAGATTTAGGATAGATGTAGTTTTTTGCAAGGGAGGGTATGTTGCTTTGCCTGTGGTAGTTGCAGCTTGGATTTTGAGAAAAAAGATTCTTGTTCATGAGTCAGACACTCGTGCATGACTTGTAAATCGTATTGCTTCTAATTTTTCTTCTTATAATTTTGTTGCTTTCCCAGAGGTATTGAAGGATTGAATTATTGTTGGACAAATTTTGTCAGAGGATTTGATTCCTGAAAAGAAATTAGTAAAAAAAACTGAAAATACTCAAGTTTTGGTAATGTGAGGTTCACAGTGAGCAAAAACTATTTATGAATCCCTATTAACTCTTTTAAATACTGAAGAAAAATTAAGAGAATTAAATTTTGTTGTTGTACTTTGACAGCTGAATCAGGATTTGAAAGCTCAGTTTTTATCTTTTCAAAATGTAGAAGTTAAAGATTTTTGTACACAAAAGGAGATTGGAATGTTGTATGAAACATCAGATTTGGTTATAACGAGAGCAGGTACGACCTCTTTAGCTGAACAAGATTTATTTTGAATTAAGATGATAATGATTCCTATTCCTTGGACTCATGATCAAAAAAATAATGCTCTCTGGTATGTAGAACAGAAAAAATGAATTCTGATTGATCAGGAAGATCCTGATTTTATGGAAAAGTTGAAAACTATTTTGATTGAAAATATTGATTGGCATAAAGATTTGAAAATAGTTGATCATCTTTGAATTATTTCACAAGGGAAAGAAAAAATTTCAAAAATTCTTTTAGAATTAAAGTAAAAAATATGAAAATTGTACTTTCGGGTATTGAAGAGTTAGGAATGAATAATTTATCTTTGCTGCTTGAGGATTTAGGTTATACTAATCTTGTGTTTATTGATAAGGAGCAGTATCATATTAAATCAGATGATATTGTAATCTATGCTGATATGTTGAAGGATTCTTCTCTTGTTAAAAATGTTTTTTCTCTAAAATTTTCTGATCAGCAACCTTTGAAAGTTTGGAGTTGTTCTGATTTTTTATCAGAGATAAGTAAATATTTTTGTACTATTAGTCTTTATCAAAAAGATAAGGATCCCTCTGATATAGCAATTTGATTTTTTGAACATAATATTTCTGATTTTTGAGGAAAGACTTATTTTTTGAATGAAAAATTGACTGCGGATATTCGTCAGATTTTTGATGCTATTTTATCTTGAAGAAAAATTCCTTATCATTTGATTAAAAAAATGTATTTCCTTATTGAAAATACTTAAAATCATTTATCAAATCTTTATTTTGAGAGATAGGATTTCCTTGACTTTTGTAGAGAGATAGAGATATATTAAGATGTTTTTATATTTTTCCCCTAAAAATATGATGAAAAAACGAAGAGAAATTTTTTCTAATCGATGACAATCACTTATGCAATTTCCATCTGCGCATTTGGCGTTGGTTTTTTTGATGGTGGTTGCAATGAGGGAGATTTATCTTTCAATGTCTTCTGTTTTATTTACGAAGCTTGTAGCAGGTTGATTAGTAACTTTGCTTATAGCTGTTTTAGGATCTGTTTATGTTTTACATCAAAAACCTTGTAAAAATAGAATTTGCTATGCTTTTTGGGGATCTCAATTATTAGCTATTTTATGCTGAATTTGATATTTTTTCCTTGTAGAGGAGAGTTTTGTTTATTCTGAGAATCTTTTCCAGTATGGAATCTTATTGCTATTGGTTCTTGTAATTTTTGCAGTGATAGCTTTTCTTATGTGAAAAAATGAGAAAAAAATCTGGTATTCATGGACGAGTATTTTTCAGTCCTTAGCATTTTGATTATTGGCTGGTATTGTTGTTTGGGGAGGATTGAGTGCTGCGATATTATCTATAGAAAAGTTGTTTGAACTAGATTTTTCATTTGATTTGTATTGATATTTTGCTGCTTTTTCTTTTATTCTTCTTGGTGGATCCTTTGTATTTAACCATTACTTATTTGCAATCAAACAAATGCCAGTAGAAGAGGAGCAAGATATTGATATTCAAGCATCTCGTACAGGAAAAATTTTTGGAGTGTATATTTTCTTGCCATTGGCTTTTGTATATTTAGCAATATTTCTGGCTTATGGGATTAAGATATTGGTTTCAGGAGTTTGGCCTAAGGGGATTATTGTTATGTTGGGAATAGGATTTTTTATCCGATGAGTACTGACTATTTATGCAACTTTCCCTCAGAAGTGACAAAAGTTTGAACTTCTTAGAAAGATATTATTTTGTGGGTTCTTGTTTGTAGCTATTATGATGGCAATTGCTCTTGGTCAGAGAATTTTGCAATATGGTATAAGCATCAATAGATATTTTATAATGATGGCAATCTTTTTGATAGTTATTTTTTCCGTGTTTTCTTTGATATTTCCTAAAAATATATTCAGAATTTTGATTTCTTTTTTGTTTGGATTGAGTCTTTTGTCTCTTTATGGACCATTGAGTGCTACAAATGTTTCATTTAGGTCTCAGCAAAGTCAATTGGATACTATCTTGATGAAAAATGATGTTAATTTTCCATTGCAATCATGAAGTTTACAAAAAATAAAGTGAGAGGAGGTTGATCGTATTAATAATTTGTTGAGAGATTTTGATCATATGTATTCAAAAACTCAATGGAGTCAATTTTTTGGTACAGAATGTCAAAAAGAAACTATGTCAGAGAGTCGTTTTTGTGCTTGAATTGATTTAGTTGATGCTACTAGGGAGGAGACTTACTTTTCAGTTAGTTCTGATTATGATGCAGGATTTATTGCAGATATATCTGGATATAGTAAACTTTATTCTCTTTCAGATTCAAGGTCTACGAATGGAAATGATTCTTCTTATGAGTTCACTTTTGGAAATAAAAAATATGAGTTAGACTTTTCTCCATATTGGGATGAACTTTATCAATTACATGACAAAAGAATCGTCAATAAGCCTGTTTTAGAGATAGAACAACCTACGCATAAATTTATTATTGATAGTGTATCTTGGGAAAAGGAATACTCTGGAAAAAATGTTGTTCATTATTTTGATGGATATTTGTTGGTAAAGTAATTTTATTGTAAATAAAGGTTAATGAGTTTTCAAGATTTGGTATATTATTTGTTAAATATAAAGGATTTGAATGCTGAACATCTTAGAGATGCTCAGAGGTTCTTTGCAAAGAAAAATGGTTTGGACACTTTACCGAGTAAATCACAGATTTTACAGGTATACTTTGATCTTTTGAAAGAAGGGAAGATAGAGAAGAATTCAGATTTTGAACTTTTGCTTCGTAAAAGGGCTATTAGATCAATGTCAGGAATTGTAAGTGTGCAGGTTTTGACTAAACCATATCCTTGTCCAAGCCATTGTATCTTTTGTCCAAATGATCCGGAAATGCCAAAGAGTTATATCAAATCAGAACCTGGAGCAATGAGAGCTTGGCTTAATCAATTTGATCCAGTAAAACAGGTCTATAATAGACTTTATTCTCTTCAGCAGACTGGACATAAGACTGATAAAATTGAGATGATTGTGCTTGGAGGTACTTGGGATTTCTATCCAGACGATTATAAAAGAGATTTTATTCAAAGACTTTATGATGCGTGTAATACCTTTTCACAACTTGAAATAGAAAATAAGGTAGAAAATTCTGATCGAAAATACGCATTTCAGGTTAAAAATGAGGATCAGATTCAGCTTTCAGCTTCTTTGTCAGAGGCTGTTAAAATGAATGAAAAGGCTGAACATAGAATTATCGGTTTAACTATTGAGACAACTCCTCCTTTTGTTACTCATGCTAACTGTCGTGAGCGAAGAGAAATGGGAGTTACAAGGATTGAAATGGGAGTTCAGTCTACTGATAATCAGATCTTGGAAATGAATAAAAGAGGTCACACTGTTGAGGAAATTAGAGTTGCAATGAATCGTCTTAGGCAGTATGGATTTAAGATGTCAATTCATATTATGCCTGGACTTTATGGATCAAGTCTTGAAAAAGATATTGATACTTTTAGGCAGATTTATGATGATGAATCTCTTAGACCAGATGAAATTAAATTTTATCCGACCTCTGTAATTCCACATACAGAGCTTTATACTCTTTATCTTGAAGGAAAATATCAACCAATAACTACAGAGGAAATTAGTCAGATTATTCGTCAGACTTTTCGTGAGATTATTCCACCTTATACGAGAATTAAGAGACTAATTCGTGATATTCCAGCTACAGAAATTAGTGCTGGATCAAATGTTACAAATCTTTCACAACTCATGCATGAAACTTTGTTGAAAGAATATCAAAATGCAGACTTGGATTATCGTTCATGATTATATAAAAGGCTCTATCCACATTTAAGAGTGTATGATGATGAAATAAATTTTGTTGAAGACTGTGTAAGACTTGAGTGAGAAAAAATGTTATCTTTTATCTTTGGTAAAATGCCAAATACTTCAGATTTTCGTCATTTTGTAAGCTTGGATACTAGGAGCAGAGAAATGAGAAATAAAAAAGAAAAAACAGAACAACTAAATTTGGTTGTGAGAAAGTATTTGTCTGGACCTGGGGTTGAGTATTTTATCAGTTTTGAAGATGAGCTTGGTTATTTGTATGGTTTTACAAGATTACTTTTGATTACTGAAGAAAATGCTATAGATTGGAATGGTTTAGGCGCATGAACAGCATTGATTAGAGAACTGCATGTATATTGAAGTTTACAGAGCCTGAAGCAAGCGGAGGATCAAAATGCTAAGGTTCAGCATACTTGACTAGGAAAGCAGCTCTTGTCTTTGGCGGAAAAGATTTCTCAAGTTGCTTGATACGAAAGATTGTCTGTTATTTCTGGTGTTTGAGTAAGAGAATATTATGCTAAATTAGGCTATAAATTAGATTGAACTTATATGGTTAAAACTTTAAAATAAAAAAGAAAACTGACCTTAGTGTCAGTTTTTTTCTTCTTTTATAAGTTTATCTATAAAGAGAACTCAATTGAGATGATCAATTTCGTGTTGAATGATACAAGCGTTGAATCCAGAGTATTTTTGTTGATGGGATTTTCCTTTGAGGTCTTGATATTTTACCTCTACTCGTTGATGTCTAAGGACAAATCCCCTTTCTCCAGGAAGAGAAAGACAGGCCTCTTCTGATGTTTGCATTTCTTTTGATGTATTAATAATTTCAGGATTGATGAGTAGCGTTTCTCCAAGATAATCTTTATCTGGATTTTTTTCATTTGGAAACTTTTTTCGTTGAGTTGTAGCTATCATTCTTATATTTTCTCATATTTGAGGAGCTGCTAGACCAACTCCATCATATTCTCGCATAAGATCTAGTAGAATTTTACCAAACTCTTTGATTTCTGGAGTGATTTTTTCTACTGTCTCGCAAACTGTTCTTAGTATTTTATTGTCTTTCCCTGTTTCTAGAGGGTAAAAAATTTTTAGATTATTTTGATGCATGTTTTATACTTAATTTATTTAAAAAAAATAAAATATTGTTTGTTTTTTTGTGTTGAAATACTAATTTAGGACTGGTAAAATTATTATATTTATTTTCTCTTGAAAATCAAGAGTAATTCACTATACTCTTCCTTGCAAAATCATTCAACCCACAGTTATTGGAGTGTTAGATGTTGTTTAGTGGAGGGATGGCAGAGCGGTTGAATGCGGCAGTCTTGAAAACTGTTGACCGAGCAATCGGTCCGTGGGTTCAAATCCCACTCCCTCCGCCATTTATGATTCAAAGATTATATGGGAAAAACTACAAAAACCAGCAAGTTAAAGGTTGTGTTTGCTGTGTTTCAAATGGTAGTATTTGTGGTAACTATGCTTTATGCAGATGCCTTTGGTAGTGCAAATGAGCAACCGGTAAATACTAACTCAGTATTCTTAGGAACAGAAAGTGATCAGGTAGGAATAAATCCTGATAATGTAAATATTGATATTTCTTCAGATGATGATAAATCATCTATCATAACTTATAATGTTCAGAAGTGAGATACTCTCGAGTCTATTTCTCAGGAGTTTTGAGTTACAGTTGCAGAGCTTAAGAAGATTAATAAGCTCTCATGAGATATTTCTGCTGGACAAAAACTTATAGTGAGTGATAATGAAGATGGTATTTTGTATGTAGTACAAGAGGCAAAGACATTGAAGCTTTTTGCTGAGTATTATAGACTTAATCTTCAAGATCTGATTACACTAAACTATTTTTCAGATGAAAGTGAAGTTCTTTATCCAGGACAAGAAATTTTCATTAATGTAAGTGAACAGAGAGCTTATGAAATAGGACTCTTGCAAAGAGAACAACCTCAACTTCCTAAAGATGAGCTTCCAGTAGCCAAGAAAAATAATTCAACTAAGATTGGAACTAAAAAGAACTCTGCTTCTGCCGCAATTTCTTATGTATGAGCAACTCAATCGACAACAAGTTCTCATAATAAGTGACAAAAACAATGGTACTTTAATAAGAGACTTTCTAATGGTTTTGCTCCTGGTTATTGTACTTGGTATGCAGCTCATATTTCTCCTTGGATGTATGATGCTAATGGTGCTAGGCTTTTTGGAGGAAATGCTAAGGATTGGTATGCAAATGCACAAAGTGCAACTGCAAAAGCAGCAGGAATTAAAACTTCTAGAACTACTCCAAAAGTAGGAGGTCTTGTTATCTATAGTTCATTGAGAAGTTATGCTGGACATGTTGCTGTTATTAAAGCTTATTATCCTGATTCAGGAGAAATGCTATTGGAAGATATGAATTATGTAGGTAAATATATTGTTACTCAGAGATGGGATAATGTATCAAATTGAAAAATTATTGGTTATATTTATCACTAATTAAATAAAAGAGGAAAACCTGATGAAAAAGTCAGGTTTTTTTCTTGTTTTAATCAAGGAAAAAAATATACTCATACCTATATGCACAATAGATATATACTTTATATTTGTTTGAAGACAATGCAAAGAAGTAATGTATGGTGAAATTTTAGATCTAGAGATTTTTGATCCAGAAGATCAGATTTTTCTTCTTTCTCAAAAAGAAAAACAGGTTGGCTTGCAAAACTAGAGAAGATGGGCTTGTGAAGATTGGTTTTATTTTGAGTTTCTGGTTTCTTAATTTTTGGAATTATTGTTTTTTCTTTGTACTTGCAGTTAAGGGTTTTGAGAAATCTTCCTGATGTAAGTCAAATTAAAGATATGCAACTAACTCAGGCAACTATTATTACAGATAGAAATTGAGTAGAACTTTATAAGATTTTTGATGAAAATAGAGAATATGTGGATTTGGATAAGATTAGTCCACGAATGCTTAAAGCTATTGTTGCCGTTGAGGATCAGAGATTTTGGGAACATGAAGGGCTTGATCCTATGGGAATTTTCAGAGCTTGAGTTAAGGCAATGCTTGGAAAAAATGGTGGATGATGATCTACCTTGACTCAACAATTGATTACTAATTTGATGAAATTAGAAAGACCATTTTGAGGAAATTTTTTCCAAAAGGTAGATTATAAGTTGACTCAGATTATTCTTGCAAAAAGATTGAATAATGTATTGCAACAGCAAATTAGGGCAGAGAAAAAAGATTTGACTAGTAGTCAAATAAAGCATGAGATGAAAAATAAAATTTTGGAACTTTATTTGAATTATGTGTTCTTGTGAAATAATGCTTATGGAGTAGAGGCTGCTAGTAAGATTTATTTTAATAAATCTGCTAAGGATTTAACGATTATGGAATCTGCAATTCTAGCATCTATTCCAAAGGCTCCAACTAGATATGATCCGTATAAATCAACATCATTACTAGGTTCTTTTGATATTAAGGATGTGAATGGAGAAACTGTTGCTTATGCAGGGAATATTAAATCTATGATAGTTACAGAATTTAGAAATAATTTGATGACGGCTTCTTTTTCTGGGAAATGAAGCGCTGAATCTGTAGTTAGGCTTCTTAATTCACTAGCTCCAAAGAGTGTTTCTGTTGATGGGGCTACTTATACCGTTAATTATGTAAATGGTAGAGCTGAGTATGTTCTTGCTAGAATGTTTGAGGATTGAATGATAAAGGAGGAAGAATTAAAGGCGGCATTGTCAGAATCGTTTACAAAGATATTTGAGAAAAATACTTTTGCAATTAAAGCTCCACATTTTGTATTCTGGATTAAAGAGCTTTTGGAGAAAGATTTTGGTTCTGGATCTATTCAACAGGGAGGATTGATTGTAAAGACATCTCTTGATGCAAATATTCAGGAACTTGCTGAAAAGGCAATAAAGTCTAATAGTGCATCTCTCTTTGAATTTTGAGCAAGCAACTCATCCTTGCTTTATGCTGATTCAACAAATGGAGATGTTTTGGCTTACGTAGGATCTCTTGATTATTTTAATAAAGATATTCAAGGACAAAATGATATGGTGAAAAATCCTAGACAAAGTGGATCTTCAATAAAACCTTTGATTTATGCGTTGGGATTTGATAAATTACCATTAACACTAGATACTCCTATTTATGATATCCCATTCTCTATTGGTAAAGATACCCCAAGTAATGCTGATGGAAAATTTGAAGGACCTTTGCCTTTGAAGAGAGCGCTTGGTTTTAGTAGAAATATACCTGCTGTTAAAATGTTTTTAGCATTGTGAGGTGAGCAGGTTGCAAAACCATTTTTACAGAGTTTGTGACTTTCTGGGGTGAAAAATCAGATTGAGTATGGGTATCCTCTTTCTTTAGGTGCTGCTGAAGTTAGTATGTTAGAGTTGGCTTCTGCATATACTCATCTTTCTACTACAACTCCAGCAAAATTAAATCCTATTTTGGAGATTAGAGGAAGTAATGGTTCTATTTTATATACAAAGGAGCCTGAGGTTCAGCAAAATGTTATAAAACCAGGAATTGTTTCTTTAATGTGGAAAATCCTTTCAGATCCAAGTAATAGAATTGGAGCATGGGCAACTAAGTTTAATGTGAGAGGATTGACCTATGCTCTTAAGACAGGAACATCAAATGTAAGAACAGAAAAGGCGTCATTACCTAGAGATGGTTGGTTAGCTGCGTATACTCCAAGTAAAGTTTTGATGATGTGGGCTGGAAATGCAGATGCAAGGCCTATGAATGCCAAGGCTTATGGTGGAAGTATTCATGCAAATAGTGTGAAAGCTTTTTTGGCTGATTTGATGGCTCAAGGATTATTGACTAATGAAGAAATGCCAATGAAAGATACTTCAACAGTAAATATTTCTAAGCTTTCATGAAAATTAGCTTCAGATCAAACTCCAGCAGACTTAGTGATTTCTACTTTGTGATGGAATGGAATGTTGCCTAAGGAGGCAGATAATGGTGTCCGTGAAATAGAAGTAGATTTGGCTTGTTTTGGAAAGGTAAGTCCTTTGACTCCTACAGAGAGAATTAAAAAAGGATTCTTGATTCAGCCTTCAACTTTTATGCCAAATAAAATGGATTTGGAGGGAATTAAGAAATATTTACAAGAAAGCATTAACGCAACCGGATCAAGTGCTACATTGCCTCTGTTTATGAGTGAGCCTGATAAGTATTGTGATGGTATGCAACCTATAAATAATGATGCTATTCAAATTACTTTTACAAAGCCACTTGAGAAGCAGAGTTTTGCAAAGAAGAATGCCGTTGTTTATACTGTGAAATCTCCTGTTAATATAAAGAAAATACTGATTATTCTTGATGGTGAGCAAGTTGCATCTTATATAGATAATAGTGTGGAGGTTTATGGTACAAAGCCTGTTGATCTTTCTCGTTTCTCTGATGGTTTACATACTTTGGCGGTAACTGCGATCGATGTTAATAATGGTATGAAAACAGCCTCTGTTTCTGTTAATTTGATTTCTACAGATACTGGGCTTCCTCAAATAAAAAGAGATCAATCAAGTGTTCAAAAGCTTGAGGATGGAAGCTTTAGTGTTGTGTTGATGTGAGAAGATGCAATTTCCTCTATTAAGTCCATTAGGGTTGTAGAAAAAAATACAGGAAAAACTCTTGTCGATATGGCAACTCCTATTGTCCAGTTTAGTGTAAAAACACCTGATGTTACCGTTGAAATTACAGATTCTTATGGGAATGTACTTAGACAAGATATTAATCTAAATAATTTCTAATTAAAAAAACGAAACCTGATCAAAAAGTCAGGTTTTTTTTGTTATTTTATGGATAAATAGATATAATTGAACTAGGTTTTATTTTCTTTTTAGGAGACTAATGAGTAATGTGGAATACAAACAATCTACAGTAGAAAAAGAAACTCCTCAGGAGAATTTTTCTCAAGGTGAGAACTTAGAAAAAAGAATAATAGAAGAGCAAAAAGCAGAAAAGTGAGTTAATGTATCTTTACATCAACTAAAAGGCAAACAAGTAGAAACGGAGACTATACAAAAGGCAGATCAATTAAAGAATGAAATAGATAAGAATAAATATGAAAACCTTCCCCTGCAGACCTATAATGAGATTGT
>ERZ773197.2302-NODE-2302-length-12209-cov-6.121195_pt1 | contig 12209 bp, 8 predicted proteins | sample MGYA00580999_ERZ773197 | MGnify/ENA primary metagenome ERZ773197 (study PRJEB29015, sample SAMEA2738166) | human oral metagenome | biome: human oral; feature: human-associated habitat; material: saliva | place: China | collected 2185 ...
ACTCGTAACTTTATTTTACTTTCATCATATACTCTTGCATCTCTTATTTTTACTATTTCATTTGATTTCATTATTCCTACTATATATTGCTTATTTACTAAGCTATGTCAAACCTTTATACATTATATATAATTTAAGCTCTGTTTTACTTTCATCTTTGAATTAAATTCTTTGTTTATTATTTTCTATTCTTTTTTATCTATTTTTTCCTTGCAAATTTATCCATAATCCATCTGTTTCTTCAAATTCAACTAAATTACTTGAAATTTTTCCTTCAGCACTTATTTTTAATTTTTCATCTAATAAATAAACTCTTTTATTTATTCATTCTTTATATATTTCATACATTTCACTCATATTGTATTTACTGATGTTTCTCTTAATCCTTTATATCCATATTTTTCTTTATCTCTGCTTTTCATTATTTTTCTATCATAAAACTATAATATTAATTTTATTATTAAACATCTATAAAAACAAACATACAAATAATATATAAAATAACAACATAAATTAAACAAATAAAAAACAATTACAAATCAAAAATCTTCTTAATAAATCAATTTTTTAAACCTAAAACATTTAAAAAATTTTCAATTCTATAATCCAAAATTTTATCTTTACTTCTTAAAACAATTTTTTAATTTCCCTAATCCAAAAAATATTTTACAAAATTCAAATTAGAAAATTCACAAAAACAAACTTTAATATTCTTCAACACTAATAAAAATCTTTTCAGTGTCATCCGTATATTTCTTTTCCACAAAAATTTTACTAACCTGATTATCATCTTTAAAAACAAAATTATTAAGACCATCTAAAACAACTTTAGCAATATTATCCACATCAGGCTTTTTAGTAGGGCTAATAACATCATTAATCATTAATTCTCTATCACTCTTTTTAATAGATGTAGGAATCTTAAAAAAAGCTATAATTGAAACAAATAGTCTTCCTTCAATTCTAGGCTGCTTTCTATATTTAATCAAAAAAGCTTGTTGAATCAATGTTTCATAATCCTTTGTTTTGGTTGGTGTATAAACATTACCCGAATACATATTAACTCTAGGTCTTTCTTTCCCAACAATTTTCCCCTCAACTTCAAATTCATATTTCATAAATTAATCTCCATCACTCTAAAACAACTTTATTACTAATTGATTTAATAAGCTTTGAGCCTTTCTTAATTATAAAATCAGCTTTATCAGAATTAATAAACAATTGATGTTTTCTACCAGCCAATGAATTTTCAACACTATTTTTTCCAAAATTAAAACTAGATATAATCAAATTCAATTTTTCCAGTTGCAATTTAGTTAAACAATATTTATCATCAGAATTATTTTTTTTCACTCCATCATAACCATTATATTTCATACTAATATCTCTAATCTCATCAAAAAAATAAACTTTTTCTTCAACATTATCAATAAACTCATCCTTAAACTTATCATTAACTGAATACCTAGACCCCATAAACTCTAAATTTTCTCTAAACCTTGTAGTCCTTCTTTCATTAACAATATACTCTCTAGCAGAACAATATTTATTAAAAACATCATCATTTGGCAATAATGAACTCTTATCCAAAGTCTTAATTAATTCTAATCTAATCCCTTCTTTTTCAGAAACAATTTTTTCTAAATCATCAGTAATATTTTCTACTTCAATACTTTTTTGTATTAAAAACTTCTTTATATCAGACAAATCAATATCATAATTTAATGAAACCCCAAAATCCTCACTGTTATTAAACTTAGAAGTAAAATTCATTATCATATCTAAACATTTCTGACTAATATTCTCGTTAAAAATAGATTCCACAATATCAATACTAGAAAAATCCAATTCTTTTTCAAACATAATTTTAACATATTCATTATGAATCTCATTAATAATATTTAAAAAATCATGTCTCAATTCCTTTACAAAATCATCTTTTCCATCAAAAAAATCTCCAGAATCAACAAAAAAAAGCCAATTTCCATTCAAAATAGAATTACCCCTTATTTCTAATTCTTCTTCCTTTTCATTTAATTCTATTACTCTATGAATAATTTTATCTTCAACTTCATCAATTGAAGCAACAATAATCTCTTTATCAGCATAATCACCATTGATCATAAGGTTCTTATTTTTCAAAAACAAAACAAGTAATTTTTTTATTCGTTGCTTAATACTCATAACAACACCTCTAAATACAAAAATATAGATATATTATAAATATATCTATATTTTTAATCAACATTTTTTTACTAATTGCAACATTCCTGTAATACTACAAATCTACTCTAATTAAATATAATCTTCATTATTAAATTTTCTTTCAAAAAATTTAACTACTTCAATAATAGGAACAATTACAAAAGCAAGTCCAAATGCAACCATAAATTCTTGAAAATCAATACTTTCAAATTTAAACAAATTAACAAAAAAAGGTATATAAATTACAGCAAGTGTAAACACAATTGTAAGTATTGTAGCACCAAATAACCACCAATTAAAAGTTTTCAATTTAAATATTGACTTTCTCTGTGATCTCATACAAATAGCATGGAACATCTCAACAAAATTCATAGTCAAAAAAGCCATACTCATACCATGTGTTGATTCAGAAAGTAAAAACTTACCATTTTCCAAAATCTCTCCCATAAAAAATGAAATAGTAACCAAAATAGCCATCACAATACCTTGCCAAATCATATCAACTCCAGCTCCATCTGCAAAAACAGAATCATCTGTTTTTCTTGGCTTTCTTTTCATAACATTACCTTCAGCTTTTTCTGCTCCAAGAGCCAAACCAGGTGTAGAATCTGTAATCATATTAATCCAAAGCAAATGTGCAGGTGTCAAAAAAGTAACACCAAGCAATGATGAAATAAATATAGCCAAAACTTCCGCCATATTAGTTGATAATTGAAACTGAATTACCTTTCTGATATTATCATAATTTTTTCTTCCTTCTTCAACTGCATTAACAATTGTAGCAAAATTATCATCAGCAATAATAATATCAGAAGCTCCTTTAGTAACATCAGTACCAGTAATACCCATTGCAACACCAACATTAGCTTGTTTTATAGAAGGTGCATCATTAACACCATCACCAGTCATAGCAGTAATATAATTCAATTTTTGTAAAGCTTTAACAATCCTTGTCTTATGCTCAGGTTGAACTCTAGCAAAAACACTTACTTTTTTAACAACATCAATAAGTTCATCTTCACTTAATCCATCAATATCAGATCCAGTTCTAGCATTTTTAGAATCATCAACAATCTTAAGCTGTTTAGCAATAGCAACAGCTGTATCAATATGATCACCTGTAATCATAATAGGTCTTATTCCAGCTGTCTTACACTTATCAATTGCATCAAAAACCTCATCCCTACAAGGATCAATCATCCCAACAAAACCTATAAAAATCAAATCACATTCTGCATTTTCAGAAGTACATTCATTCAATAAATTATCATAAACTTTATAAGAACAACCTAAAACTCTTAAAGCTTTATCAGCAAATTCTTTATTTTTTTCAAAAATTTTATTTTTAAAATCATCATTAATTTTTTTAACTTCTCCATTTTCTAAATAAAAAATACAATGATTCAATAAAATTTCACAAGCACCTTTTGTAAATTGAACATATTTTTTATTAAAATATTTAGAATTTTCACACTTAACTTCATGTACAGTTGTCATCATTTTTCTCATAGAATCAAATGGAACTTCTTGAACTCTTGGTAATTCATATTCTAAATCATTTTTATCAAAACCTAATTTAAATGCATACTCAACTAAACCATTCTCAGTAGGTTCACCATCAGCTTTTTTATCTTCTTTATTCATCTTAGAATCAGTACATAAAGCCATTCCCTTTGCTAAAAAATCCCTATCACATTCATTTTTATCATCACCATTATAAAAATCAACAACTGTCATTTTATTTTTTGTTAAAGTTCCAGTTTTATCAGTACAAATAACTTGAACACATCCAATAGTTTCAACAGTATTAAGCTTTCTAATTAAAGCCTTTCTCTTAGACATTTCAGTAACACCCATAGAAAGAATAACCGTAACAACAGCAGGTAAACCTTCTGGTATTGCAGCAACTGCAAGAGCAACAGCCATTAAAGTTGTATCAATAAAATTATTAGGTGTAAAACTTCCACTTTTTATTAATCTAACAATAAATACTAAAACACAAATAATAAGAACAATTTTAGTTAAAGTTTTTGATAACTGTGCCATCTTCTTTTGCAATTGTGTAACTTCTTTTTTAGCACTTTGTAAACTTGTAGCAATCTTACCAATCTCAGTACTCATACCAATATCAGTAACAACAGCTTTACCTCTACCATAAGCAACTGTACTTCCACTATAAACCATATTAGTTCTATCTGCTAATGGCACAAGTTTATTTTTTGAAGAATCCTCTAAATTCAAAATATCAATCAATTTATTAACAGGAACAGATTCTCCAGTTAAAGTAGACTCATCAGTTTTCATACTAAAAGCCTCAATTAATCTACAATCAGCAGGAACTAAATCACCAGCTTCAAGAATAATAACATCACCTCTAACTAAATCCTCACTTTTAATAACAACAACTTTACCATCTCTCATTACTTTAGATGTAGCAGCAGTCATCTTCTTCAAAGAATCAATAGCCCTTTCTGCTTTACCTTCTTGAACTAAACCCATAATAGTATTAATAATAACAACAAATAAAATAATAAAAACATCTGTAAAAGACTCATTTTGTATTTTAGCCAAAACAGCTGAAATAATAGCTGTAACTAATAACATAATAATCATAGGATCTTTTAAAGAATTAAAAACTTTTTTTAAAATCCCATCCTTTTTTCCCTCTTCTATTTTATTTTTTCCATATTTCAATAACCTATCATTAACTTCATTACATGTTAAACCATCTTCATTAGAATCTAATTCTTTTAAAACATCTTTAACATCTTCCAAATAATATTTCATAAAAAACTCCATACACTTTCTCTTGTATCTTAAAAAACATATTTTCAAATTTCAACTTTATATTATTAAAAAACTTAGTCTTACCTAATAATCCAAATAATTTAAAAATCCAAACTCTAAATTGTTCAATAACTAATCCAATAACAAAAATCTTTCCAACTTGTAAAAACATAATAACATATAAATTATCATTTCCAATATATTGTGATGGATTTAATTTTTCCCACATCTTCCAAGCAAAATCATCATTTTGATGATACAAATATACTCCTAATGTCAAATTTGCAACATAATTAATAACAACATTTAATACTCTCCATTTAATATAAATATTCTTAAAAAATAAAAATATTGCTACTGATTCAATAAATATAAACAAATTATTATAACTAAAATAAAAATCAACATATTGATTAACAATATTAAATTTAGAACCTTTCTTTAAAATAACTCTCAAATATACCTGCAATACAATCATTAATATATATATTAAAAAAGTCCAAATTTTTTTTACATTTTTATCAAAATAAAGTCTAATACATCCTGAAAAAATATACAAAAATATAAACCACAATAAACTATAACCATTTCTTCCTTCTAAAACATTATTACTAGAATAAATCGTCTTAAAAACACAAATCAAGAATCCCAACATAATTGTACATCTTATGAACTCTTTTTTATCAAGAACTTCAGCCAATTTATTAATAAAAGGAATTAATAAATAAAGACCCATATAAGCTGTAATAAACCAATACTTATTTGTTATAAATGGAAAAAAATTCTTAATCAAATGATATATATTAAAATCCTGCTCCTTTTTATAAACAACCCATAAATACATAAAAATTGAATAAAACAACATTTGCAATTCTAATTGAATAATCTTTTTAAATTTAATTTTAGATTTAATCATATAATATCCACTAATCATAACATAAACATTAACACAAACAATACAACTATATTCAATAATATTACAAATATAATATTGAAAACTACCTTCAACAACACCATTAAAAATACCACCAAATATTAAATAATGATGAACTATAATCATCAACATAGCAATAATTCTTAACAATTCAAAATTAGCATCTCTAACTTTCTTTACACCATGACTATTTACTATACACTCACTCTTCCACATAAATACTCCTCATAAAGCCTTAAAATTTTAACATAATATAAATAACTATACAAATTTGAATAATTAATATTAATGGAAAACCAAATTTAAAATACCATTTTTGAGTTTTATGTCTAAAAACATACATTCCTAATATTCCACCAATACTTCCACCAAAAATGCAAAGCAAAAACAAAGCTTTTTCACTAATTCTCCATTGATTGATTTTTGCCTCATGTTTATCATATCCCATAATCAAAAATGTAACAAGATTAATAACAAAAAAATACATTAATATATTTTTTTGTGACGCTTCTATAATCTTCAAAAAATTCATAATATTCTCCTATTTTCAAATTACACTATACTAATTACTAAAACAAATAATTTCAAAATAAAAAATCTAATATCACTATTAGATTTTTTACCATATTCATATAATAAATTAATTTAAAGGCTTCATTGTTGGGAATAATAAAACATCTCTAATTGAAGCAGAATTAGTTAATAACATTACTAATCTATCAATACCCATTCCCATACCACCTGTAGGAGGTAATCCAATTTCAAGAGCATTAATATAATCTTCATCCATCATACCAGCTTCTTCATCACCTTTATCTCTATTTCTAATTTCATTTAAAAATCTTTCATATTGATCAATAGGATCATTCAACTCTGAGAATGCATTAGCATATTCTCCACCAGCAATAAACAATTCAAATCTTTGAACCATTGTATCACTACCTTTAACTTTCTTAGCTAATGGTGAATTTTCAATAGGATATTCATAAACAAAAGTTGGATTAACAATTGTCTCTTCACATTTTTCATCAAATATTTGAGCTAATATATCTCCTCTTGATTGTTTAATTGGATCCAATGCAATTCCTAAAGATTTTAAAGCTTCTTGCGCTTCTTCATCAGTTTTTATAGTATTAAAATCAACACCAGTAACTTCTTTAACAATTTCAGTCATTGTTACTTTTCTCCAACCAGGAGTTAAATCTATTTCACGTCCTTGGAAATTTACTTTTAATGTTCCTAAAACTTTTTGAGCAACTGTTGTTATTAATTTCTCTGTCACATTCATCATATCATCCAAATTTTGATATGCAGCATAAAGTTCAAGTTCTGTAAATTCAGGATTATGTTTAATATCCATACCTTCATTTCTAAAAACTCTATTCATTTCATATACTTTATCAAATCCACCAACAATTAATCTCTTAAGATTTAATTCAAGTGCTATTCTTAAATACATATCAATATCAAGTGTATTATGATGTGTTATAAATGGTCTTGCAGAAGCTCCACCAGAAATATTATTTAAAATTGGTGTTTCAACTTCTAAATATCCTAAATTATCAAGAAATGCCCTAATCTCTTTTAATATTTGAATTCTTTTAACAAAAGTATTCTTAACTTCAGGATTCATTATTAAATCGACATATCTTTGTCTATATCTTAAATCTGTATCTTTTAAACCATGAAACTTCTCTGGCAATGGTCTTAATGACTTACAAAGCAATATTACTTCTTTAGCATGAATTGATATTTCACCTGTTTTAGTCTTAAATACAAAACCTCTTACACCAACAATATCTCCAATATCATCTTCTTTAAAAGCTTTATATGATTCTTCACCTAAATCATTTACACTAACATATAATTGTATATTTCCATATGAATCTTGAACATGAGCGAAAGATGCCTTTCCCATAACTCTCTTTCCCATTATTCTTCCTGCTATTTTAACATCTTTGCCTTCTAATTCTTCATAGTTCTCGAATATTTCATTAGTTGTATGAGTTCTATCATATTTTGTAATTTCATATGGATTTTTTCCAGCTTCAATTAAAGCCTTTAATTTATCTTTTCTTACTTGTACTAAACGATTCTCATCAACTTCTTCTATTTCTTTTTGATTATTATTGTTCATAATATCATCCCTTCACTAAAATATATGTATATTATAGCCTAAAACCCTAAATTTGTAAACCAAAAACAAACACATAAAATTATTAATCAAACTGATTTAATCAATTCAATAGCATGCTTTTTTGCAATATCAGTAACTTCACCATTAGAAATTCTAGCAATTTCATTAATAACACCTTCTTCATCAAGTTTTTTAACAACAGTAGAAGTTCTACCTCCAAAAGTATCTTTATAAATAAAATAATTAGAATTACCAACAGCTGCAATACTAGGTTGATGTGTAATACATATTACTTGATGAGTATCTCCAATTCTTCTTAATTTCTTACCAACAGATTTTGCTGCTTTACCACTAATACCTGTATCTATTTCATCAAAAATTAAAACAGATGTATCATCAGTATCAGCTAAAACATTTTTAATAGCGAGCATAATCCTAGACATCTCACCACCAGAAGCAATCTTTAATAATTCATTTTCATCTTCACCAACATTAGGTGAAATATAAAATTCAACATCATCTCTACCATATTGATTAAATTCATCAAGAAATTTAACTCTAGTATTAAATTTAGCATTTTTCATTTCTAAATCAACTAATTCCTTATTAATTCTATCATTTAATTTTTTAGAAATCTCAAATCTAAATTCATGCATTTTAATACAAATATTATTCATTAAACTTTTAATATTTTCAAGCTCATTTTTCAACTTTTCATTTTCTTCATCCAAATTATTTATTCTATTAATTTCCGCTTCAATTGAACTTTTATAATCTAACATTTCTTCAATAGAATTCCCATATTTTCTTTTCAATGTATGAATCAAATCCAATCTACTTTCGACTTCATTTATTTCATCTTCATTAAAAAATATTTCATCACTCATAAAATTAACATCATGTGAAAAATCATCTAATTCATAATAAATATTTCTAACATTTTCTAACTTCTTACTATATTCATCATCCAGATCAGCAATTTTTTCTAATGATTTAATAACACTTTCCAAATTAGATAATGCTTTACTAGAAAAATCTATACTTTGAGAAATGAAGTAGAAATTTTTTCATAATTTAAATAAATCATTCTCTCTTCAATTAATTCTTTTTCTTCCCCAACTTTCAAATTAGCAACATCAATTTCATCAAATTCATATTGTAATAAATCAAGCTTTCTCTCTCTTTCTTTATTATCTCCAAAATTTTCTTTTAACTTTTTCTTAATATTTAAATATTTAGAATAATTTTCAGAATATTCCAATTTTAATTTTAACAAATCATTTCCACAATAATTATCCAAATATCCTATTTGATACATTTTGCTAAGTATTTTCAAATTATCATTTTGTCCATGAATATCAATAATATTACTCATAAATTCACGAAGTTCAGTAACAGTAACTAACCTACCATTAATCTTACAAATATTTCTACCATTTAAATGAACTTCTCTACTAACAACAACATTACCATCAGTAAATTCATCATTAGTTTCTAAAAACAAATTCACTTCAACAAATGAATATTCTTCACCTCTTCTTATAATCTCTTTAGAAAACCTACCACCTGAAATAATATTAATAGAATCAATAATTAATGTTTTACCAGCACCAGTTTCACCTGTAAGCACATTAAATCCTTTATCTAATTCAATAGTTAAATCATCAATAATACCAATATTTTTAATATGTAATGTAGTAATCATTTCAACACACTCCTTAAATGATTGTTCGATTATGATTATACAAACATTTATTTGCTATGTCAATATCTATCAAATAAAGATACATACATTTTTATAACATTTTTCAGCAATTTTACAAACATAAAAATATAATAAAAAAAGCTATAACAATATACTATAACTTTTTTATTTATTATTCATGAATATGTATAAACCCTGGATATTTTGCACTAAGCCAAGCTTTTTCACTAACATTTTTAACTTTAATATCTGTATTCTTATTTCTAATAGAATCAAATGAAAAATTAGAACTATTTGGTAATTTTGTAAATTCAAAATCATTTAATTTCAAATTTTTCAAACTAAAGCATCCATTAAACATATAAAAAACTGTAGGAATAGCATCCGTTTTAAAACTACTTGCATCAATATTCAATAAATTTGAACATCCATTAAACATTGAATTAAAATTCTTTACTTTTCTTGTATCAAATGTATGCAAATCCAAATTTGAAAGAGACGTACACCCCATAAACATACTCATCATATTATTAACATTAACAGTAGTAAATCCATTCAAATTAATATTTGTTAAATCACTACAATTATAAAACATCGCATTCATATTATTAACTACCTTATTATCCCACCTACTTAAATCCAAATCTTTAATTTTAGTAGTAGAAAACATTAATGACATATTAAGAACTTTTCTAGTATCCCAATTTGAAACTTCAAGTTCTTCAAGTTTATTCATATTATAAAACATATTATTCATTGCAGTAACATTTCCAGTATTCCAATTATTAAGCTCTAGTTTTTTAATTGATTTACATTCTATAAACATCAAAGCAAAATCTTGAGCTTTTGAAACATTCCAATTTTTCACATCTAATTTCTCCACATTATTCATTGATGCAAACATACCATTAAATCTAGTCGAAGAACTTGTATCAAAATTAGAAACATCTAAATTCTTTAAATTAGAACAATTCCTAAACATATTATTAAAACTTGTAACACTACCTGTCTTAAAACTAGAAATATCCATTTCTTCCAATTTTGAATCATTATAAAACATTGATTCCATATTAGTAACATTCCTAGAATCAAAATTATTAAAAATAATCTTTTTTAAACTTTTATTATTTGCAAACATCCCAACCATATCTGTAGCCTTATTAGGATGAAAAGACGAAACATCTAGATTCTCAATTCCATCCATTTTTTCAAACATATATGAAAATCTATTTGCATTACTAACATCCCAACCAGACAAATTGATATTTTTCAAACTTTTTGCATTATTAAACATATACCCAAAATCTTTAACCTTTGAAACATTCCAATTAGAAAAATCATAACTAACTGCACCACCAGTACCAAAAAAAGCATATGCCATATTAGTTACATTTGAGACATTCAAATCATTTGGATTAAAATATTTTAAAACTGGACTATTCCTAAACATTCCAACCATATTTTCTAATGAACTCGTATTTGTTCCAGCCATATTCAACATTTCCAAATTTTTTGTTTCTGCAAACATATTAGAAGCATCTTTTAAACTTGACAAATTTAATGAAGATAAATCTAAATCTTTAATACCACTACCATAAAAACATTGAGCAGCAACTGTTATTCCAGATGTATCAAGACCACCCCAATTAATATTTTTCAAAGATTTAGTATTATAAAATCCATTTCTCAAATTCCATGAACCACTCAAATCAAAATTAGTAAAATCAATGTCTGTTAATGATGTACAATAACTAAATAAATTTTCAGCATTTTTAGTAGCAACTTTACCATTAGCAGATATCACCATATCATATAAATTAGGATTTGAAGAATTTTTAGTATACCATGCAATAACATTACCTTTTTTTCCATCTGAAACATCAAAACTACCAACTACTCCAGGAGGTGGAATTATACCTTGATCTGAAAACCTAATTGTAGCAATTTTACTAACATCAAAAACATTTCCAAAAAAATTATTTGAAGTAAAGAATCTTGATGCTAAATAAGGTTTTGCAACTTCTACTTCAATAATATTATTATATTGAAGAGAATAAGGACTAGTAACTTTAATATCAAACTTATCTTTTCCAATAGAACTAATTTGTGAATAAACAGTGGGATTTATTTTAAAATTACCATTATAATTAAGATTATTTGCAGTAATTATAATACCCGTAACAACAGGAGTTCCTTTATATAAAATATCCATTGTAACAGGATATTTATTTCTATTTGTAACATTATAAAAAATATCTTCATTACTAGAATTAATAATAGTTTTTTTATATGAAGCAGAAAAATTATAAAGCATTGGCTTAAACACAATAAAACTTGAATCTTTCAACATATATCTAGAATTAGTTTTCGGAATAAAAACAAAAACAAGAATTAGAACAAAAATAATCCAATATTTTTTTAAATATTTTATAAATTTATTA
>ERZ773197.2305-NODE-2305-length-12199-cov-8.025939_pt1 | contig 12199 bp, 9 predicted proteins | sample MGYA00580999_ERZ773197 | MGnify/ENA primary metagenome ERZ773197 (study PRJEB29015, sample SAMEA2738166) | human oral metagenome | biome: human oral; feature: human-associated habitat; material: saliva | place: China | collected 2185 ...
AAGCGCTTCCTTCTTGATTTGGAAGGCGCATCGTATTTAAAGTAGGGAGTCGAGAATGGCAACGTTAACCGCTCTTATTTTAGCTAAAAATGAAGAACGACATATTAGTGAGTGTGTGGCAAGTGTAGCCTTTGCCGATGAGGTCTTGGTTATTGACGATTTCAGCACGGATGCGACGGTTGCTTTGGCACAAGCGAGCGGAGCCAGAGTCGTTACGCATGCTTTGAACGGTGACTGGTCTCAACAGCGTAACTTTGCCGTTGGCGAAGCTACGGGTGATTGGATTCTTTTCGTTGATGCAGATGAGCGAATTTCTTCGCCATTGGCAGATGAAATTAGGAAAGTCGTTCACTCCGGGGATATGAAAGCCTATGAATTGTGTCGGTATAACGTGTTTCGTCACAATAAGGCCGTACACGGCTCGTTAAGGCCGGATAGGGTTTTACGGCTTATGCCCAAAGAAGGGCTGGTCGTAGAAGGCAATGTGCACGAAACTATTAAAAGTCCCTACCCTCACAGTCGCTTACACGGAAAAATGTATCACTATACATACGAGTCATGGGATCAGTATTTTACCAAGTTTAATCGCTACACGACCTTGGCCGCCGTAAAGTATAAGGAACAGGGGAAGTCTTGCTCCTTTTTTAGGGACATACTCGTTCGTCCCGCCTGGGCTTTCTTTAAGATATATATTCTTCAGAAAGGCTTTTTGGACGGGAAGATAGGTTTTGTTCTTTCTATGAACCATTATTTTTACACGCTTACGAAATACGCCAAGTTGTATTGGCTTTTAAAAGATGGCGGTGAACTTTGATTCTCGGCATGAAAATGAAGATAATCTGTAAAGAAAAAAGGTCGTAAGATTCGATGAATCGGGTCTTACGACCTTTTTGTATAGTTGTAAGATGAAGCTATACCGTATTGTGACAAGGCTTTCGTGTACATTTGCTAACAAATTAGGCGGTTTTGCGAGTATCGATTATAGAGTATTTTATAAAATAAGCCCGATATGCTACACTGAAATATAATCGGCTGACGGCACGAAAGCCGTGACATTGTATAAAGTATGAGCAAAGCGGGGCGAACTATGGACGGACAATTTTTCTTATCGTGGCAGCAGGATATTAAAATATTTTTATATCCGCCTATTTTATGTGCGGTTTTTCGGGCAATCTTTATTGCCGTATATAATCCGTATGATTCTCTGAACGGACATTGGCCGTCCTTACGGGGAGCTTTCCGCTACGGCTTTTGGTGGGGTATGGATTTTAATGCCTATGTTTTTTTGCTTCCTTTTCTTTTCATTACGACAGGGGGGCTCTTTTTCCCGGCGTTGTACGATATCGGCGATACACTGCGCTTAATAGCACTGGTTGTGTATTGTGCCGTTATTTACGCCGCCTTTGCGGGGAAAATGATTTTTTACCGTCATTTTCATGATATTTACAACTACATGGTCCACTACGGAAAGAATGCGGAAAAACATAATCTGATTGACGTCTTTTTCAACCAAGATCGCGGGGCTCTCGTCTTGGTCGGCTTTATTCCCGTTATCGCCGCAAGTGCCCTGGCAGGTCATCTTTTTCTCTCACTGCCGACTATAGCACCGCCCGGTATAGCAATAGCATGGCCCCGTACTTTTAACGGGATTCTTTTTATCCTTTCCGTGTTGGCGTTCTACTGGTTCCGCTACGGCGGTACCTTTAGTCATGATGATAAACCCGAATGGGATACTATACCGACAGTGGTTAAAGAAGACCTCTTTTTTGCCAAAGCGACGGTAGACGACCTGGTTTCATTGGAACAGGTGTGGAAGCACCCCTTGCGTGAAGAATATACAAAGAGCGATGAAGAATTGAAAGCGGCTGTAGCGAATTTACTTCCCCAAGGGACGAATATTGAGGACTTTTCCAATCCCCTTCTGGCATTTAAACGAACGGCTCAGGGTGAACGCATTCAAAAGCCGCAACATATTTTCCTCATAGTCGGGGAAAGTATTCCTCAATGGTCTTTGGATGATATTTATCGGCCTCTTCATGTATGCGACGGATTGTGGCGCTTCAAGGAAGATGAACATACGGCTCAAATAGTCGACTTTTTGCCGGCAGGAAATGTGTCTCGCCCGTCCATTGTCAGCCTTATGAGCGGAGTATACGATGCAGCCATGGAGCTTAACGAACGGGAAGCCTTCTGGCGGCAACCCTTGCCGACATCTTTTCCGGCTCAAATGAAAAGATTAGGCTATGATACTATATATTGGTATGGTGGCAATGCGTCATACGGAAACTTTAATCATTTCGGTAAAGCTCAGGGCTTTGATCGAGTTGAGAGTGCTTCGGTTTTTTGCGGGCCTCGTGCGCCGAAAACGTGGGTAGGCGTATATGACCATGTTTTTTTAGAAAAAGTAGCGGAACTCATCGGCGAGACGGACCGACCGACCTTTCATTTTATCTATACGACATCCAATCATGGACCGTATAAGATGGAAAAGGAGCTCTTAGACTATGATCCGGAAAAGGTCATGCCCGACGTAGGCGATGACTTAAAGAAGGATAAAGAACGCAATAAAGAACTGGCTACATATCGTTATAGTGATAAGGCTATTTTCAACTTTGTAGATGAAATGAAAAAACGGTATCCTCAAAGCTTATTTATCATTACAGGCGATCATTCGAATCTTTTTGGAAATTTACGCAATACATCCCTCATTCATCGAGATTATACCTTGAGGGATACATACCAGACCGTGTGCCTTTTTCAGCATCCTCAAATTCATAAGGATTTCTTTACAGCTGTCAGAGGTTCTCATATGAGCATTATGCCGACTATTATCGAAGCGATAGCACCGAAGGGCTTTACCTATTATTCGTTGGAACCGTCCTTGTTTGAAGCGAGCCCCCGGGCGGTTATAACGCCTTATCAATGGATGGATGATATGTATACGGGCGATGTTCGACAACAATATGCGGAGCCTACTAAACCCTCAGCTGAACCGGTAGCTAAAGCCGAACGAACCCATACCCATGAAATGTATGAAAAAACAGCCAAAGACAAGGCACTTTTGACAACGTGGTTGATTAAACACGAAGATGAATTATTTCCGAAATCGTTCGATGAGATATAAGGATGTGACGACATGGGTATTATTCACATTGCCGGAGCCTCTGTATGGGGCGGTGGTGAGCAGTATGTATACGATATAAATGCTGAAATGCAACGACGAGGAAAAGACGTATATGTATTAGTTGACGAATCGAATACCGTCCTTTGCAGTCGTTTTGCCGAAACGGCGGAAGTAGTTCCGGTGAAACTGTATAAAGGGCGGGGGATAGCTTCTTTGTTTTCTACGGCACGTTTTATGAAAAAGCGGGGAATCGGTCTTATTGCTTGTCATTCGGGGAAATATATCCTTACGGCACTGCTTTTGAAGAAGCTGACAGGTGCTAAGGTGCTGTTCTTCAAACATAATGCTATTGCAGGTAAATCTGACCGGTATCACCGTTGGATAGAAAAAGAAACGGACTTGTTTGTTTGTGTGTCACAGCTCGTGTATGATTTACAGGCAAGAGGGACGGACCGGGAGAAGTACGTGAAAGTTTATAATGGTATTGACACTAACCGATTCAGTCATGTTTTGCCCCGCATGTATGTAAACAACTACAATAACGCCCGTCCTTTTGCTATAGGCTATGCGGGAAGAATTGTAGAAAACAAGGGCTGGAGAGAATTGGTTGATGCTGCCGTACTGTTACATGAAGCGGGAAAGTCCGTTCGTCTTTTTTTTGTAGGAGGCGGTAGTGATACGGATATTGCCTGCTTGTGTGAGTATATAAAAGAAGTAAAAGCAAAAGAGTATATATTCTATGAAGGATATGCACGAGATATGGGCGATTTTTATGAAAAAATCGATTGCTTTGTCTTGCCGTCCAAGGTGAGAGAAGCCTTTGGACTCGTTCTTTGCGAAGCGTTATACTGTAATGTCCCTGTCATCACAAGTGCATCGGGAGCGCAAGGAGAAATTATAACTAATAAGGTAACGGGGCGTATTGTCGATCCCTTGGATTCATACGGACTGGCAGAGGCACTGAGTGCTTATTATGAAAATCCTCTGCAAGCAGGAGAAACGGCACGGCGAGGTAAAAAGAATGTAAAAGAAAAGTTCTTGATAAGTCGTACTGTTGACGAACTCTTTGGGGCTATAAGAAAATTGGGAATTGAGGTATAAAATGCGAGTAAGGGGAAGGCTACTTATAAGTCATGCCTTTTCGTTGCTTTATCCGTGAAAGGTATATGTGTTTTGAAAAAAAGTCGCTGTATATGCGGCTTTTTTTGGTGTCTATGCTATAATAAAACGATGTGAGTTTTCGAAGAGGGTGGTGGAAGGGGTATAATGAAAAACTTTATTCTCCGAAATGATGAAAAAGTTGTAGCCGTATTATTGTCTTTAATGGTCTGCGTTATGCATTTGTCCGTTTCTGTCGGCAATATACTGTATACGACAGCTGTAATTGTAGGCGTAGCTAGCCTGTATATACGACGGCATGAAAAGCTTCCCGCCCGGATTTCTTTGTTTTTTAAAGCATATGCTATTATGTTAATCTTTATCATACCGTCTGCCTTGGCCCCTGTGAATATTAAAGTCGTAGGCTCCTTTTTTAATATTTGGATATGGAAAGGGCTGACGGCTCTTATTATCTTACGATGTATTCGTCATAAAGCTACGGCCGTGGTCATGTTATTGGTCTTATTCTACTTTACGGCGGCTGATGGAGCTTATGCCTTTTATGATTCATTGACTATGACGGGCTTAGAAGAAACGCGATCGGGCGGATTCTTATCCGGTTCCGTCATGGCTCTTGCCATGGTCATGACTATGCTTTTTCCTGTAGCTCTGGTTTTTCTTTATGATACAACCGTTCCATCACGTTTAAGGCGAGCAGCTGCGATCTTACTGGTCGCTTTGGGCTTCGGTATGTGGGGAAACCAAAGTCGCGGGTCCTGGCTCTTCAGCCTCATAAATGGTACGATTCTTACGCTTATGTACGGAATAAGAAAGAAAAAATACTTGTTGGCTGCAGCTGTTGTTGCTTTTGGTATAGGAGGTATCTTTACAGTCAATCCGGACTATGAAAGTCGCTTCCTCAGTATTACCAATACGACGACAAACAGTTCCAACTTAGGTCGTGTATATGTATGGAACTCAACTTTATATATGATTGAAGATAAGCCTTTATTTGGCTTTGGGCCAGGGCAATGGCAAACTAATTATAGACGAAGCTATAGAGATAAAAGAGAGTTACAAGACCTAGGTCATGCACACAATAATTTTTTGCATATAGCCGCTGAGTCGGGAATGATAGGCGTCTTGGCCTTTAGTGTGTTTTGGCTATTTATTCTGTTTCATACAGGTCGCTTATGGTTAATAAAACGCAGTCCTTATGATTCAGCTTTGTTTTTCGCTATTATCGCCTACATCTTTATGTTCGGTATGAGCGATTACACGTGGGGGAAATCGGATAGCATAAGAGAATTTTGGTTTGTTATATCTCTGTTGTTGGTTATGAAAGACGGTAGTGAAAAGGAGTAGAATGTGAAACCTGTTGAAACTTGCCGAAATCGCCTAATTAGCGTAGCTATGTGTACAGCCTTTGTCGACTACATATCCATAGTGACGGCTTTATATTGTGCCTTTATGATTCGTCTTCATCTGCCTGTTTTTCCTGTCCGGGGGGATTTCAGACTTGAAGGAATATATCATTTTCTTATAGTTCCTGCTGTTTTCCTGGCCGTATTCTTATTAAACGGCGTATATCGTGAGGATATTCCTTATTGGGAACGGCTGAAGGTAATTTTCAGGAGTATTACCGTCGGTACGATTACTGTTGTCGTATTAATGTATGCCGGGCATGTTACAGGAAGCGTTTCACGTCTATTCGTAGCTTTTTCGTATGCCTGTATACTTGTTTTTGACCTTATTTTTAGACTTATTTTTGATGCTTTTTTGAGTAGAACCGGGGCTATACAGATTCCGGTTCTCTTAGTCGGTGCCGGGAAGACCGCCGAGTTGGTTGAAAGAGCCTTGCGGCGTATGCCGGCCATGTATTATAAATTTATAGGCTATGTGGACGATGCTCCCAAATCATCCTATATTCAGACTCATTATCCGTGCTTGGGAACCTTGGCCGATGCTGAACGAGTTGTACGTGACATGAAAATTCGACATGTGCTGATTTGTATGCCCGGCATGGCTCCGAAAAAGTTGGTGGATTTAATAAATCGCTTACAACTTTTAACAGCCCGAGTCGACTTTGTTCCTGAACTTTTCGGTATACCGGCATCTAATTTAAGTGTGCGCGGGTTAATGCGTGAAGAAGCAGTTGTTATCCATGTCAGAAACAACTTGGCACGCAAGTCTAATCGAGTAGCTAAGCGAGTTTTTGATATTCTTGCAACTCTCTGCGGGGGCTTACTGATACTGCCGGTTATGGCGATTATTGCCGGACTCATTTATTTTGATTCGCCCGGCCCCGTCGTTTTTTCACATCGGCGAGTCGGCAAGGGAGGCAAGGAATTTCCTTGCTATAAATTTAGGACCATGACTGTTAATGCACAGGAAGTTCTGAAAAAATATTTGAAAGAAAATCCGGCAGCCAAAGAAGAGTGGGAGCGGGACTTTAAGTTAAAGGATGATCCCCGTGTAACTAAAATTGGCAAGATTCTACGTAAAACATCCCTTGATGAATTACCGCAACTCTGGAATGTGTTGACCGGTGATATGAGCCTTGTGGGACCGCGTCCCATAGTACGCGAAGAAGTGGCCAAGTACGGCAAATATATCGGAGATTTCTATCTTGTACCGCCCGGAATTACGGGAATGTGGCAAGCCAACGGTCGCAGTGATGCGACATACGAAGAACGGGTTCATATGGATTCGTGGTACGTACATAATTGGAGTGTTTGGCTCGACATTGCATGTTTATTAAAGACTATAATAATTGTGACGAAAGGGAGAGGAGCCTATTAACCTGTAATATAAATAAGATTTTATTACGAGACGTGGATTGATTTTTTTAGTTTTCTGTAAAACGAGTCAGTATTGTTTGACGTATAATTAATTGTTTTTTTGCGTATGTTGAAGAGAAGGAACATGAGGATTGGTATTTGTCGTAGTGATATAATATGGTCTTATTTAGGCATGAGCTTTACAATGGCGGTTAATCTGATACTATTACCTTTATATGTATATTATTTTTCAGAGGACACATTAGGGCTTTGGTATGTATTTCTTGGCCTAGGTGGTATTGCATTATTATTTGATTTCGGGTTTTCTGTTACTTTTGCTCGTAATATTACATATTGCTGGAGTGGTGTTAAAAGATTACGCAAACAACATGTAGAAATGATTGTGGGGGCAGATGTTAATTATCCATTACTTAAGACTGTTCTTAGAGTATGTAAATTAATATATGCCGTTTTAGCGGGGACGGCCTTAGTATTAATTTTTACTGGTGGAATGTATTATGTTTATTACATTTCACCAGCAATGACTGAGGGCGAATTGAGAACAGCGTGGGGGGCATATGGGCTTGGAATCGTTCTTAACCTTTATTATGGATACTATCTAGCATTTTTACGAGGTGTAGGGGCTATTAAGTTAGCTAATAAGAGTATTGTTTATGCTCGACTATTACAGTTAATGATTACTATTGTTTTATTAGTTCAGGGATATGGTATCATTGGTGCTAGTATTGGATATCTAGTATATGGATTTGGTTTTAAAATATTTGGGAAACGTTATTTTTATGAGTATAAAGATATAGGGAGTGAATTGAATAAGGTAGATTATGATTCCTCCGTAAGTATGCAGGATATGTTTTATACGTTATGGCACAATGCGTGGCGCGATGGGATTGTATCTATTGCAAATTATATGTCTGTACAGGCCACTACGCTACTTTGCTCGTTATATTTGACTTTAGCTGAAACCGGGGTATTTTCTATGGCATTGCAGTTTACCACCGCAGTAGCAGTTATTGGGTCTACGTTATATAATACTTATCAATCGGCAGTACAAAATGCTTATGTTTTAGGGGATATGAAGAGGGTAAAAAATATATTTTCTTGTGCAGTAACGGTGTTTATTATCCTCTATTTATTAGGAATAATACTATTAATTGGGGTCGGAATGCCGTTATTACATATTATTAAGCCGGAATTACCTATGACGACGGTGATTATTCTAGGAACTGCTTTAATGCAGTTTGTTATCTATTATCGAAATTGTTACATAGCTTACTTTGCTTGTACCAATCGTATTATATATGTAAATGCATTTGTTATCGCAGCAGTAGTAGGACTTGTATTGGCGGTTTGTTTTGTTAGCATGTTGCAGATGGGGTTATGGGGAATTTTGAGTGGAACTATTTTTTCACAACTGATATTTAATAGCTGGTATTGGATTTACAAGGTGAATAAGGAAATGAACCTTACCTTGTGGACGATGTTACGCCAAGGAGTGACACAATTGATGTTAAAGAAGAAAGAAGGATAAGCTATGCAAAAGCGACCCATACGAGTTCTTCAAATTATCGGCATTTTTAATAAGGGGGGAGTAGAAAGTGTAGTGCTTAACTACTATCGTCATATAAATCGCGATAAGATTCAGTTTGATTTTGTAGTTCATGATAATACCACAGTTGATGTTTCTGCCCTAGTAGAGCCTTTAGGTGGGAGAGTGTATAAGGTTCCAGCATATAATAAGAATATATGGGGATTCATGAAGGGCGTTTATAATATTGTTAAGCACCATAATTATAAAATAATTCACTCTCATATGACTACATTGTCAGTATTCTCTTTAGGGCCTGCTTGGTTAGCGGGAGCAAAAATACGTATTTTACATGCCCATAATACGACGGTGTCCAGTGAATACTTTCGGAATATTATAAAATTAATGTTGCGTCCCTTTTCTATAGCGGTTGCTAATCACTATTTTGCTTGTAGTCAGTTAGTTGCACGATGGATGTATGGAGATATATCCAGAAAAACAATCATTATTAATAATGCTGTAGATTTAAAAAAGTTTGCTTTTAATCGAATAAGACGCAACATATTACGGAGAGAATTGGGACTGGAAAATAGCTTTGTGATCGGGCATGTAGGACGATTCGTATATCAAAAAAATCATGAATATTTAATACATCTGCTTGCTTTTATCATGCGGACTATGTCTGATGTGAAATTAGTGCTTATCGGAGACGGACCATTGCGGGAACGAATATTAAATCTTATACATACCCTGAATATGGATGATAGAGTATTGTACTTAGGTGTTCGTCATGACGTTGATGATTTATATAATATTTTTGATGTAGTCTATTTGCCGTCATGGTATGAAGGACTCGCAGTCGTATCTGTAGAAGCACAGGCTAATGGATTACCTATATTAATGAGTAAGTATGTAACTGAAGAGGCTTGTATAGATAAAGATTTGGCTTATCGGATTGGTGTGGGAGACGATGATATGGAGAAGTGGTTAGAAATGACACAATCTATACGGGAACATTCACAATGGAGAGGTATACAGTCTGAAGTGTTGCAGAAGAAAGGATTTGATATCAGTCAGAAATCAGCCGAATTGGAGGCGCTATATGAAATGTTTTTTCGGTACTGATTTACCTAATATTAGCATGAAGGCTTCGCATTCACGGAACCGAGAGGTCATTGGAGATAACTATAATGTGGAAAGATTACATATCCTCGTGGAAATGATGCATGGCTTGGGGGATACTGTATGTGCGTTACCTATGATATCGGAGTTGCGTTATATGTATCCTCATGCTTATATATGTGTGATTTGTAAGACTGAAGGAGAACAAAATATTATTGAACTATCAGGAATCACCGTGGATGCTATTATTGTTCTGGATATTTATAAGAGTTTATACCATACGTGGAATATTATTAGTTCATTGCGTTGCAAACATTTTGATATTGGTATAAGCAGTGTCATTACGCCTGTACGTAAGTCTAAAGCTTTTATGAATTTATGTGGTGTTAAGCATCATGCAGGATATCAAGCAAATGGGTTTAATGTGTTTTCTACAAATGAGCATTTTGTAGTTGCTAGTGTCTATTCAGCTCGTTTGGTAGTTCAATGGTATAAACCTGTAGATACTGATGAAGTAAGTGGTTCTAAGAAATTCATAGAGATAGATGATGTTATTAGGGGTCCCCGGTTATATATAAGGGAGAAAGAGAAAAAGTACATGCTAAAACGCATAGGGTTTTATCCTGATATTGCATTATGTATTGGCAATGCAGGATCTAGCTTTACTAATCGATGGGTACGGTGCGGTAAGGTTTATCCTAAATCTTGGGGAATTCACAAAATGAAAGAGTTATTGCAGTTAATAGTTGATTCAGGCTATACAGTTGTGCTTATTGGAGGACAACAAGAGTTGGCCTTGTTGCCCTCGTTGGGGGAGTATACAAGATCCTCGAGGGTGAGTACTCTAGTTGGGATGTGTGATGTAATAGAAAGTATGGCAGCCATTAGTCTGACTAAAGTGGTGGTTGGAGTTGATACCGGGATGCAGCACATTGCCGCAGCACTGGGAATATCAACCGTTTCCATTTTTGGGCCTACTAACCCCAAAAGGTGTGGGGCCTATGGGGACCGTAGTTTTTTTGTTGAGGCCGCAGTGGATTGTAAATATTGTTATGGAACTAAAAGGTTTATTCATTGTTCTAATAGATGTTGCTTACAACAAATACTACCAATACAAGTATTCAAACAGATTGAATCTTTACTGAGTGACAAGATGAAATAATTAAGACCAGTACTTAGTAATAAAATACTTATATCGTTTGATTAAATAGTGACTAGTGGTATGCTAAAAAAGTTTTTAGACATAAATTAATACAGAGGAGATAAGTTGCATCATATGAATATCTTGGTTACAGGCGGGGCCGGTTATATCGGCAGTCATGCCGTGCGGGCTTTAAAAGAAAAGGGACATGTACCCGTTGTGTTGGATAACTTGTCACGCGGGCACAAAAAGGCTGTTCCTAAAGACGTACAACTTATTGTTGAAGACATTCATCATATAGAAGGCATACGAGAAGTTTTATGTCGTGAAAAGATAGAAGGAGTTATGCATTTTGCTGCTCACAGCCAAGTGGGCGAGTCAATGGAAAATCCGACTATTTATTATGATAATAACGTAGTCGGCACTTGGTCTCTATTGGAAGCCATGCGACTTGAAGATATTTCTTATCTCGTCTTTTCTTCGACAGCCGCAGTTTATGGGGAACCTGAGAAAGTCCCCATAACAGAAACAGATCCTTATAATCCGACGAATGTGTATGGCCAGACAAAGCTGATGATTGAAATGATGCTGGAGCAGTTTCATAGAGCTTACGGCTTAAATTATGCGGCATTAAGGTATTTTAATGCTGCCGGAGCTTCGCCGGACGGAACCATCGGGGAAGATCATCATCCGGAGACACATTTGATTCCCCTTATTTTGCAGGCCGCGGCAGGTAGAAGAGCGAGTGTAGGGATTTTCGGTACCGACTATTCGACACCGGACGGTACATGCATTCGCGATTATATTCATGTTACAGATTTGGCGGAGGCTCATTGTCGTGTTCTCGACTATTTGGTAAAAGGCGGTAAATCTCAGTCTTTTAACCTCGGCTCTCAACACGGCTTTTCCGTCAGGGAAATGATAGAGGCGGCAAAAAAAGTGACGGGACGAGACTTTGCGGTTACGGAAGAAGAGCGTAGAGCCGGTGATCCGGCCGTATTAATCGCTTCGTCTGAATGCTTGCGTCAGGTGACAGGCTGGAGTCCCGTTTACAGTGATGTGGAGACTATTATTGCTCATGCATGGAAATGGCATCAGACGCATCCGAACGGTTATATGTAAACATATTATATATTCAGCATAAAAGGCGCGAACGAAGATTTTGCTTCGTTCGCGCCTTTTGCTTGCTTACCCTCTCGGAACTTCGATGGGGTCGTAATCGGCCGGTTTATCCGTAATCGAAGCAGGGTCTACGGCTGACGGTACGGGTGTAAATTCCGGTCGGAAGAGTCTTTTTATGGCTTCTATATAAGTAGGTATGATTGTGTCCATTAATAAGTAACGCTTGCGGAAAAGGTTGCGTTTTTGCGACTTGATTTCACTGTATG
>ERZ773197.2306-NODE-2306-length-12197-cov-79.307116_pt1 | contig 12197 bp, 10 predicted proteins | sample MGYA00580999_ERZ773197 | MGnify/ENA primary metagenome ERZ773197 (study PRJEB29015, sample SAMEA2738166) | human oral metagenome | biome: human oral; feature: human-associated habitat; material: saliva | place: China | collected 2185 ...
TACCCGCTGAATATCGTTACATCTACAACACTCTTATAACGTATAAGAGCTCAACGCATGGAACTTCAGAACTCTCTTGGCTTTATAGAGACTTCAAACCCTTTGGCTCAAAGATGTTCCCTGCTACACATTCTGTCACAATCGAAACTCCAGCTATTGGTTCGCGACCAGCTAAGGAATTATCAGCAACATTTGAACTAAACGACTTTAGCGATGCAAGTGATTGGGAAGCTTTTACCCAACCATCAGATAAGTACACTAAAGTAAGCGTGGAAGATATACTCGGCAAACTAATGAACTTTTAAATGAAACGTCTTTATCTTTTATTCTTATTATCGACAATGGGTATGTTGACAAGCTATGCGCAACATACTAAAAAGCATAAGGTGCAGCAGAAAACGGCTGTAACTCAACCCGTACAAGCCAAGCCTTCTGTTGGTAAAGAGCAGAAACAAGTTCCAGCGAAGGGGGCTCACCAGTCCGTGAAAACGCAACCTATCCCTATGAAGGGGCAACAGGTACCAGCTAAGGGACATCAATTTTCCGTGAAAGGACAACATCCTATGCCTGTAAAAGGGCATCAACCAAATCCTGTAAAAGGTCAACAGCCTGCTCAAGTACCAGCCAAACAACCTTTACATGGCAAGTTGAATCCTCGTAATGCGCATAATGCAAAGCGTGGAGCGAAGTCTCCTGGATATGTAACAACCGAAGAGATTAAAGGTTTGCAACAGCAGAATCAGAAGTTGCAAAAGGAGATTAAGGAGCATGAAGAGGAGATGAAGGTCAAGCAAAAGGATGTTGATACACGATTGGAGAAGATAGTTCGCCTTGATACAGAGATTGGTCAGCATCAGAGAACGATTGATACTATCGCCACAGACATCAAAGGCTTGGATAGTAACATTGGTATATTGAAAGGTCAGTTGGCGTCTTTAGAGGCGCAACTAGGCGAGCGTCGCACTCGTTTCATCCGTTCCATGCGTTACATGGCACGCCATCGTAGCATTCAAGATAAGCTTATGTTCATCTTCTCTGCCAATAGTTTGACGCAAATGTATCGTCGTCTGCGTTTCGTTCGGGAGTATGCAGCTTATCAGAGGGCGCAAGGTGAGTTGATAAAAGCTAAACAACAGCAAATCGATCAGAAGCATTCTCAATTAAAGGAGGTACGTGTTGACAAGTCGACCTTACTCTATAAGGATAAGAAGATACATGCTCAAATGGAGCAGAAGCGTGTCGAACAGCAGACGGTTGTAGCCTCTCTTCAACAAGACCAAAAGGTTCTTGAAGGTGTGATAGCACAACGTCGCCAACAACAACAGGCGTTGAATGCACAGATAGACCGCCTTATTCAAGTAGAAATACAGAAGGCTAGGGCTCGTGCCATAGCAGAGGCTAAGGCGCAAGCTGCCGCTCGTGCAGCTGAAGCTAAGAAGCGGGCGGAGGAGATAGCACGCAGGAAAGCGGCGGCAGAAGCGGCTGCACGTGAGAATGCAAAGCGTATAGCAGAAGCGAAGGCACGTGAAGCTGCAGCGAAAGCAGCGGCTAAGGCTGCTGCAGAAGCGGCTGAGAAAGCACGTCAAGAAGCTGCAGCAAAGGCCGCAGCAGAGCGTGCTGCAGCAGAAAAGGCACGTCAGGAAGCCTTGCAAAAGGAGCGTGCAGCTGCTCGTGAGCGGGCTTTGCGCAAGATTGAAGAGCGTGAGGCTGCGGCTCGTGAAGCACAGGCAAAGGCTGAGGCAAAGGCTGCTGCCGATAAAGCACGTGCTGACCAGGCTGCTCGTGAGGCTGAATCAAATCGTGCAGCTGCCGAACGTAAGGCTGCAGCTGACCACGAGCGAGCAGAGAGAGAGGCAGCTGCTGCAAGGGCTTCAGCTAATAATAACAATGATATGTTGAGCTCTGCTGACCGTGCGATGACCGGTAACTTTGCCAATAACCGTGGTCGTTTGCCTATGCCACTATCGGGTCACATCGTTAGTCACTTCGGTCAATACAATGTATCGGGGATGTCAAATATACGCTTGAATAACGATGGTATCAATATTAAGGGTGCTCCTGGAAGTGCTGTGCGTAGTGTCTTTATGGGCGAAGTGAGCGGTATCTTCATGGCAGGAGGAATGAGTGTTGTGATGATCAGACATGGTATTTATATCTCAGTATATGCTAATTTAGGTTCTGTAAGCGTCAGCAAAGGACAGAAAGTGGGTACTGGTCAGACCATTGGAACCGTTGGCTCAAGTGGTATCCTCCAATTCCAATTGCGCAAAGAGACGGCTAAGTTGAATCCAGAGCAGTGGTTGAGATAATTTGAAATGAAACCCTTATCATTTTGAAGAGAGCCTCTCTTTGTAGTAAGGAAAGGCTCTCTTGATAACAAGGAAACGCCCTTTTCATTTGGAGAAGGGCGTTTCTTTCGTTTTAATAGGGTTTGGTTTGTATTTGAAGTGTAGCCTTATTAGGAATTTTATTGTCCTATTCTTTCCCTTAATCAAGCGATAGAAGCAAAGGTGGAAAATGTAATTTATTATCTAATTTATTTCCTTCTTTGCGGATAAATGTCTATCTTTGCGAATATAAAAAAATACCAATAGCGATGCAAACAAACTGTCATCTCTCCGTTCTTATACATGAGCAAGCTAAGAAATACGGCTCTAAACCAGTGTTGACATTCCGTAACTTCGGTAGTCTAGAGTGGAAATCGGTTTCATGGAATCAGTTTTCTATGCGTGTAAAGCAAGTCTCTAACGCACTACTTAATCTAGGACTGAATCCGCAGGAGACGATTGGCGTGTTTGCACAGAATTGTGTTCAGTATCTGTATACAGACTTTGGTGCCTATGGCGTGAGGGTGACTAGTATTCCTTTCTACGCTACTAGTTCCGAGCAACAGATACAGTATATGATTCAAGATGCAGCAGTTAAGTATCTTTTCGTTGGTGAGCAAGAGCAGTACGACAAGGCACATCGAATCGCAACGTTGTGCCCTACACTTGAAAAGATAATCATCTTTGATTCGAGTGTACGCATTAGTTCGCATGACCCAAATAGTATTTACTTTGAAGACTTCCTTAGATTAGGTGAAGGTTTACCACGTCAATCGGAGGTAGAAGAGCGTTGGCAACAGGCTAACTACGATGATATTTGTAACATACTATACACTAGTGGAACCACAGGAGAGAGCAAGGGTGTAGTCTTGACATATAAGATGTATCATGCAGCTTTGGTCGCTAATAACAAGTGTGTGCCTGTTACTGAGAAAGATCGAGTGATTAATTTCCTTCCATTGACGCATGTCTTTGAACGAGGATGGGCTTATCTGTGTTTGTCGGAAGGTGCACAACTGATAGTGAATACCTATCCGAAGGAGATACAAGATAGTATGCGAGAGACCCACCCAACGTGTATGTCGGCCGTACCACGCTTCTGGGAGAAGGTATATGTTGCTGTTAAAGCTCGCATGGAAAGCTCAAGTGCAATGCAGCGTAAGCTCTTTTATCATGCACTGAACGTTGGTAGGAAGCGTAATATCACTTATCTAGCCCGTGGAAAGCGTGTTCCTCTAGCATTAGAGATGGAATATAAAGTGCTAAACAGGACTATTCTCAGTTTGGTGCGCAAGCAGTTAGGATTGGAAAATCCTAATATCTTCCCAACAGCAGGTGCTTATGTATCCCCTGAGGTAGAGGAGTTTGTGCACAGCATTGGTATTGATATGATAGTAGGATACGGACTGACAGAGAGCCTTGCTACTGTAAGTTGCGATCATAAGGGCGAGCCTTTCACGGTTGGTTCGGTAGGTCGTCCTATTGAGGGCATACAGATTAAGATTAGTGAAGAGGGTGAGGTGATGCTCAAAGGAGACACGATTACACCCGGATACTTCCGTCGTGAAGCCCTAAATGCTGATGCCTTTGATGCAGATGGATATTTCCACACAGGTGACTCGGGCTATTTGAAAGATGGAGAGTTGTTCTTGAAAGAGAGAATAAAGGATCTTTTCAAGACATCTAATGGTAAGTATGTGGCACCACAGATGATAGAGTCAATGCTATTAGTTGATAAGTTTATCGAGCAAGTGGCTGTTATTGCAGACCAACGGAAGTTTGTTTCGGCTCTTATCGTCCCTGAATTTACCGTCTTAGAAGACTGGGCAAAGCAACAGAATATACCATTTGAGAGTCGTGAAGAGTTGTGCTCAAATAAGAAGGTGCGTGATATGATGGCTGAGCGTATCGAAACATTACAGCAGAGGTTAGCGCCTTATGAACAAATCAAACGCTTCACCTTGTTGGCACATCACTTCTCTATGGAGAATGGTGAATTGACAAACACGTTGAAACTGAGACGTGGCGTTGTTAATAAAAACTATCAAGCTGTGATAGATAAGATGTATGAGGAGTAGTGCAAACACTTGATAGTAGTGAATGAGAAGTTGATAGTTGAGAGGAGAAAAGATTAACGATGATAACAGCAGACCAGCTTAAAGATATAACAGAACGTACCGAATCGCTACATAGATACTTATGTGTTGATGAGAAACGAATCGAATTCGAAGAGGAGCAACTACGCACACAAGCACCCGACTTTTGGGATGATCCGAAGCGTGCGCAGGAGCAGATGAAGAAGGTAAAGGATATTGAGAAGTGGATAAAAGGCTATGATGAGGCTCGCAGTCTGACTGATGAAGTACAGTTAGCAGTCGACTTCTATAAGGACAATCTCGTAACTGAAGAGGAGGTTGATACCGCTTATAATAAAGCGTTAAAAGCGATAGAGGACCTTGAATTAAAGAATATGCTCCGTCAAGAGGAAGACCCGATGGAGTGCGTAATGAAGATTAACTCTGGTGCTGGAGGTACTGAGAGCCAGGATTGGGCATCAATGCTCATGCGTATGTATATGCGTTGGGGAGAGGCTCACGGGTACAAAGTTACCATCTCAGATATACAAGAAGGAGATGAAGCTGGTATAAAGAGTGTGACAATGAAGTTCGAAGGTGGAGAGTATGCCTATGGGTATTTAAAGAGCGAGAATGGCGTCCATCGCCTCGTTCGTGTTAGTCCATTTAATGCACAGGGAAAGCGTATGACGAGCTTTGCCAGTGTGTTTGTTACGCCACTGGTAGACGATACTATAGAGGTATATGTCGACCCTGCTCGTGTTAGTTGGGACACTTTCCGATCGAGTGGAGCCGGTGGGCAGAATGTCAATAAGGTTGAGTCTGGTGTCCGTCTACGCTATCAGTACGAAGATCCTGATACTGGAGAACAAGAAGAGATACTCATCGAGAACACAGAGACAAGAGACCAACCTAAGAACCGCGCAAAGGCTATGCAGCTCTTAAAGTCGCAACTCTATGACCGCGCAATGAAGAAGCGTATGGAGGAGCAAGCCAAGATTGAGGCTGGAAAGAAGAAGATAGAGTGGGGCAGTCAGATACGTAGTTACGTCTTTGATGATCGACGAGTTAAGGACCATCGAACCAACTATCAAACCTCTGATGTGGATGGTGTTATGGATGGAAAGATCGATGATTTCATTAAAGCCTACTTGATGGAGTTCCCCGTTGAAGGACAATGATAAGTGAAAAAGTTATCCTATATAATATTAACCTTTGACCACTTGCTGTTCGATAAACCGAATAGGTCGTGTCGACAAAAGTAGGTCTTTTAAAATTGAATACCTATGAGTGAAAGAAGTAAAGTAAATCGTAAGGTTCGTGAAGAGAAACAAGAAAAGCAAGCAAAGCGTGTTGTCTTTTGGATTGGTGCAGTCTTGATTCTTCTTACGTTAGCGTATGTAATTGTCGTAACAGTTAATAGTTGATGAGCGGACTGGAGATAGAAAGAAAGTTCTTAGTGCATAAGCGGATGGATTGGAAGTCCCTTGCAAGCAGTTGTAGTCATATACAACAAGGCTATTTTGCGGCTGTCAATACTGTTCGTGTGCGTATTCGAGACAATAAGGGATACCTTACTATAAAAGGACCATCGCGTGATGGAGGCTTATCTCGTTATGAATTTGAGAAAGAAATAAGCTATCAAGAGGCTCAACAACTTATGGCTCTATGCGAACCAGGCGTTATTGATAAGCATAGATACCTTATTGAATATGCTGGACACACGTTTGAAGTGGACGAGTTCCACGGAGATAACGAAGGACTTGTTATGGCGGAGGTGGAATTGAAGCGTGAGGATGAAGCCTTTGAGAAGCCTGACTTTATTGGAAAAGAGGTTACGGGCGATCGTAGATTCTATAATTCTCACATGCGGAGAGCCCCTTTTATCCTTTGGCGTAATACTTTGCCAGAAGAATACCGATAAGCAATGCGAGGGTAGAACCGATCCCATCAGCGACAAAATCAAGCCATTCTCCACTGCGTCTACCGCTTGTGCAGGTGGCTTGCAACACTTCTATAATGCCTCCCATGGCTATTGGAAAGAGCCAAACCCAGTAAATAAGACTGCTGAGTTTGGTTTTTTTCATTGCTCGGAACTGTTCCGTCAATATGAGCAGACCTAATACTAGATATAAGACAGAGTGTGTCCACTTGTCGATTAGCCTTACATGACTTAGCGGGTTGTCGGGTATTGGAATGAAGCATAGTAGCCATATAATAACAATAAACGCACAACTGAATCGGTAATGAGTTAGTAAATTCTTCATAAAAAGCATATTTTACTTCTAGATTGATACAAAGATAGAGAATTATTAGTAATTTTGTACAATCTAAAAGGGAATATTTTATGTCACAACAAAATAGAGTTAAGTTTGGAAGTAAGTTAGGAATGATTCTTGCAACAGCAGGAGGAGCTGTCGGATTAGGTAATGTCTGGCGTTTTCCCTATATGACAGGGCAGAATGGTGGAGCCGCTTTTATCCTTATATATTTGGCTTGTATCCTTCTATTAGGGCTTCCTTGTATGATTAGTGAGTTCATTATTGGGCGTCATGCGGCATCTAATACGGCTCGTGCCTATAGTAAGTTGGCAAATGGAACAGCATGGAAATGGGTTGGATTCTTAGGTGTTCTTACAGGCTTTCTAATAACAGGTTATTATGCAGTAGTGGCTGGTTGGTGCTTACAATACAGTGCGGCATCAGCAATGAATAGCCTTCATGGAACACCAGAGTTCTTTAAGTCTTACTTTGCAGACTTCTCCACAAGTGGATGGAAGCCTCTCTTGTGGGTCATAGTCATCCTTTTTATAACGCATTATGTGATTATTCATGGTGTAAGAAATGGTATTGAGCGAGCTTCAAAGATTATGATGCCAGTGCTATTCATTCTTTTGTTGGTGATAGTAGTGGCTGCTTGCTTGCTACCAGGAGCCTGGAAAGGTGTTGACTTCCTGTTGCGTCCAGACTTTACAAAGGTTACGAAGGATGTATTTCTTGGTGCGCTTGGGCAGTCGTTCTACTCTTTAAGTATTGCCATGGGCTGTATTTGTACCTATGCTTCATATTATAGTAGGCAGACAAAGCTGTTAAATTCGGCAGTACAGATAGCTTCTATAGATACATTAGTGGCTATTTTAGCTGGTTTAATCATCTTTCCTGCGGCCTTCTCTGTGGGTGTCAATCCTGGTAGTGGCTCTTCGCTCGTCTTTATCACCTTACCCAATGTTTTTGAACAGGCGTTCAGTGGATTGCCAATAATAGGATATTTCGTTTCATTCTCCTTCTATATCCTACTCTCATTGGCTGCCCTTACATCGCTTATATCGCTCCATGAAGTGAGTACCGCATTCTTTCAAGAGGAGTTACACATATCCCGTTCGCACGCAGCAATGATTGTTACGGGCTGTTGCACATTGATTGGAGTTCTCTGTTCGATGTCTTTAGGACAATGGAAGTTCCTTAATATTGCTGGTCATGACCTCTTTGATGTGTTCGACTTTGTGACTGGACAAATCTTCTTACCCGTTGGAGGCTTGTTAACTTGCCTGTTCTTGGGTTGGTATGTACCGAAGAAGATTGTAAAAGATGAGTTCACGAACTGGGGCACAATACGTGGGACTTTCTTTGGAGTGTATTACTTCTTAGTGCGTTATGTATGTCCTTTAGCTATATTGATGATCTTCTTACACCAATTTAATGTGGTGTAAGAAGACATTAACAGACAACCTTTACCTTGATTGAAAACCTATAATAAATACGCTATGAGCCTTAAATCATTCTTTTATTTACAACGGTCTGACAGGAAAGTCATTCTTAGTTTGGTCATATTAATTATGCTCTGCCTTATCACATCCGTTTTTATTGGTGAGCAAGTGACCGAAACTTCAGCTGTAGACGGAGATAGTTTGGTGCGGAAAGGATATTCTGCTCGTTCGCAACAAGGCATTCCTTATGAAGTAGTGACAGAATCAGGAAAGAGACTTTTTGCCTTTGATCCAAATACAGCAACAGCCGAGGAATTGCTACAACTGGGATTATCTGAGTTTCAGGTACGTAATATCTTGAAATATAGAAGTAAGGGCGGTGTATATCGAGCACCGATGGATTTCGCCCGTCTCTATGGTCTTACACGCAAGCAGTATCGTGAGTTAGAACCTTATATAAGAATAGGTGACGATTATCAACCTGCTTCAACACTTGCTTCTGTACAATCTTATATTGCGCAAAAGGAGGCAGATAAGCAAGCGGCACATGAGGCTTACGAACAATATAAGGCAACGAATACGTATAAGCCGTATGTCCATTCTACTCGAGATACAGTCCTTTACCCTTTGAAAATAAAGTTGGGAGAGCATATAAACCTAGTCTCTGCAGATACCAATCAGTTGAAGAAAGTGCCAGGGATAGGCTCTGGGTGGGCAAGGGCAATCGTTAATTATGGCAAGCGATTAGGTGGTTATGTTGCAACCGGGCAACTGCTTGAGATTGAGGGATTCCCCGAAGAGGCGTTACCCTACTTCTCTGTGGTCAATCCTAAGCCTGAAAAGCTAAACTTGAACACACTTTCTTTGGGCAAACTACGCAGTCATCCGTACATAAACTTCTATCAGGCACGGGCAATCTGTGACTATCGTCGATTAAAAGGAAAGCTCACCAGTCTGTCACAACTCCAACTCTTAAAGGACTTCAATGCCGAAGCTATTGATCATCTTCGCCCTTATGTGGAGTTTTAATAATGGACAGCTCGCCTACAGAGCTTACTTTATAATCCTCTTTCTACTCCCCACAACCTCCCCACACCTCCCCATAATCCCCTAGCAAACAGCACTATTCACTCCCCTCTCCTTTCGGAGAGGGGTCGGGGGTGAGGCTTCTTTTTCCCTATTTTATTTGGCTAGTTAATTTATTCTTCTTACCTTTGCCGCCGTGAAACAATTAGCAATGACATATCAAGTGAACGAAGTACTGCAAAGAATTATCGAATTCTTTGCATCTTTTTGCACTTTATCTTTGGTCAATCCAAATAATTTGCTAACACACACACACACACACACACACACACACAATATGCGCACCTAGCGTCTAATAACACATTTTTTCTTCTCGCATACGCGCGCGCGAAGCGTGCCGTAACCCCTGTAAACAAAGGACTTCTAGGAGTTTCCTTTGTTCGCTTTTTTATGCCCTTTTTTGAACTCCGTTTTAAGCAAAATAAGAACGAAATAACAACTATTTTAATCAATGAAGTAATGAGAAAAAAGCAAGTAAAGAAGAGTTACTCTGCACCAGAGTGTATGATAATTCAAGTCAACGAAGCCACTTATTTGATGGATACGTCTTTCCCTAGCCAGCATAAGCCGGGACACCATGGTACAGGTCCTTCCGGTGCGAAAGCAGCGACCGTATGGCAGGAAGAGGAAGAAGACAATGCAGAAAACACTTCTCCTTGGGAAGACTAAGAGAGTTTATAAATAAGAATCAGAAAAGACAAAGTAACAAAGTAATGATGAGAACAAAACAATTATTCAAGACTCGCCTATTGTCCTTTGCTGCCCTTTGCAGTATGGCTTTGGCAGCCGTTTCCTGCGCCAATGAGGATGTTGCGCAGAATGGTACAGACACAGGAAGCAACGATAACGATAAGAACATGACAACCTTTGTGGCAGGCAATCCTGCAAAGACCCGCACAACGATGGATTACGACAACGGGGCTTTCTATTGGGAAGCAGGCGACAAGATCTATGTACAGGACGATGACGGTGCATGGAAGGTGAGTAGCAATAGTCCGACAAGCAAGACCAGCTACTTCAAGTTCAAAGTATCTGGTAAGTTCAATAACCATGCCACCTACAAGGTTTATTACCCAGGCAAGAATGGCAGTAATAACCAATTGACAATCCCCGCTGCACAAACACAGACAACTCCTAGCACTACTGATCACTTTGGCATATCGGGCGATTGTGGTACAGCAGATGCAACAGGCACTATCGGTGGTAAAGTCTTTTCTTTCCAACTCGAACACCAAGCAGCTATCCTCGTCTTCGAACCTTTTACGAAGAATGCCGTGTTTAAGAACTGCTATCTTACCAAAGTAGAGGTAACCGCCGATAACAACATCGCAGGCAGCTACACTCTCGATCCTAGCAACGGCGAGATTACGGGCGCAGGTAGCGACAAGCAAATCATCCTCACCACCAAGGGCAGCGGTGCATACGCTGATGGCTTCAAGTTAGACAATTCTACCAGCAGCACCACAGCTGATAAGATCTATATGTTTATCAAACCAGGCACACACAAGTTAAGGATTCGTTATTGGCTGAAAGATCTTGTCACTGGTACAGAGGGCACCATCACCAAAGTCCCCGGCTCATTCGTTTACGATAAGAATACCTACTATGACATGACTGCCGACCTTGATACCCGCGCCTATGACGGTGACCATTATTATATGTGGGATGCGCAGCAGCAATATTGGTATGGTTACGAATGGACAAAGCACTTGTCAGGAAACACAGGTCAGCCAACACTAAATGGTAATAGTTCCTCAAATTACGCCCAGAGTAACAGTGATGCGTCTCGTTGGTACCACGAGGACGGCGGTTCTGGTAGATTTGATGCTACCCGCAGCTCATGTAAAGACCTTCCAAACGCAAACGAGATGTCTTGGTATTGCGTGTATGGCGATCCACGTTGGGACGGTGACGAATTATGGACTACTATGGGTCATTTACATAAAGGTGGCATGTGGTTTAAGAAGAAGGCTGTGTTGCAGGCAGAGAATCATTACGACACAGAGAAATCCGCCGATAATACAACCGACTTGCGTACAACATACAAGTTCTATAGGAACAAGAAAAGCAGTATCAGCAACTCTGGTCTTCCTTCTGCAGCCGATGCAAACAAATATTTCTACCTGCCCGCCTTGGGTTACTGCTACTCTGGTCAGCTGAACGACGTTGGCGTCGGCGGCTGCTATTGGTCGTCAAGTGCTTACCCATGGATCAGTAACTACGCGTTCAACCTGTACTTCTACAGTGGTTACGTCGACGTGAACGGCTACAGCCGCAGCTACGGGTTCAGGGCGGAGGCGTTTCAGTAGTCCTCGCGATTGCCCCTTTATAGGTGTCGCCCTCTAAAAGGCAAGAATTAATACGAAAAAATATGACAAAAAGGGGTAAAATAGACCCTTTGTAAGTAGCTGATAATCAAGGCTTTATAAATAGGGTGCCAAAGTATGATACTTAGGGGGGCTAAGTATGATACTCAGGTACCCTAAGTATGATACTTAGGTACCCTCAGTCCCACACCGAGGGTGGCTCAAATAAGAAAACAATTTACAAATCATATTTATCAACTTTAAAACATTAATATTATGGCATTTTTTAAGAAAGTAAAGAAAAAGCTAACAGGGCTATGGTATCCAGAAGCGATAACCGTAGGGAAACCCGTAACAACCGACCAAGTGGCTGACCGCTTGGCATTGATTTCAACCGTGAGTCGTGGTGACACGTATGCTGTGCTGAAGGACTTAGGTGGTGTAATGGCATCTTTTATGGCGGAAGGTCGCACGGTGAAGTTGGAAGGTGTGGGTACGTTTTACTACACCATCAACGCCGACAAGGGAATCGCAAAGCCTGAAGAAGTGACGGCAAAGCAGATTAAGAACGTCCGTGTACGCTTTATTCCCGAGACTTCGCGCACACAGAGCAATAAGGTTGCCACCCGTTCGCTGGTTTCGGATAATATTTATTGGGAGGAGTGGAAAGAGAAAAAAAGCCTCACCCCCGCCCCCG
>ERZ773197.2311-NODE-2311-length-12171-cov-9.525586_pt1 | contig 12171 bp, 12 predicted proteins | sample MGYA00580999_ERZ773197 | MGnify/ENA primary metagenome ERZ773197 (study PRJEB29015, sample SAMEA2738166) | human oral metagenome | biome: human oral; feature: human-associated habitat; material: saliva | place: China | collected 2185 ...
ATGTCCTCTGTGATTTTGAGGACGATGACTTTTCTGCAACATTACGCCGGTCAGGCTTCCGCCAAATTCTCGCCAAGGATACCTTTGTCCATCATTTCGGGGGCATAACTTTGAACGAGGTGCGCACAAAGCGTGGCAATTTTAAGAGTATTGTATCCATGCGACCCGTCTTTCGCAGGAAGTGGAAGGTCGACCCGTGGGAGTCACGAGGCCATTTGCCTTTTTTGGATCAATTGTTGGAGAGCATTCCTGCGGGTGAAGTTCCTGCGCGTATTCTTTTCATTGAACCAATGTTTGGCGAGAGCCTTTTGACCATTCGCAACTACTTCCGCCGTATTCAGAAGAAGGTCGTGATCGATGCTGTTGTCTGCAATGAGAGATATTTGACTGAAGCAAAGTATATGGCAGACACGGTCCTGCGACTGACAGCTCTTGACAACCTGCCGGATGAAGTGAAAGAGAACTATGATGCTATCATCTTGGGAGCATTTCTCAATGTGCTGCCCATTTCAGAGATTGTTCCATTCTTCATACAAAGTCATGAGATACTGAAATCTAATGGATTTATTTATGCATCGTTGCTCAATCAAAACAGCTTTGAACATGTAATGGAGAATCTCCCCAACGATATACCTCATCTCATCTATGACAGCATTCTGCCGTTAAATGGAGGACGCTTTTTTCCCATTCCGCGTCTTATCCATGCATTGAAAGAGCAGTTCTCCGCCGAACGTGTAAATGTTGGCTATTGGACATGTGCTCATTATTTTGAGGATATAACTAATTTTGAGCAGATGGTGACACAGATTCTCGGGGCATCAAGCGATCTGCATTATTTATTGGCAGGAGATGTCGTCGTGCTGTGTGTCCGATAATGTATCAGTGAAACGCATCAGGCATACGAGGGGAGTGTGAGGTGCTGTGAGAGCAGCTGCGGCCGATGGTATGGTTTGCATTGTAGACTCGGATGAGAAAGAGCCTATCGTTTATGGAGATGTATTAAATCCCTATGCAAACCGTGAGAAGAATATGGAGACGATCGCCGAAACGGATGATCCTTATGTCAGTATTTATTTCCAGGCATACAATCATCTGGAGGACTATACAAAACCAGCGATTGAGGCGCTTTTTCGCTATACGAAGGATATTGATTATGAGCTGATCTTGGTGGATAACGGATCGACCGATGGAACCTTTGAATACTTCAAAAGTCTTGATCATCCAAGAAAACGCATCTATCGTATTACAAAAAATATTGGTGCTCTATACGGGTATTTTGGTGCCAAAAACGCGACATGCGGACGCTTTATTCGCGGAAAATATTTTGTCGGTGTGCCGAATGATATTTTGGTTACCGAAAACTGGCTGAAAAACATGCTGATCTGTGCGGAGTCTGATGAACGGATTGGATTTATTGTCCCCATGTCGGATCATGTATCAAACTTTCAGGATGTGGATTTGGGGTATACTGATTTTGAAGATATGCAAAAAAAGGCGGCGCAGTTCAATCAATCCGATCCATCCAAATGGTATGACCGTATACGTCTGATTCCGACGGTTTGTATGATTCGCGCATCTTTGCGTGAATTTTATGAAGCAGACTATGCCTTTTACTATAATTTTGCCGATGATGATATTTCGTTTGCCTATCGTCGGCTCGGCTACCGCAACGTGCTCTGCGGGGATGTGTTTGTTCATCATGAAGGGAGTACTGTTGTCGGTGCTGACCCTGTGAAGCAGGCAGAAGATCTGGCGAAAGGGCGCAGACTATTTCAGCAAAAGTATTGTGGGATTGATGCTTGGTCTGATGTAGTTAATTATGAAGAGTCTATGCTGGATGTACTCTTCCAAGAGTCGGAGCTGCTTCGACAGAACTCTCCACACATACTAGGGGTTGATGTGCGGTGCGGCACACCACTTCTCGAAGTGAAGAATATGCTGCGGTCACGAGGGATATCGGATGCTTCCTTAGCTGCCTATACAACCGCACCAAAGTATTGGCAGGATCTGTATTATGTCTGCGGCGGGGAAGCATTCTGCGGCGATGCGGATCGTGTGAAGAACAAAGCAGGCGGACACACATATGATGCCATTATTCTGGGAGAATTTCCGGATACCTATGAGAATCCGATTGCACTGATACGAGATCTTACGGATCTGCTTTCCGATGGTGGTGTTTTGGCATTAAAAGTCAGGTATTACGATGTGTCGGATGATTTGCAGGAAATCGTAAATGCACTGCAGGACACTCCCCCCAAAGTTTCATGTCACGTGGATGCATTGATTCCCCTGTTGGAGCAGATGAACTACGAGATTCGTCTGTTTCCTTATATGGAATTTCCTGCCGAGGTGAAACAGGCTTTCTTTGATCAACTGGCATCGATAGAGGAATATCATACGGATGTACGTATGAGGGCACTGTATTCGGAAGAGAGGTTTGATACATTGATGACGAAGTATGTCATTTTGCTGAGGAAAACGCAATGAAGCATTTTGGAGACGGTGGGTTCTTGAACCCTTTCTTTGCAGAGAAGGCGAGAGCCGGCAGTGTTGGCGGATTTTCTGCATGGAAGGAATCCAAGATACTGCTCTATGGGGCTGGTAATCTTGGCAGGAAGCTGTATGCGTGTCTCATGGAAAATGGGGTGCAGCCGATCTGCTTTATTGATCGGAATGCTGCTGCTTGCAGTACGCCTGTATCGGCTTTTATTCCGACAGCAAAGGAACTGGAACCTTACCATGAGGATGCGGTTGTCATCTTGGCAGGACTGTTCGGGCGGACGCAGGATGCCATGATACGGCACTGCCTCAGGGAGGAGGGGTTTCGCCATATATATGCCCTTCATGAGATCAACTGGCAGACCATCGAAAGTCAATCCTTTCTGTCTCATCTGTTTATCGGATCCTATGATCCTGCCAATCTCGCACGCGATGAACAGCAGATAAGGGAAGCATACGAACTGTTCTCGACGGAGGAGGAGCGGGCGTTTTTTCTCGCCCTCCTTGCGGCGTACCGAGCAGGTGATGTCACACAATTTCCTATGCCGCTTCCTCTTGAGGGGCAGTATCTTGCGGAAGATGTCCCGGAACAGATGGACTATCGTCGTCTGATTGACTGTGGTGCCTACGATGGCGATACTCTGCGAAGTCTGCTTCATCATGGGCAGAGAATTGAAGCGTATGCTGCATTTGAACCGCAGGGAGATCTTTGTGCGGGGATTCAGTCCTTCGTTCAGCAGCGAAATGATATTCCTGAGACATATATTCTTCCGCTCGGCGCATCGGATTGTTATGAGCAGCTGCGCTTTATCGAGACGGCAGATGGACGCTCTGCCGCAAAGGCAGATCCATCCGGGACAGCCGTTCTCCAATGTGTACCGCTCGACGGTGTGCTGCGTGGCTTTGCACCGACGATGATCAAGATGGATATCGAGGGGATGGAGCCGCGTGCGCTTGCAGGTGCTGCACAGCTGATACGTCAGTATCATCCGCAGCTTGCCATCTGTGTTTATCACGATATTTCACATCTGTGGTCGATTCCCTTGCAGATCAAGGAACTCTACGAGGGCTATCGGCTCTACATCCGCAACTATCAATTTATGGGTCTGGAAACGGTTGTGTATGCCGTTCCGTGACCCGATGGCGAAGGAAGGCCGCTAGGAGAGAAAAGTCTATGGCAGAAATCAAGCCAAACTACGATACCAAGAGGAAGAAGCTCGCGGAGGTCATTCCGCTCGCCGCTCCGTTTACCGTCTATATTGAACAGACGAAATATTGCAATTTCAAATGCTTCTACTGCATTCACTCCACACGTGACGAGGCGGACGGTGAGTTCCGTGCACTCGGTCACCGTATGCAGCATATGGACGAAGTGTTTTTTGAGAAAATCATCCGCGAGTTGAAGGAATTCCCGCAGGACGGCATCAAGCGCATCGTGTTCTCAGGACTGGGGGAACCGCTGATGAATCCACGTCTGCCGGACTATGTGCGTATGACCGTCGAGGCGGGGATTGCAGGGCGCGTCGAAGTGATTACCAATGGACTCCTCTTGACGCCGGAGAAGAGCCATGCGCTCGTCGCGGCGGGCATCACGAACATCAACATCTCTGTGCAGGGGCTTGATGCGGCGGGTTATGAGAAGACATGCGGCATCCGCATCGACTTTGAACGCTATCTCGAGAATCTGAAATACCTTTACGAGCACAAGGGGAACGTCCAGATTTATATCAAGGCAATCGACGCGACACTGGGGACAAAGGAGAACGAAGAAAAGTTCTTCGAGATCTTCAGCCCCTTTGCCGATCGCATCTACATTGAGCATCTCGTCGTCATGCAGCAGCAAATGGACGGGCTGCGCGAGATCGTCGACGGCACGAAAAACTTCTATGGCGAAGAACTTGATGTGAATCGCAAGGTTTGTGCGCAATCGTTTTATTTCATGCAGATCGGCTGCGAGGGAGATATTTTCCCCTGTCCCGTACCCGGGCTGGGCAAGAACCTCTCCATGGGCAACGCGAAGGAGCATACGCTCACGGAGATATGGAACGGCAGCCGCCGCAGGGGATTCCTGCGCAAGATGCTCAAGAAGGAAAAGGATCAAATTCCGGACTGCGCGACATGCACCTGCTTCAATGCAATCAACAACCCGATGGAGCAGCTGGATGATGATGCGGAGCGTCTGCTGCCGCTCTTTGCCGACTAGAAAGGAGGAATTATGGCATCGGAGATTAAACCTATCTACGGGACGGATCGTGTCCAGCTTGCCTCCGTACTTCCTCTTGCTGCGCCATACAGTGCGTTCGTCTTTCCAACGACGTTCTGCAATTTTAAATGTGCCTACTGCGGACACTCCCTTGGCTTTGCTGAGATGAAGAAACAGTATGACTTTACGCCCGAGCACATGACGATGGAGACCTATGTAAAGACCATCGAGCAGCTTGCAGAGTTCCCACAGCGGCTCAAAATGCTCTCGCTCACGGGACAGGGGGAACCTCTACTCAATCCTCATATTGCCGATATGGTGCGCATTGCCAAGGAGAAGAATGTCGCGGAGCGCATTGAGATCATCTCCAACGCATCCATGCTTCGTCCTGCACTTGCCGACGCACTCATTGATGCAGGGCTGGATACGCTGCGCGTCTCGCTGCAGGGGCTCTCTTCGAAGAAATATGAAGATATCTGCCGGGCGAAGGTGGATTTTGATGAATTCGTCGAAAATATTCGTTACTTTTATGCACATAAGAAGCAGACCAATCTTTTCCTCAAGGTGATGGATGTCGCACTGGACGAGGGGGAGGATGAAAAGTTCTACGAACTCTTTGCCGACTGCACGGACCGCATGTATATCGAGCACATGCTGCCGGCCTATGACGGTGTCGAAATGACGAAGGACATGGTGATTGAGACTGACCGCAACGGCATCAAGACCGATCGCATCTATCAGGTCTGTCCGCTCGCATTCTATATGCTCGGGGTGTTTCCAAACGGCGACGTTGAGCCGTGTGATACGATCTATAAGCCCATCGTACTCGGCAATGTGCACAGTGGACGGATTCTCGATATGTGGCACAGTGAGCAGATGCACGAATTCTGGCGGATGCAGCTTGAGGGACGGCGCAGCGAGAACAAACGCTGTGCGATCTGCTGCGCGGCGAACGATGTCGCACACCCTGAGGATCATCTCGACGACGATGCGGATGCGATCCTCGCACGCATTGAGGAGTTACGGAGATGAGGGCGCAGCGCATCGACGGACAGACCCCGGGAGGAAAACGCACTCGTCTCGCTGACGTGCTGCCGCTTTCCACGCCTTTTTCTGTGCAAATATTTCCGGTGTATGGGTGCAATCTTGCCTGCGCATACTGCATTCACTCCGTCCCGACGGAACAACGCGGGTTTGTCGCGGGCAAGGTTGTGTTGGATTACGCGCTCTATCAGAAATGTATTGATGGGCTGATGGAGTTTCCACATTCATTGAAGATGCTCCGATTTGCCGGGACGGGCGAACCGCTGCTTCATCCTCGCATCGCGGATATGGTTGCTTATGCTGCGGAGCGGAGGGTTGCGGATACCATCGACATCGTAACGAATGGGCTTGCCCTTACGGAGGAACTTTCACGTGCACTTATTGCAGCGAATCTAGGACGTATTCGCATCTCGATCCAAGGGCTTGACGATGCGGCATACGCGCATACGCGCCGTCGCGGCGTCTTTCATGAGCTCGTTGAAAAAATCCACTTCTTCTACGAGCATCGTGGCGCAACAAAGATCTATGTGAAGATCATCGACTGTGCACTCAAAGAAGGTGAGGAGGAAGTCTTTTTGCAGACCTTCGGCGACATCTCGGATTTCATCGCCGTGGAGCATCTCATCCCTGCCGTATCACAGATCGACTATGACAGCCTCGGCGGTGCTGCAGACGTGACACAGAATGGTGCCGCCGTCGGACACGCTGCTGTCTGTCCGCAGCCATTCTATATGATGCAGCTGAATCCGGACGGTATGATCGTGCCCTGCTGTTCGATGGAGACGCCCTATATTCTGGGAGATCTTGCCAAAGAATCCATGCGGGATATATGGCGGGGGAAGAAGACAGAAGCGTTTCGGCGCGCACAACTGGAACTTCATAAGGAACAGTATCCGATTTGTGCGAAATGCCAACAGTATCAGTATGCCATGTTCGAGGAGGATATCCTCGACGCAGATGCAGCAGAACTGTTGGTGCGTGGTGTAATTGCGTAGGAGGAACGGTGATTATCCCCGTTATTTCTTATGTGACGACGATCGAAAAGCAGATCCGTGCGGAGCATCCCCATGTGAACCATATCATCAATATACTGGATCTGATCCAACCCACTGAGGAGTGAGATGCATGTGTGCTGAAGAAACGAATGTCTTTGCTGAGCTGCACGGGAGGGACTATGTGCTCTGGGGGACAGGGCGCGTGGCGCGTGCGTTTTATCGGAAATACTGTGCAGAGCGGAAAATGCTGCAGAAACCTCTTTATTACTGTGATAATGCAGAAGATAAGCAGGGAACAACGATTGACGACATTGCAGTGCGGTCGTCGGAACAAATCTTCGAGCTTTGTCGCCGGTATTATTTAACGGCTCAGCCGCTTGTCATCATTGTTGGGGTAACCGGCATCAATCTGCTGCAAATTATCTCTCAATTGGAGAAACAGGAGGTAAAAGCAGATATACGCTCTGCTGTCCAGCTCGATGCGTCATGTTACTTTACAGAGCATGAGCAGGACATTGATACGATCTGTGCCTCTTTTGCCGATGAGAAATCACGCCGACTCTATCGTTGCCTGATCGATAACATGGTTCATGGTCGACCAGTCGATTTCTCTCTTGTGGAAGTCAACCAGTATTTTGCCAATGATGTTATTTCTGCGCTGCGTGATGAGGATGTGCTTGTGGATGCGGGAGTATGCGGCGGCGAGGAGATCGACAAGGCACTCGCTATGAATCCGAAGATTCGCGTACATGCCTTTGAGCCGGATGGGCAGAGCTGTGATCTGCTCAAAAAAAAATATGCAGATCGTTCTCAGGTCGTCCTCTACCCCTATGCGCTTTGGAATGTGGAGGAGCAGCTCTCATTTTCAGGAAATCAGGCGGCTCCATCGGCTTCTCGCTTGGGGATTGACGGAGATGGGAATGGGGCGCAGATCACTGCGATTCCCCTTGATTCGGTTATGACGGAAGTGCCGACGTTGATTAAAATGGACATCGAGGGAGCGGAGTACAATGCCCTCCTTGGTGCAGAGCGGACAATACGTGAGTCTCATCCCAAGCTTGCCATCTGCGTTTATCACAGTCTTGAGGATTATATCCGTATACCGCTGTTGATTCAGTCGTTTTATGATGGATATCGCTTCTATTTCCGTCACCACAGTGTGACAAGTGGAGAGTCTGTATTTTACGCAATTTGAATATAATTGTGCCCGGAAGAGGTCAAGTGTGAAAATCTCACGCAGGGACGCTTTGTGCCATCTGGATCAAGCGCGTGCTCTCAACAATGGCGGATGGATTTCCCATTCGCTTGCCGTAGGAACGGCGGCGGCGCGTATCGCTGTCCATATCGAAGAACTGGATGCGGAACGTGCCTTTGTTCTTGGCGCTCTGCACGATATTGGCCGCAGATTTGGCGAGATGGGGATGAATCATGTGATCCTAGGCTATCGCTTTCTGCTGGCAGAGGGCGATGCAGAGGCTGCAGAGATCTGTCTGACCCATTCCTTTCCCGTGCAGGATATTACGGCAGTTAACGGAGGATGGGATCTGAGCCGCGGAGATTATGCGTTCCTAGAACATTTCCTTCAGAAGCGCACCTACACTCTGTATGATCAGCTTATCCAGCTTTGCGATGCGATGGCGACCCATGAGGGGATCGTGGCGATTGAACGGCGTATGATGGACATAATGCTCCGCTATGGTGTAGATCATACCTCAATGCCGCGCTGGCGGAAGCTGTTTGCTATGAAAAGCGAATTCGAGCGCAGAATGGGTCGATCGGTGGAGTCTGTGCTAGGGCTCTGTACTGTTGTGCCGTTGTGAGGAGGCGTAAGTATGTTTGATGCAGAGGAGACCTCGCTGCCCGGATGCCTGAGAATTTGCCCTATCGTACGTGCAGATCGGCGCGGCACATTTGTCAAGACGTTTCACGTTGAGGAGTTTCGGCAGTTGGGGCTTCCAACGTCCTTTGCTGAAGAATATTTTTCAGTTTCTCAGCATGGCGTCTTGCGTGGCCTTCACTTTCAGATCCCACCAATGGAACATGAAAAGATCGTATATTGTGCACAGGGGGAAGTCCTAGACGCGGTTGTCGATCTGCGCCGTGGCTCACCGACGTATGGCCGGCATGAGCTCTTTCATCTGTGCGCGGAAGAGGGCACAATGATCTATATCCCGAAAGGGATGGCGCATGGGTTTTATGTGCTCAGTGAAAATGCATTGATGATGTATCAGGTAACGAGTGTCTATGCACCGGACTGTGATGCAGGTGTGCGGTGGGATTCGGCAGGAATTCCGTGGAACACTGCCCATCCTATTCTGTCGGAACGGGATACGTCATTTCCTCCGTTGGACGAGTTTGTCAGCCCATTTGTGTTTGAGTGAAGGAGACTTCTATGCGCGAGGTACTGCATATTACAACACATATGGGCGGCGGTGTCGGCAAGGTGCTCTCGGGTGTTGCCTCGTATGCGGCACGCACAAACGCCCCGTATCGGCACCGCATTTTGCTGCTGGAGCAGCCGCAAAAGACGAATTTTATTGACGTCTGCCGTGCCGATGGGGTGGAGATTTTTTGTGCACCGGGCAGAAAGGGCATTGAGGCAGCCGTTCGTGCTGCGGATGTTGTGCAGATCGAATGGTGGCACCATCCGCTCATGGCGGCTTTTTTGGCGGATTTTCCACAGATAGGGATGCGTCTGGCCCTCTGGGCTCATGTCTCCGGCTGTTGGTATCCGTATATTTCGCCTGCGTTCCTGCATGTGCCGCAGCGTTTTATTTTCACATCGCCGTATTCTTTGGATAACCCCTATTGGAATGAAGCAGAGCGCGCATGGGCACGTACACATACATCGGTGATTCATAGTTCGGGTGGATTTGATGCGATTCGTTCACATGCGCTGCACGTGCGTGACGATCGCTTTGTCGTCGGCTATATTGGCACACAGTCCTATGCGAAGATGAATCGGGACTTTGTAAAGTACTGTGCGGCAGCAGCAGACACTCCCGGGATTGAGTTCGTTTTGGTCGGTGATCTGACCAATGTGGGGCAGATTCGTGCGGAAGCAGCCGCTCTTGGTATAGAGGAAAAGTTTCGCTTTGTTGACTATGTGCGGGATGTGAGTGCGGAGCTTGCCCAAATGGATGTGTTCGGCTATCTGCTTAGCCCGCGCCATTTCGGAACAACAGAGAATGCCCTTTTGGAGGCAATGGCGGCAGGGCTTCCTGTGATTGCACTAGACCAGTGCGCAGAAAAGTATCTCATCACGCATAATGAAACAGGGATACTGATTAAAAATAGGGACGATTACCGCCGCGCTATGGAGTTGCTTTTTATGTATCCAGAGGAGCGTATTCGTTTGGGGAATGCAGCGCGGGAAAAAGTCCTGCGTGATTTTTCTGTTGCCCATACCGTGTGTCAGCTCCATGCGATCTATGACAAAATGCTCCAAGAGGACAAGCGTCAATATTGTTTTTGCGAGGCCATTGGGCGTGTGCCGCACGAGTTTTTCTTGTATGGTCTGCCCGATGAACTTCGTTCTATTTTTACCGCGCAAAAGCCGACGACGGGATATGAGCTGCCGCCGATTCTCAGGGAAGCGAGCAAAAGCTCATTGCCGCATTTTGCACGTGTCTTTCCCGCGGATGTTCAGCTCCGGCAATGGCGGAATGATTTTTGTGGGGGAGAACCATGAAGTATAGGGCTTTGATTACGGGTACCACGGGTTTTGTCGGAGGATATGCGGCGGAGTGCCTGCATGCAGCGGGGTGGCATGTTTCGGCGATTGTGCGCTCCACGTCGCGGTGTGATCTTCTGCCGCCGACAGTGCAGGACAATGTGCAGTTTTATGATGCAGATCAAATGTCGCTGTCGGAGATTGTAGGCACCGCTGCGCCGGATGTTGTCTTTCATCTCGCCACGTACTATACGACGGTACATTCCCCGGAGGAAATCGATGCACTGATTGCTGCCAACATCACATTTGGTACAAAGCTCCTTGATGGCATGGCACAGCATGGCGTACAGAATTTTGTCTATGCACGTTCCTCGTGGCAGCACTATCATGGCGATGTATATGAGCCGGTGAATCTGTATGCGGCATCCAAAGAGGCATTTGATGCGATGGTTCGATTCTATGAATCTGCGTATGATCTGCATACTATTCGCTTGACACTCTTTGACACATACGGCGAGAATGACCGCAGAAACAAGCTTCTTGCCGCTTTACCGACACTTGCTGCACAGGGAAAACGGCTCGCTCTGTCAAAGGGAGAGCAGCGTGTGGACTTTGTCCATGTCAAGGATGCTGCAAGAGCTTTTCTGTTGGCAGGACAGTATCTTGCCGAAGGGCATATTGAGCAATGCGGCAACTATGTCGTGTCGTCAGGACATACCATTACACTGAAGGAATTGGTTCATCGCTATGAGAACCTTTTGGGCGTGAAATTCCCCGTGGACTGGGGAGAAAAACCGTATCGGGCGCGTGAGGTGATGATGCCGTGGCGCGGAGGAAGGATTCTGCCGGGGTGGGAGCGAATGTATAAAGAATTGATGTGAGTAGTGCAGGAGCAGCTGATGCAGGTCTGTTTGCGGCAGAGGGGAGAATCTGTATGAAGGTCGTGATTTTAGCAGGTGGACGCGGCACGCGAATCAGCGAAGAGTCTGTGTCCAGACCAAAGCCGATGATTGAAATCGGAGGGAAACCGATCCTCTGGCATATTATGAAGATCTACTCCCACTACGGCTTTCACGAATTTGTCATTTGCCTTGGTTATAAAGGCTATATGATCAAGGAATACTTTGCTGACTACTATTTGCATACGTCGGACGTCACCTTCGATTTTACACAGGGCAATCGCATGACGGTGCACAACAATGTATCGGAACCGTGGAAAGTGACACTCGTTGATACGGGGCTGGATGCGCAGACAGGCGCACGCATCAAGCGCGTACAGAAATATATTGGCAATGAGCCGTTTATGCTGACTTATGGCGATGGTGTCAGTGATGTCGATATTCATGACTTGATCGATACGCATAAAAGCAAGCCGGGAAAAGCAGTGGTGACGATGACAGCAATTCAGCCTGGCGGCAGATTTGGTGTGTTGGATATTGACTATAATACAAATGGGATCAATCGTTTCGTCGAAAAGGCAAAAGAAGACGGCGGATGGATCAACGGCGGATTTATGGTTGCTGAGCCGGCAGTATTTGACTATCTGCGGAATGATGATCTGTGTGTGTTTGAGACGACACCGCTTGAGAGCATTGCACGGGAGGGCGGACTGCATGCCTATAAACACAACGGCTTTTGGCAGTGCATGGATACCCAGCGAGATAAGCTGCGGCTGAATGATATGTGGAATAAGAACAGTGCCCCGTGGAAGCTGTGGGCATAGCGGAGATTGTGAGGTAATCAGGTGGCAAAATTAA
>ERZ773197.2314-NODE-2314-length-12167-cov-15.714993_pt1 | contig 12167 bp, 9 predicted proteins | sample MGYA00580999_ERZ773197 | MGnify/ENA primary metagenome ERZ773197 (study PRJEB29015, sample SAMEA2738166) | human oral metagenome | biome: human oral; feature: human-associated habitat; material: saliva | place: China | collected 2185 ...
AAAATGCCAAGCGCAGCAATGGCGCGACTGAATGTGTGTGCGAGTCTCATTGAAGCGATCCTTCCAGCGGTTGCACGACGCGGCAGTAAATGTCTGCGGTCAGGCCCTTCCCATTCGTGCATGCCACAAAGTTCAAACTCACTGAACTGAGGTCACTCGGGGCAAGGAAGAGGGAAGAATAAACGGTGTCTTGTTGTTCTCTCGAGAGTTTTAAGTAGTCCCCGACCGGTTCACCTGCAGCCTTCACCTGAGCGTCATCGGAGGTGAATTGGCTGGTGTCAGGAGCTTTCAGTAGCTGTGATTCGACGTCAGTGAGCTTAAAAATCGTCAACTGATTAGGATCATCGATGGTGTGAGCAGCGTATTGCTTGGCAATGTCAGTGCCCGGAAGTGGAGAAGAAGCCATGTAGAACACCCAACGCAGGGCATTGTCGGGAGTCTCTTTCTTCTGTGAATGGTTCTGCATGGTGTAATCAACCTTGATGATCTTGTGACCATCTTGAGTTGTCTGCGGCAATACCGTTACGCCTTTAAAAGTGAACGAGAAGGAACCGCGATCGGTCGTTGCCAACAGCGTGTGTTTGTCTTTGTTGTAGCCCACCTGGTAGCGGTTGAGGAAGAGCTTTGAATCTTCGGGGCTGAATGTTTCCTTGCCTTCCGGCTGAGGAGAGACAGAACTCAAATCGCTGAGATCTTGGTTGGGTTCTGTTGAGAAGAAGACCGTCTTTTTATAAGCGGGTTCTGAGCCGTCCCCCTGGATATATCCGTTGGACGAGGATCCACATGCCGCCATGGACACTCCCAAGGCAATGCACGTTACAAGTGCGTAGATCCCGCGTTGGCGTGACTTCATTATTCACGGTCCCTTCTTTGCAGCGGTGACAATCTTTCCCCATCCTAGTGTTCGTCCCTGAATAAATGCCAATTTGACTTATCAATCTCTCATTCAGCTGCTGTTACAGGTGTGACAACTGTGATTTATGTGGCTTATGTGTATGTTCCGTATCACTATCGCTCGCTTGGATTTCATTTTCCCCGTAGCGTGTGAAGTGTCCGTTCGCCGCAGGCTCGCATGCGAGCCGCATTTCTTCGTGAAACTGCTAGGGCGAAACCTCCGAAGTTTGGAGCTATATGAACATTCAACACCCCTCGCGCAAGGCTGTTATCGCTAGCGCTGCAGTTGCTGCCATGACCGTCACCGGAATCGCCGGTACTGCCGTCGCCTCGTCCTTCCGTGATGTCACTCTGGAAGTTGATGGCGTATCTATCCCCGTTTCAGGGTTTATGGGCAAGGTCTCAGACGTATTAGCAACCGCGGGTGTTGAAGTTTCTTCGCACGACCTTGTCGCGCCTTCACTCCATGAACGAGTGAGTAACGGACAGACCATCCTTGTTCGCCGCGCTCAGCAGTACATGGTCGATATCGATGGTGTTCCCACTCCCACGTGGTCGACTGCAACCGACATTGATGACTTGCTGGGACAAGTCGGCACGAAGGGCGCCATTATCGCCGCTGATCGTTCGACCTCTCGCGCAGAGCTTCCCGCACTAACAGCGAGCGGTCCTATCCGCGTCGTTGCGGACGGGCAGACCCGCACGGTTGACGCACGCCAAGGTGCAAGTGCCTCCGATCTTCTTTCCCAAGCCGGTGTTGAAGTTTCCTTCCTCGACCGCGTCGTCTTTACCAGCGATGAGCAGGGAAGCTTCCTTCGAGTGATCCGCGTTCAGCGCGGCGTTGAAGAACGTGAAGAAACTCTGACGAAGGAAGTCGAAGAACAAGAAGACTCCACCTTGGCAAAGGGGATCCACAAGGTTGTTCAAGAGGGCTCCGATGGGTCCATCAAGCGGAGCGTCTACGTTGAGCGTCGAGATGGTCAAGAAATCGTCAGCCAGGTAGTGTCCGAGAACCGCACCGAACCGGTCAAGCAGATCGTCAAGATCGGAACAAAGGAAACGACGGCGGCCTCGTCATCTTCTGCCGCATCGTCCTCATCGACCTCGTCGGCAACCGTGACAGGCAACGACGTCTGGGCCGCTCTCGCACGCTGCGAATCCGGCGGCAACCCCGCGACAAACACCGGTAACGGCTACTACGGCCTCTACCAGTTCTCTGCTTCCACGTGGCGCGCAATGGGCGGTACCGGACTGCCTTCCGAGGCCTCGGCAGCTGAGCAGACCCAGCGTGCCCAGGCTCTCCAGGCCCGCTCCGGATGGGGACAGTGGCCCGCCTGCGCTCGAGCACTAGGACTTCTGTGACCACATCCGCACGCCACTCCCGTCCCCGCGCCCACTCTTGGGAACCATCGAAGCAAGCTGTCCTCGTCACTGCGAGCGCAGCTGGCTTCCTGCTGTGCGGGATCGCGGGAATTGGCGTCGCCCACGAGCACTCAACGGTCAATATTGAAGTTGACGGAGTGATCCGCCCCGTTTCGACGTGGGCGCACTCGGTTTCCGGCGTCTTGAACGAGGCCGGAGTTGAGGTGGCAGAACACGACCTCGTCCAGCCGTCAATTCACCAACAGGTCAGTGACGGGCAAACCATCGTCGTGCGTACTGCGAAGCCCTACACGCTCAGTATTGACGGCTCGCGCAAAACGCTATGGTCCACAGCTCCTTCCGCAGAAGGAGTACTGGCAGATATGGGAGTGGATTCCGGGAAAGCAATTCTTGCAGTTGATCGTTCCCAGTCGCGTTCGAGCCTGACCCCGCTGGTTTCGCAGACCCGACAAGTGAAGGTCATCGTTGACGGAAATACACGAACGATTACCGCACGAGAAGGCATGGATACCCGTTCGATCCTGGAAAAAGAGGGAATCGCCCTCAGTCCCCTTGACCGAGTCGAGGTCAAGTCCACTGCCGAGGGACTCTCGATCGATATTCACAAGGTCACGCGCTCACTTGCTCCTCGCAAGGTCGCCATTCCCTTTGAAGAACATCGCCAAGACTCCGACCAGCTTTTCGCCGGCGAAGAACAGGTGACGACCAAGGGCGTTGAAGGCGAAGCCGAAGAGATGACGTGGAGCGAAAACGTTGACGGCGGTGAACGCTTCGAGGCGCCGCTCAACTCAAAGGTGGTTCGCGAGCCCAGTGCGCAAATCCGCTCGATCGGAACCAAAGAGGTCACCCCGAAGGCTCTGATCGAGGCCGGACTTGACCCCAAGGCAACTCTTGAAGAAAAGACCGAAGAGGATGGCACCCGCTCCATTCGCTACCGCGCAAAACTCGGCACGCTCTCAAGTGCAGCCGAAATTACAGCTGCTGGTGGTAACTCCGCCGAAGTGGCACAGGCCATGGTCGCGGCCAATATTCCGCTGACCTATTCGGGTGAAGACCCGCGGAGCCTCGCCAAACCTTTGGTTGCTGCCCGAGGCTGGGGAGATTCCGAGTTCCAGTGCCTCGTTGCCCTGTGGAACCGCGAATCGCATTGGAATCCCTACGCGAAGAATGCCTCCTCCGGTGCCTACGGTATTCCGCAGGCTCTCCCGGGAAGCAAGATGGCCTCGGCTGGGGCGGATTGGCAGACCAACCCCGTCACTCAGATCAACTGGGGTCTGGGCTACATTGCTGGTCGCTACGGCAGACCGTGTTCGGCGCTCGCGCATTCAAACTCCGTCGGTTGGTACTGATCAATTAGGATGGGTGCGTGAGTTCAACCCGTCGTTATTCCACCCCGCGTCTGCCCAGTGACGCAGAACCTAGCGAGAGCGGGCTCCTTGGCCCCATTGAAGTGCACGCAATCTGTGAAGCACTGGGGGTTCGCCCCACGAAAACCCTGGGACAGAACTTCGTTCATGATGCCGGAACCGTCCGCCGTATCGTTCGAGATGCACGGATCGGTGAGGGAACTCAGGTCGTTGAGGTCGGACCGGGCCTCGGTTCCCTGACCCTTGGACTTCTCGAGGCCGGCGCGTGGGTTCGGGCGATCGAAATTGACCCCGTTTTAGCTCGCGCACTGCCCGTGACCGTTGCTCAGCGCATGCCTGATGCAGCCCAGCGCCTCCACGTTGTTAATCGTGACGCCGTGCAAATCGAAGGCTTGGCGGACTTTGGGGTTGAGTGGGATGCTCCAACGCACTTGGTCGCAAATCTTCCCTATAACGTTGCGGTGCCTTTGCTGCTGTCGATGATGGAGTCTTTCCCTTCGCTTGACTATGCCCTAGTCATGGTCCAAGCCGAGGTCGCAGACCGCTTGGCTGCAGAGCCGGGTTCGCGAACCTATGGCGTTCCCTCGGTCAAGGCTGCCTGGTACGGAAATGCGAACCGTGCTGGAACCATTGGACGTTCCGTGTTTTGGCCCATTCCCAACGTCGATTCGGCGCTGGTATCCCTGCGTCGCTTGGAGACCCCGCGCGGAGACACCGCCTTGCGTCTTGCGACTTTCGAGGCCTGCGACACCGCTTTCTCGCAACGGCGCAAGACCCTGCGTGCCGCCTTGAAGAATTGGGCGGGAGGCGCAGACACCGCCCAAGAACTGTGCGATCGCGCCCAGGTGGATTCTTCTATTCGAGGCGAAAAGCTCGGGATTGAGGACTATGTGCGACTTGGTCGCGCTCTGCTCGAAATGAGAGCTGAAGGAACAATTCCACTACCTGCTCAAGATCGTTACGCGAAGGAACGCCAGGCGGAGTCGCCCAGTGCGTGAGGTACATGCATCCGCACCGGGGAAAGTGAACCTCATCCTGCGCGCTGGTCAGCCGGATGCGCAGGGCTACCACGGCCTCGTCACTGTATTCGAATGCTTGAATATCCGCGAGCACGTCAGCGTGCGCACGGCCAAGTCGCCGGGGATTCACATCGAAACCCATGCATATGCCGCAGACGGAGGTATTGACCAGGGGGCGACCCAGCTCATGAGCGAGCTAGATCCCACATCGCACCTGGCTTACCGCGCGGCTAAAGTCCTCCAAAAGCTCGCAGCCACGGGCCCCTGGGCGCAAACCAGTGCGGGAGTGTCAATCCGCGTGGACAAACACATTCCCATCGCTGGAGGGATGGCCGGGGGATCGGCAGATGCAGCAGCTGCATTGGTTGCATGCAACCGTTTATGGGAACTAGGACTGAGCCTCGAGCAGTTGTGCCAGATCGGGCGCGGGCTTGGCGCGGATGTTCCCGCCTGCATCATGGGTGGCATCAGCGTAGGGGAGGGACGCGGAGATCTTCTGACCCCCTTGCTTGGCTCTGATGCTTCGACGTGGCCGCACCATCACTGGGTCATGATCTGCGCGCACCGGGGACTCTCGACTCCCGAGGTTTTTAAAACACTGGATGCTTTGAGAGAAGCAGGAAATAGCGCCGCAGGAATAGAGCCCGCGCCTTTGAGTCAAGAAGATCAGAGTGCGCTGCTGGGGGATGCAACAAGGGTGGCACCGGCGTTGAGTAATGACTTAACCGCGCCTGCGCTCCATCTGTATCCTGAACTTGCCGAAACGATTCGCGATGCGCGGGCAGCTGGCGCCTGCGCGGCGATCCTATCCGGCTCTGGACCAACGATTGCAGTGCTCGCCCGCGACAAGAACCACTCCGACGAGCTCGCGGAGGCCTTGGCACATAGCCCCGAAGTCAGTGCAATCCTGCCCACCTCGGGTCCCGCGCGCGGCGCGATTGTCGAAGAAGAGGAATGCTAGGTGGCACATCTACTAGGCACACAATCTCTGGGAGCACTCGCGGGTTCGCGTCAGCTCTTAGCCGATGTCGATATTAGCGTTGAAGATACGTCGCGAATCGGAATCTTGGGGCCCAACGGCGCCGGAAAATCGACGCTTTTGCGCCTTGTTGCAGGGATGCAGCAGCCCGATGATGGGCAAGTGATCACTCGCGATGGTTTGCGCGTGGTCATGCTCGAGCAGGCGGATCGCCTTGATGACAATGCCCGAGTGATGGATGCTGTTCACCCGGGACTCGAAGAATACGAGTGGGCTTCGCAGAGTTCAATCCGCGATATTCACGCAGGTCTCTTGGCCGATATCGACCTGCATGCCCTGGTTGGAACGCTCTCTGGTGGGCAGCGTCGCCGCGTTGACCTTGCACGGGTGCTTGCGCTTCCCTCCGATGTCGTTTGCTTGGACGAACCAACGAACCACCTGGACGTGGAAGGCGTTGCGTGGCTCGCACGCCACTTGAACGCGCGTTTTGCGCGCCCCGGTGCAAGCGGCGCACTGATTGCTGTCACCCACGATCGTTGGTTCTTGGATGCAGTGTGCGAGACCATTTGGGAAGTCGTTCCCGGGATCGACCCGGGCGGCTCTCGCCCTCAGATTCCAGGCCGCGTAGAAATCTATGATGGCTCCTACGCTGCTTACACTTTGGCGCGAGCCGAGCGTGTTCGCCAGGCCGATGTCGCCGCTAAGAAACGCGCAAATCTCTTGACGAAAGAGCTCGCGTGGCTTCGTCGTGGAGCTCCTGCGCGCACATCGAAGCCAAAGTTCCACATCGCTGCGGCCGAGGCCTTGATCGCTGACGTGCCCCCGCCTAGGGATAGCGTCGAATTGGTCAAGATGGCGACCGCACGCCTCGGGAAAGACGTTGTCGATCTTGAAGACGTGAGCGTTTCTTTCGACACTCCCAACGGTGGTCGGCGCACGATCCTTGACCACGTGACGTGGCGCTTGGCCCCGGGGGAGCGAGTGGGAATCGTCGGCGTGAACGGCGCAGGTAAAACGACGATCCTTAACCTTCTTCGTGGTGATCTGGAGCCAACAAGCGGCCGAGTGAAACGCGGAAAGACCGTCCAGATTGCTACCCTTTCGCAGGATACTCACGAGCTTGACGAGCTCAGTGATCTTCGCGTTGTCGAGGCGGTGGACGCGGTTGCCCACAGCGTGATCGTTGACGGCAAGGAAGTTTCCGCCTCGCAGATGACGGAGAGAATGGGGTTTACTCGCGAGCGCGCTTGGACGCGGGTGAGTGAGATCTCCGGTGGTGAGCGGCGTCGTTTGCAGTTGATGCGCCTGCTCATGGCCGAGCCTAACGTTCTTCTTCTCGATGAGCCAACGAACGATCTTGACACGGATACCCTGGCTGCAATGGAAGACCTCCTTGATGCCTTCCCGGGAACCTTGGTTGTTGTCAGTCACGATCGCTACCTCCTTGAGCGCGCGACCGATCACCAGGTTGCGCTCTTGGGGGATGGAAGCCTTCGCGCCCTTCCCGGGGGAGTCGAAGAGTACTTGAGTATTCGCGAGGCCGGTGGTGCCCAATCTCCTGATGCTCGCGAAAGCGCGGCAGGGCCTCGCCAATCTGGAAATGCGGCGGGGGAGGAATCGTCCGCAGGCGCCACAGGCTCGGGGATGACTGATTCTGCTGCGCGTCGAGCAGCGAAGAAAGAAAGCGCAAGGCTTGAACGAAAGATCGATACCTTGCGCACGCGCCTTGAGAAGGTCGAAGAAAAACTCGCTGAATGTGCTGCGCGTATTGCTGAGGATCAAAGTGCCTTGGAAGAGATGACGGATTTGTCTGCGCAGTCAACTCAGATTCGCCAGGAAATTGACGAGTTGGAAGAAGCTTGGCTCCTGAACGCAGAGCTTCTTGACGAGTAGAACTCGAAGTGCCATACCTTGTGTAGCGCAGCCTAACCTGAGGCAAATAGCCGGTTGGACTTTATCGAAAATACGCGAACAATCTTCGGAAGCGACACTCAGTTTTCATTGATATTCCGCGAAAATGAAACCGCGATACGTTTTTCGAAATAAAACATGCATTCTTGAGGGGTCTTAACAAATTGTGTCGACTCTTCAAGGAGAACATCATGACGACCATCGACCTTCCCCTGGTCCAGGACTGCTCCGTTTCGGAGTGCTCGTACAACAACAACGGCTGTGCTGCTGGCGCCGTAACCATCGGCTACGGACGTACCTGCGCCACCTTCGTTCCGCTCTCGGTTCGCGGCGGCCTCGAGCGCAAGAGTCCGGTTGTTGGCGCCTGCCAGAAGGCAGACTGCTCCTTCAACACCGGTCTGGAGTGCACCGCTTCGGCGATTCGCGTGGGATCTGCCGGCGCTGACTGCCTGACCTACCAGGCTCGCTGAACATATCGCGTCTATGGGTGTGGCCCGCAGGAATTCCTGCGGGCCACACCCATATGTCAATCGGTGGAAAACGAGGCTTCTAGTTTCCCGCCCATGACTTCATTGTTGTCAGCATCTCGACCTTGTAGCGGTCCCACAAGCGTCCGCCCCACACCACTGAAATTGCGATGATGGCTGCGCTCCAGGCCAAAGACACGACCACAGCGATAATGAAGGGGATTCCTGTGCCAGTGGTGAAGATCAAGGCAAGCCAGCCGGGCAAAGCGACCAACAAACCGCCCAGCATGGCAGCAGAGGTCGCCCACATCGCCACCATTCCGGCCCCTGCGCCTCGCGTCGACAGAGGAGAGGCACCAGGTTGCTGGACGGGGTAGACCCAGCGGCTTCCGACAACCGTTGCGATTCCTGATGAAGCAGTTAGGAAGAGAATGCACAAGCACAGTGTGTAGACGATATCAAGCACGCTCTTGCCCATAATGACGCATGCCGCTCCCGAAGCCACAAGGATGACCGGGGTAACAATAGCGAGTGACCCCAAGAGGCGGCCTAAACGATCTTCGCGCCCGGTCATTCCGGCAGCAATCGGCACCCATGCGCCTGTGGAGTCGTATTGCATATTTGCACCGATATTTGCGCCGATGACGATCGGAGCAAAGTACAAGAAGAATCCGAAACTGAAAGGCATGAATTCACGCACGTCACTGTCAATCATGTAGTCCATGAGAACGGCCATCGCCGGGAAGAGGATCGTCGAACCCAAGGACACCGACAGACGAGAATCGTGAAGCCAGTAGTAAGCCGTCTTCGTCGCCATCGCAGCCGAGCGGCCCGAAAGCCCGAGCACCTGCCAGCGTTGAACGCGCTTGAGTCCTGCTGAACGCGAATCCGAGCGCTGCTTTGCCAATTCAGCCTCGGCGCGTGCCTCATCAACGTGATAGCGGCCAGCCTCAATGGCCTCACGCGCTTTGGTAGAAACACGGTTTGCGCTGCCGTACATCGACGGCTTTAATACGCGGATCCAGAGGACCCAACCTAGGGCGAGAGTCGCAAGACCGATTGCACAGCGAATTCCCGCAAGGAGGTAGTCCCCTTGCCTCAAGGATTCAAGTACCCCGAAAAAGGCGCCAAAAGGTGTCGTGTAGACCTTGGAAGTGAAGGCAAGAACTGCATCGTAGGAAAAATTACGAATAAGAAACTGCATCCAGATTCCCATCGGCGCGAAAACTGCAACAAAAATCATCGAACCGACAAAAGACGCAAAATTCTTGCGTTCTGAGTTTTTCAAAACTTGGTTTCCCGCCCACGTCGTCACGGACTTTGCCCAAATGACCGCAGTGAGGAGGGTGAGAATAGCAGCGCAAGTTGCGCCTAGTGCGAGCAGTAATTCACCGCGAGTGAAGAAAAACCACGCGGGTACAAGGAAGAGGAGTAATGAAAAAATCCCGCCAATTCCAAGCGCTGACGCCGCCACAAGAGCAAAGGCAAGTTTGGGTGAGGGCGCAATGAATGGGGAGAGGCGACGTGGCTCCAGGGTGTTATCCATCGTCGAGAACAACAATGGCAGGATCAGCCACCCGAGGAAAACCAAGGGGCCGATGAGCATGATGAACTCCGGCGGGATAGATTCGCGTAAAGCCAGGACGCCAACGTACAGAGCGCCAACCATTGCCAAACCATACAGAAGCGCCATGAGCGACAGGAGCAGCACGACGACTTGTTTGCGCATCACGTTCCACATGATGCGCAGCTTCAAACGAATCAATTGGCCAACCATGACAGCCCTTCGCTCGTGTGCAAGCCGCCCACCAACTGAGCAAAACGCTCGTCCAAGGACATGTCACCCGCCACTTCTGCAGTCGTTCCAGAAGCCAAAACCTGTCCGTGATTAATCACAGCAACGTGGGTGCACAGCTGCTGGACGGTGGCCATGACGTGGCTGGACAAAATGACCGTTCCGCCCCGGTGAGTGAAATCGATGAGGATCTGGCGGATATTCGCTGCCGAAACCGGATCGACCGCCTCGAAGGGCTCATCAAGGACCAAGACCGAGGGAGCATGGATGAGGGCTGCAGCAAGGGAGATCTTCTTCGTCATACCCGCCGAGTAGTCGGAGATGAGCTTCTTACCTGCATCCACGAGGTCCAAAGTTGCCAGCAACTGCTGCGCGCGCTCGCGAGCCGTTTCGCGAGGTAAACCGCGCAGCATTCCGACGTGAACCAAGAAATCAGGGCCGGAAAGGCGATCGAGCAGACGCATCCCATCGGGCATGACGCCAAGCTGTGCGCGGGCAGCAAGATTATCGGCCCACACATCGATTCCGTTAACGAAAGCAGTTCCAGAATCCGGGGTAAGTAAACCGGTTGCCATATTGAGGGTCGTTGACTTGCCTGCACCATTGGGGCCGACGAAGCCGTAGAAGGAACCCTTGGGGATGTCCAGGTTGAGGTTTGCCACCGCAACCAAGTTTCCGAAAATCTTCACGAGGCCGCGCATCGCGAGCGCGCATTCGCCGGGTTCCCCGAGAGGCTGCGTGGGCATGAAAGCAGGGAATGAGGCTGCGGGAGGTTGTGGGGCCGCTGGACCCGCTTGGAACTGCTGAGCGCTTGCGGGTCCGGGCTGGAACTGTTGAGGATTTACCGGAGCCTGTTGGAAACCGGGGGCTTGCTGGTATTGCTGTGCAACGAAAGCGGCTTGCCCGTACTGCTGTCCAGGTTCGGGTGGTGGAGGAACGATCGATCGCCTCTTTGGTTGAGACTGCTCCGGCTGTCCAGGAGTCACTGCCGGCTGCCCCGGCTGGAAAGGCTGTCCGGGAGGCGGAACTGGAGGAGTCGGAGGGAGCGGGGGTTGAGACATCGTCGATATTCCTTCCTGAAATGTCCTAATGGGTCCAGACTAGTCGCTGCGGACTTGTTGAGTCGAAGCTTCTCACGTGAGACCTTGCGAGGGGAGAAAAACCACTTATATCGTGCGAAAACTGTAAACTCAGCTGTGGGTTTGCTGATGATTTTCGGGAGTGATTCTGGGATATTCGAAAATCGTACTTTGGCGTCCTTTGAGCTTGCTACTCTTTTGAGTGAGTGAGGTTACAGCTCGGAGGGTGCTCCAGCTGGCCCCGGGTGCCGCGATTGCCGCGGCGCCCGTGCATTTTGATCGTGCACCTTGAGAGGAAGCTGCACATGCTGCGTGCGAAGAAGCGAACGGTGATCGGTGCTCTGGCAGCCTTTTCCCTTTTTGGAATGCCGCTAGCTGCCTACGCGGATCCCAGCGACAACCCGACATCGGGAAGCGAAACTCAGGCCTCGACGCCCACACCCAGCGTCGAGGCCTCGGCACATGTTCGGCAGACACGCGCGGTGAGTGCGCTGGTCTCGATCCCGGATATTCAGACCACGGGCGATGGCGATGACTCCCAGCTGATCAATCAGACGGTCGAAACCAAAGGCGTTGTGACCGCGGCTTACCCCAAGGGAGAGAACGCAAACCTCAAGGGCCTCGAAGGCTTCACCATCCAAACCCCCGGAACAGGCGGGACCTGGGATCCAACGCGAACCGCCTCTGATGGCCTCTTCGTCTTCATGGGGAAATCTTCTGCGACGACGCCCTCCATCGGTGAGTGCGTTGTCGTCAAAGGCAAGGTGGCTGAGCATTCAGGCGTGAAAAACGCAACCGCCGCAACGCAGAGCCTGACCCAATTGCTCCCGCAAAGTATTACCACTGCCACTGATTGTGATCCTGTCAAGCCAACGGAACTGAGCGGTGTGCCCACTCAAGACCAGATGGAAGCACTCGAGTCCATGCTGGTCCTGCCCAAGGACACCTGGACGATCACCGATAACTACAAGACCAACCGCTACGGGACGCTTTCGCTCACTCCCGGAACCGAGGTTTTGCGGACCGCGACCGACGTTGTCGCCCCTGGCGCTCCTGCCCAAGCCTACGAGGCTGAAAACGCCGCCAAGACTATTGATCTGGATGACGCCTCGACAACAGACCTGACGAACTTCAAGCAAAACGGGCACAAAGAACGCTACGCCTACCTGGCCAACGGAGCCCCTGCTCGCGTGGGCTACCACGTGACCTTCACGAAACCCGTTGTCTTGGAATCACGCTTCGGGAGCTTTGTTTTCCAACCCACGCAGATGAC
>ERZ773197.2316-NODE-2316-length-12158-cov-3.687350_pt1 | contig 12158 bp, 11 predicted proteins | sample MGYA00580999_ERZ773197 | MGnify/ENA primary metagenome ERZ773197 (study PRJEB29015, sample SAMEA2738166) | human oral metagenome | biome: human oral; feature: human-associated habitat; material: saliva | place: China | collected 2185 ...
GCCCTTCGGGCATCACCCGCGGTTAAGCATGGTGTGTCCCCGCCGGGGACAGTGGATGAGTACGCTGTATTGCTGGGGAGAGTGAATGCAATAAGGGTGTGGGCGGATAGAATAAGAGTATGAGTGGAGAAGCTTATTCTATTCTCAAGCACAATAAGGGCGTGGACGAACGCGATAAGGATGCGAGCGAAGAAGCTTATGGAATTCTCAAGCACAATAAGGGCGTGGACAGACACGATAAGGCTATCAACTGACAGCCTTATTATACTTCCAAGAACAATAAGGATATTTGCGTGAAACTATATCATTAGATGTATTTCCTCCAAAAATATTTGGGAAAAGATTTAGAAACTTCTTTGTGAACATAAAACATTGGTTCCAAAATTATTATCAAGAAGAAAAACTTCACTACAACTTCAGAAAAAGAAAGTCTTTAAGGGCGCTTCATCCTTTTCGCGGTATTCTTCGTGAATAGGCTACGGCAAAAAATAAAGCTTCTGAGGGGTCAGAAGCTTTTTGCGGTCGCTGGATGGGAGGACCTAACCAGCAGTAAGAGGGAGATGCGGACGGACAGCCTTTAGAGCAGCTCCACATCGTAGTAGATAGAATGAACTTGTCGCTGGTTTTCGGGCGGCAGTTCCCGCCAATTTCCGAAGCATTCTCGGAGGAAGAAATCGGGGTCGGCAGGGGCGAAAAATTCGCGGTCTTCAAATCTCACCTTTTTCAGGGGGAAGAGTTTGTCCTTGCGGTGCATCAGTCCGCAACCATTATTTTTCAGCATCATCGAAACATACTTACCTTTCGGGAAGAAGAGGGAAGCCGTGTGCCAGATAGCCCCACAGAGCGCGCGCTTTATGCCGAAATAGAACAGTTCTGCAACGGAACGCCAACTGTAGTAGTGCTGCTTGTGGAGAATCGAATTGGAACGACAATAGCCTTTAGCGATGCGTTTGGTGAAACCGCGCGGAAAAGAGGGACATTCCACCTTTGGGAAAATATCTACATAAACGCCCTTGGCGTAGTCCTGTCGGAAATCGTCCGCAAACTCAACAAAAAAACTGTTCAAGTCGCGCACCTTATAGATAGGAGTCTTTGCCGGCGGGTCAGGTAAGATCATCGTTGGGGGCAACTCGCGGCGCAACGCTTCCTTCATACGTTCCGTGTCGGCTGCCAGAATGTCGATGTCGACATCATCATCCCAGGGAATGAAACCTCCATGGCGCATGGCTCCCAGTAGGGTTCCGCCCTCGAGCCAATAAGGGATGTTGTTGCGTTCGAGAATGTCGGTGATGGTGGTGAGCATCTCCAGCATCTTCAGTTGCAGTGGGCGCAATTCGCGCTGGCGGTATTCACGGAGATAGGAATCGGGCGCGGAGGCAGCGGAAGGAGCGGCGGAAGAGGGTGCGGTTTCGGCCGATTGGCAGAGACTGCGGTTGTATAAATTCTCCAGCACTGGCAAATCCTCCCGATAGGTGAGTTTCTGATTTCGTTCTTCTCCCGCCACGAGGAATACGGGCACATCGGGCAGATACTTCGTCACGACGCCGCAATCATCTGTTGCCTTGAAGGCGGGGTCTTTGAGAGCCTCAGCGTAAGCCTTCACAATCGTGCCCACATGGAATCCCTGCGGTGTTTGCACGCGTTCGATCCATCGGCGGTCGGGCACTTGTTTGACATAGTCGCCTTGCCGCACGATGAGCGTATCGGCCGACGGAATGGTGACATTGACGGCACGCTGCGTTTTCAGCGCGTGGCAAACATCGTCGATGATGCGCTGACTGACGAGTGGGCGCACAGCATCATGGAAGATGAGGTTGGCCGTTTCGGCCTTATAGAGACGAAGGGCGTTGATTGTTGAATCGGAGCGTTCTTGCCCACCCGCAATCACATGGCGCACCTTCTGGTAGTGGGCCTGAGCCACTATCTTCTGGGTTTCTTCCAGAAAATCGGGATTCGACACCACGCAAATTTCATCGATGTGGGTATTGCGTTCGAAAGCCTCAATGGAATGTTCGATGATTCTTTTTCCCGCCATCAGCAAGAACTGCTTTGGCATATCGGCGCCGAAGCGTTTTCCGCTGCCGCCGGCTAAGATGATTGCTATATTGCGCATTTGTTTTGGGGTGAGAGGTTCGGACTGACCAGGCAGACGGAGCTGACTGGCAACAGAAAGGAGGTGGTCGAGTTATTGTCCTCCCAATTGGTCAAAATATTCGAGAAGAGCGTCCCAGGTCTTAAACTGTGGGCTGCCAAAGAGGAGCGTCGTGCCGAGGAAAGTATCCTCATCGCGCGCGTCCAAGGTGATGAGATAGTCGCCATAAAGGCGTTCGCGATGGTTGGTAAGAAAGAGGTGATTCCACGCCGGAACGCCGATGTTTTCCTGCAACCACTGCTGGGGCTGTGCATCCTGCGGTGCCACACAATAAACATTGTATCGCTGACTCAAGGTCTCGAAGGCCAGGCGTGCCGAGGAGCGTTGCTTGCCATAGTCGTCGCGGAGGGTGGCATAATCAATGAAAACGGCGGGAGAGTCCAATGCGGCCTGACGTTCCCAGAAGCGGCGAACAATCGGCATGACGGAATGGAGCAGAACGTCGTCCGTGAGGCGGTGTTCCCCCTCGAAATAGGCCGAAGAGGGATAGTGTTCACTAAATTCGGCGAAACAATTCACAAAGGGGTCGCGCGTTCCGAAGAGTCCCACCACGCGGGCGGCATCTTCGCTGTCCAACCCCTCGAAGTTGAGAGCGCAAACCTCATCAAACTCCTTTGCGAGAGCTTTCGTAACGTTTATTTTCGTCACTCCATCTTCGCGGGGCGTGGCAATGGGGTATTCTCCGAATTTTATACTTGTCCCCATTGTTTGTCCCATGTGCAGTGCCGGATTGACACAGATGCGGTCGAAGCCACGCAGCTTCTCCACGAGCATTCCGCCCATGGATGTGCCGATAATCAAATCGGGCTGTTCCGCCTCACAAAGGGCCTTGAGAAAAGGCAGTTGCTCGGCGGGCACCAGTGGGATGTCGGGGTGGAGCACTTTAGCGTCTGGCAGTTTCTGCTGCAGCAGTGCGGCAGTATGTGTAGCACCGCTCGAGCCGAAGCCGTGAACATACAGGATTTTCTTTCCTGCGAAATAATCGAAAGTTTGTTTGAAATCCATCTTCCTTCATTTTCGAGCGAAGTTAGAGAAAAGAAGCGAGAGGAACAAGTATTGTGTTCGTCTCTCGCTTTGGGAGAAGCTCTGCGTAGCGGGAGCAGTCGGCCGTTTTCCTGTGGGAGCGGTCGGATAAATCCCGTGCGTGGGAGAGCAGAATAAATCTGTAGGTTGTTAGTACTTAAATGTGCTGCCGCCCAAGAATTCGCGGAGGAGCGATGTGGGAGGTAGTCCCTTGGTGGATATGGGTTTCAGATAGCTCAAGAACTTGCGCAGGCGATAGGCTTCGGAGTATTCGGGCGCACTTTCGGGCACTTGCTCGAGCAGTGGGAGCGCTTGCTGATGAAGTGCGGAGAATTCGAACAGCAGCGCCGTATTCATCATCTCATCGGCCTCTTCCTGATACGGGAAAATCCATTTGCTCTCACCCTCGCGCACCATCGGCCAACGCTTGATAGTGTCTTCGGCCGAATATCCGCGGTACTTATAATCGCGCACAATGCGGCGGAGCAAGCGGTTGTCTGTTGTGGGGATGTAGTTGTGGTCGTCGAGCAAGATTGTTGTAAGCGCCGAGGCGTAGATCTTAAATTTGCTCTCCGCGGGAATGTCGGAAGTGAGCATGGGATTAAGGGCGTGGATGCCTTCAAAGATGATGAGCGTTTCCGGACTTAGCTTTAGGCGTTTCCCGCTCTTCTCGCTCAGTCCCGTTTGGAAGTTGTAGCGCGGCAGTTCCACCTCCTCTCCTGCAATGAGTGCCTGGATCTGACTGTTGAGTAAGGGAATGTTGAGCGCGTTGACACTCTCGTAGTCCAGTTCGCCATCCGGCGTGCGCGGCGTGTCATGGCGATTCACGAAATAGTCGTCCAAACTGATGGCGACGGGCTTCTTGCCACTCGCTATAAGTTGCACGGCAAGGCGTTTGGAGAAGGTAGTCTTTCCCGAACTTGAAGGGCCGGCAATGAGGATTACTCTGATGTTGGGGTTCTCAGCGATGCGATCCGCCATGCGGGAGATTTTCTTCTCTTGCAGGGCTTCGCTCACGTTCACCAGTTCGTTGGTGCGCCCTTCCTCATTGGCTTTGTTAAGTTCGCCAATGGTGGAGACGCCCAGGATATGCTGCCAGTTGTGTTGTTCTTGGAAAACGGAGAACATCTTGTGCTGGTCGATCATCGGCTTTAGTTGCTGCGGATGTTCGGGGTCGGGGAGGCGCAGCAGAATACCGTCGTAGTAGGGTATCACGTCGAAAAGCGTGATTTGTCCAGTACGTATCAGTAGCGAACCGTAGAAATAGTCGGGCGTCTCTCCCAGCGTGTAATAATTGGTATAGAGCGATCCGTAGCTTTCCAAGAGTTCGGCTTTACTTTCTTGCCCGTTTTCGCGGAAGAGTCGTACAGCATCCTCCGTTGGGCAGGTGATGCGGTGGTACGGCAGGTCGGCAGCGATGATCTCCTGCATCTTATTGCGTAGCGCATCCACCACCTCATCCGTCACCCCAGAACTGATACCATCCAAGCGGCAGTAGTAGCCATTGCTGACAGGGGTGCTAACGCGCAGGCGGGCTTCGGGGTAGAGTTCCACTACTGCTTTGTAGAGCACAAAGAAGAGTGAGCGCGTATAGGTGCGCATTCCCGAAGCGGAAGTAATATCGAGAAATTCGATGTCTTTATCGTTGAAAAGGGTATAATGGAGGCCTTCTACTTTGTTATTGACTTTTGCGGAAGTACATCCGTAAGGCAGGTGCAGTTCCAGCATCTCATAGACTTGTTCCAGATTGTAACCAGCCGGCACTTTGTGCGACTTACCGGTATTCTTACAGCGAATATTGAGGGTTGTTAGCATGATGTTTAGTTTTAGCCTTGGCAACTTGAGAGGCTTTGGGAGAAAGAATAGTTAGCCTATTCTCCGACCAGTCGGACAGGTCAGACCTGTCCGACTCAGCTTTTTTCCCTGACCGAAGTGCCGCAGGTGCTTCAAGGCAAATATACTGACTTTTGGGCTTTTTTGTTTATTTTTGCCGGAAAAGTACTCCAACGATTTCTAAAAAAGACAAATTCATGACAATACAGAAGAAACCGCGTTTGGCCAATATGGAGCTGCTCCGCTTCATGGCGATGTTTATGATTCTCACCCTTCATGCCGATTATTTCTGCTTCGGATGGCCTCAGCAGCGTGATATTCTGACGCTTCCGGAGGTTTGGGGCGTACGCATATTAGTGGAACATTGGGCCATCATAGGTGTGGATGTCTTCATCCTTATTTCGGGTTGGTTTGGTATACGCACCTCGCTGAAAGGAGCCGTAAAACTGCTTTTCCAGGTGTTCTTCATCGCCCTGCTTTCTTCGGGGACGGTTTTGCTACTCAAGGGTATGCCCACGGGCGGACTGATAGCTATTGCAAAAAGCTTTACCTCCTATTGGTTTGTATGGTCGTATCTGCTTCTCTATCTGTTTGCGCCCGCCCTCAATGCCTTTGTAGAGACGGCAGGAAAGCAACAACTTAAAGGTTTCTTGATTGCGTTCTTCACTTTCGCAACGCTCGACTTAGCTGCACACTTCTCCGATGATTTTCGGTGGGGTTATTCTGCCATTTTCTTTATGGGGCTCTACGTTCTGGCTCGTTATACTCGCCTCCATGTAGATTATAAAGCCTTGCGCACACGCACCTTGTTGATCGTGTATGCTGCATGCCTACTACTCCCTGCTTTCTTCACGTTTGTCTCTGCGAGCTGGTTACCACTTATCTTCTATCAAATCGCAAAGACATTCTTTCTCACCTATTCTTTCCTTATCAACGTTTTAGAAGCAATTGTTCTGCTGATTCTCTTCGACCGCCTACAACTGCGTCCAAGCCTTTCGCGCCCCATCAACTGGCTGGCCGCGGGAGCTTTCACGGTTTATCTCGTACATCAGAACACACTTGTCCGTCCGCTCTATGCTCAGTGGGTCAAGGACATAGATACCTCCTTGCCGTTCGGCCTCAACTTCTTAGGCGTTGCCTTAATGCTCTGCGCCGTTTATTTGGCTTGTACGCTGCTCGACCAATTGCGCGTGGCGGCCTGGCAGAGTGGCGAAAAACTGTGGGGGAAATATCACAAGAAACATGCCTTATTCGGAAGAAGAGAATAAGGCTCGATAAAACGCTATCAAAAATTTAGGACGCTTTTCCTTTCTTACAGAGGAAAAGCAGGCTTTCGCGGAAGATTACAGAGCCGCTCAACCACAGCGTGAGGCAATAGGTTGTGCCTACGAATAGGACTTTGCCCAACAGGCTCAGCCAAAGGTGGGTCACGCTGGAGAAGAGGAAGTACGCCCCTATGCAAAGCACAACGGAAAGCCCCAGATAGGGCGCCATGTCCTTCAGAAAAGTCAACAACCCATAGCCCGTCAGGCGGCGAACAAAGTGGTGCCAGAACAAGAGCCAGAGAATGTTGACCGCCACAAAGACGCGCAACATCCACTCTAATCCGTAGGGACTCACCAGTAATGCAGCGCCAAACACGAGTATGGCCAGCCCGATTGTTCCCCACATATAAATTCCAGAATGCCCACGTGCCAACAGGAAGTTCTGGAAAAGCGTTTGCATCGGAACGAAAGCGCCCCAAATGCAAAGGAGTTGCAGCATGGCAGCCGAAGCAAGCCATTTTTCCGTGATAGTGATGATGATGAACTCGTGTGCAATGACGCTCAAACCGAACATGGCGGGGAAAGTGAGGCATGCGGTCAGACGCACCATCTTTTGCAGAGCGGCGCGTTGCTGCTCGCGGTCGTCCATCTTGGCAAAAAGGGGCTGCGTCACGCTGTAAAGCATCTGCGAAATGAGACTATGCCCCATTGTGTTCCATTTATTAGCCTGCGTGAATTTGCCCAGTTCGCGACGATTGAAGAGCTTACCGAGCAAAATAGAAAACAGCTGCTGGTTGAGAATCACAAAGACATTGGTGATGATCAAGCGGCCGGAATAGCCCAACATCTCCCTGACGGGACGGAACGAGAAATGGATGCTGGGCCACCAGCGGGTGACCCAATACGTCCCGAGGGTTGTGCAGACGGCGTAAACAATGGATTGCGTGGCGATACCCCAATAAGCAAAGCCTTGCCACGCCATGGTCACGCCCACAATGCCTGAAGTGAGGAGCGCAACAAAGCTAATAATCGTGTTCTGCTTCACCTTGAGTTCGCGGAAGAGGTAAGCGCGCGGCACAATATTCAGACTCGAGATGACAAAGCCCGCAAAGACGTAGCGAGCCAAGGGAGTTAAATCCGGCTCATGGAAAAAATCGGCTATCAGCGGGGCACAGAAAAACAGGAGCGTATAGAGCGAAAGACTCATCAGCGTGTTAAACCAAAACACACTATTATAATCCGCGCGGGTCACGTTTTTCCGCTTATTGAGTGCCGAGATAAATCCGCCCTCTTGCAGCGAACCGGCAATGAGGGTAAAGACGGTGAGATAGCCCACCATACCGTAGTCGGCATCGGTGAGCAAACGTCCCAAAAAGATACCGAACACGAGGTTCAGCAACTGCTGCAAACCGCTGGCGATACCGCCCCATAGCAGTCCGTTTGCGGTTTTCTCTTTCAGACTTGACATTTCTTTTTATAACTATTTCCGACAAAATTACGCTTTTCTATGTAGCTCGCAAAGCAAGCCTTTGAGAGAAGCCGCATTTTGTTTGTTTTTCCTATCAGTACATTCTTTCTATCCTTTCCCACTTGCTTGGTTATCGCAACAGGCTCTTGCGGCCGAAAAGATAGGACAAGTGCGTGCGGTCGAGCAAGAGGGCGAGCGCAAGAGTTCCTCCAAGACCCATGCCAACGGTCACAAAGGCGTGGAGCAGCCCTGTAGGGTCAAAGCCGAAGAGAGGCAGGTAGTATTTCGAGAGCATCGTAAATATGGGATGGAAGATATAGATGGGGAAAGTGTTTCGCCCAATGTAGTCGATGACCTGCTTTGTCCGCCCTGTTGTGAGCCTACTAAAATAAGCAGCAAAACAAAGAAACGACACCACACAAACGAGCATGGCGATTGTCCCCCAGCTCCAATACTCGCGCTGAACGATGAGCAAACCGAACGGAAGTATGGGCCATAGACTCGCCTTATAGATGCACGAGAAATCCCCGATATATTGCCGCACGCCCACGCCTAAGAAATAATAGAACGCGGCATGAATATCCAGCAAAGGCGTGAAGAGCGCCACGCCGATGAGGAGGGCGGCGAAGAGGGAGTATTTGGCCGTAATGTCGAGTTTGGGCAAGGCGCGGAAAGCTGCATAATAAAGGATGCCGCACACCATCATGACGTGCAGAAACCAGTAGGGGCCAATCGACTTCACAAAGAGCACATTGAGCACCGTTGGCACATCGAACGACGTGATACCATCGCGGACGGGCAGATACAGCGAAAGTCCAGCAAAGCCCAAGACGAGCACCATATAGGGCAACCATATCCTCCAAAGATATAAGGCAAACTGCCGGAGCGTCTTTTCGATGTTTACCAAGTAGCCAGTTATCACCAAAAAGGCGGGCATAAAAAACGCAAGAATTGCGTTCTTAATGTCGGGGTAGATATTGCCAAAGTTGACGATATGTATCAGAATGACCAACCCTATTAAGATGGCCCTAAAAAAATCAAGGTCTTTGTTGTACTTCATAAGCTGTATTGCTACTGCGCTATTGTTAAGCTGCTGCAAATTTAAGATTTTTTCAATAGGAACAGTCGCGCACCAGCCTTTGTTTACCAAGACCGTTGCGATAGCTCTCGGACAAGTCCGACGGGTCCGACAGGTCCGAGAACCAATACTGATTCGTGCTCCTTCGCCTTTTTCGTGCCCTTTCGTGGGCTTAAAACATCAACGAAATTCCCACTTTTCCTCTCCCACGAAGGCCACAAATCCGCGCACGAAAGGGAGAGAGCGAACAGCCCCACCCTCCTACGCGCCGATACAATAAGGCTGCTGGCGGATTTCCTTATTGCGTCCGCCAACAGAATAAGGAAGTCAGCCGACACAATAAGGAAACCGACGGAGAGGATAAGGAGAATTTTCAGCAAAAACGGCCGAAAAAATCAAAAAAGCTCACGAAAACTCCCGCTTTTTCAAGATTTCGCTCGATTTTTCCTGCCCGCGAAAACAAAAATGCTGCGAAAATTTTGGCAGAAAGCAAAAAGGAGAGCCTTTCTCAAATTTTCAAAGAAAGGCATCTTGTCAAATTTTCGGAAGGTTTTAGGTATTCTCGGACAAGTCGGACGGGTCGGACAAATCGGAGATTCTGATGAGAGGGGTGCTTGTCGGACTGGTCGGACTGGTCCGACTTGTCCGAGAACCAACAAAGCTGCTCCAGCCTCAAGAGGCAGCTGAGCACTCCCCCTTATGGGGGAGATGGAGGGGGCTTTCCTCTTCTCCCGCCTTTTTCTGAAGAAAAATCCCTATTTTTGCAAAGTAGGCGAACAATGCTGCCTACACAAAAAACGAAAAGGACATGATACATCGCATCTCTATCTTATTCGGCCTACTGCTCTGCCTATCGGCAGCTGTGGCACAAGACTTCGGGCGGTCGCAACGCGTGTTGGACTGGTTGCAACAACAAAAGGGCGACTCCGTGTATGCGCTCTGCAACGCCGAGATGAAAGCGGCACTCTCTGCGCAACAATTAGGAGGAATCTACGCACAGCTTGTGCGGCAGACTGGCACGGAGAACGGTCGCGGCGAATGGGAGCGGACGGTGGTTGAAGGAGGAGTAGAGGTCGATGGGATACGACTGGATTTTTCGCAGACGTCGCTCATGGCGCTCCTCTCTTGGAATGGCGAGGGACAGCTCTGCGGACTCTTTTTCCGACCTACCGCACGACCGCAGACAGTGGCGGTAGGAGGCGTGGAAAACCGTGAGTTGCAGATTGAGAATGGTAAGATATTCCTACCGGGAACGCTCACGCTGCCCACCGAAAGAAAGAAACCAGTGGCGCTGGCCGTACTGCTGGCGGGCAGTGGCCCTTGCGACCGCAACGAGACTATCGGGCCGAACGCTTTGTTGCGCGATTTGGCCGATTCGTTGGCGCTCCACGGCATTGCCTCTATCCGCTACGACAAGCGCACCCTTGTTTATGGGTCGGCGTGCGTAGAAATCAGTGACGGCATGGACTACGACAAAGAAATTGTGGACGATGCGCTCGCGGCACTCCAGCAGGCCTGCGCCTTGCCCGAAGTGGATGCACGGCGCATCTTTGTGGTGGGTCATTCGCTCAGCGGAATGCTACTGCCGCGCATAGCGCAACGCGCCACAACGCCTTTGGCAGGCATGATAGCTCTGGCCGCTCCGGCGCGACCTCTCGCCGAGGTGATGAAAGAACAATTGAACTATCTGGGACACCTCAACCATATCACGCCTACTGAAATCGACAGCGCATACCGAGCCGCACTCGCACCGCTCCCTAAAGAGTATCTGAAATTCGACCGCAAATACCGACCTCTCCGAACGGCGCAGCAGCTCACAGTGCCGATGCTTTTCCTACAAGGTGGGCACGACTATCAGGTGCGCCAAACCGACTTCCAACTATGGCAGCAGGCACTGGAGAAGAGGTCCAACGTGGACTTTCGCTGGATGCCTACGCTGAACCATCTGATGGCGGAAAGTCCGAACATGTCCCGCCCCGATGACTACACCACGCGACAAATCATCGCCACCCCCGTTGTGGAAGCCATCGTGGACTTTATCGGGCGGCACTAAGAATGTTAATCATGCCATGCGTTCCTAAAGATACCTACAACTATCTTTATCAAGCAATTTTCCTGCTCTCCCCGAGAACCTAATGTGAATGATCAAAAACCTATCAAAGATAATTCTCTTTCATTTTTTATGGTTACCTTTATCGCGCCATCAAAACATTTCAAATACTTTCGTTTAGCAGCATGAAAATAAGTGAATTCCCTGTATGGCTATATCCTGTGTAACCTTTTATTACATTAGGATTTTTGAAATATTCAAACTCATTTACTATAAAAATTATGCTTATGAAATGTCACATTAAATTGCTGTTGTCAGCTATGTTATTATGGTCTCTGCCTATGTTCGGAGGAAATGGAAGCATCCAGCAAAAACCGATCAGAAAAGCCAAAACAACGACGCATCAACAAGCTGGGAAAAACACCAAAGCCAAAGGTACAACGGCGGGAAAAGCAACAGAGAATACTTCCTCCTATGTTGATTTGGGACTTAGTGTAAAGTGGGCTACATGTAATCTTGGTGCCAGTGATCCTCAGGACTTTGGCTCTTTTGTGTCATGGGGAAGTACATGGTCAAAAACCCCTGAATTTGACTGGACTTTTTATCCGCACACTGTTTCAGAAACATGGATAATCAAGTACTGTACTGATCCTGATATGGGCTATTCACCTACCAAAGGAGAGAAAGGATTTGCCGATAATAAAACTACACTTGAAGCAAAGGATGATGTTGCCACAGTCCGACTCGGTTCTCCTTGGCGTATGCCAACACAAGCAGAATTTCAAGAATTGGTTGATAAATGTAAATGGACATGGACCATACTGAATGGTATAGCAGGATACAAAGTTGTCAGTAAAAAGAATGGAAAATCTATATTCTTGCCTGCTGCCGGTATTCACTTGGAGATAGAACATTGTTATGTGTTTAAATCTGGCGCGTATTGGACATCTTCACTTAGCAAGAGAAACAACTTGGAGGCATTCGCATTATATTTTACTAAAGACGGTTATCATGTAACTTCGGAGGAGCGCTTTGTGGGATATTATATACGACCTGTCCGCAAATAGAAAAAAGAAACCGGAGAATCAAAACAGGTCATTAGGAGATGTATATGATTCTCCCAATTTAATGCGTTACTGCAATTCATAAAAAAGCCCGACACTACCTTTAAAAGACTGGTAGTGTCGGGCTTTTTATTGATTATATACGTGCACCACTACATCAGATTGCAGGCCACAGTAAGGCCGGCCATGACGATGCTGACCATGCTCATCAGTTTGATAAGGATG
>ERZ773197.2319-NODE-2319-length-12155-cov-56.482562_pt1 | contig 12155 bp, 7 predicted proteins | sample MGYA00580999_ERZ773197 | MGnify/ENA primary metagenome ERZ773197 (study PRJEB29015, sample SAMEA2738166) | human oral metagenome | biome: human oral; feature: human-associated habitat; material: saliva | place: China | collected 2185 ...
GTAAGGCAAAGCGTGCATCGTATGATATGGTGATGTCGTTCGGACGGATGAGTGAACCGCTGACCAAGGTGCAGAAGGTGGACTCAACGACAACTGCCAAGTCTTATAACTTTGCTTATAAGTATGAGGACAGCAACCACCCGACGGCTCCAACGCAGATTGGTCATGATCATTACACCTATGATGCCAACGGTAATCCAACGCTGGTAACGAACGATTCGGCGAATACTACCCGTGAGATGTATTGGGATGAGGACAATCGGTTGATGGTTCTCTCTGACAACGGTAAGACAAGTCGTTACACTTACAACGCTGCCGGTGAACGTATTATGAAGAGTTACGGTACGATGGAGGGTGTGTATATCAATGGTGCACCACAGGGTATTACCTTCCATGAGACGGATAACTTCACGCTTTATCCAGCCTCAATAATCAGCATTAACAAGAATCGCTTTACGAAGCATTATTTCATTGGTGACAAACGAGTTGCTTCAAGGATAGGAACGGGACTGTTTAACAACGTCTATGGACGCAACGGTTCATACGTCACTGCTGGTCAGCAGGACTATGCTGAGCGTATGAATCAGATTCAGACACAGAAGGAAGCGTATTATAAGAAGGTGGGTGTAGCTCCTGGCGTACCGACAGAGAAGGGTGCGTACGGTGACCCGGAGAACACGGGTGTTGGCTATAATGTCGTCCTCACTGAACTCGGCAACCATGATGTGCCACAAGGCTGGATTCAGACACCACGCCCCAACACTACACCGAATACCAACCCCGGTGCTCCTGTCTCATGGAACGACCCGAGCAACCCTGATGACCCACAGGCTGGATATGGTTATATTCCAAATGATACTACAAAAGAAGAGACCTTCTTCTATCACAGTGACCACCTCGGCTCAACATCTTACATAACTGATGACAAAGCCAACATCACCCAGTATGATGCTTACCTGCCATACGGAGAGCTGTTGGTTGATGAGCATAGTAGCAGTGAAGATTTACCGTATAAGTTCAATGGCAAACAGTTCGATGAGGAGACTGGCTTGTACTATTATGGTGCAAGGTATATGAATCCCGTTACGAGTCTGTGGTATGGGGTAGATCCGTTGGCAGAGAAGTATACAACTACTGGTGGATATATCTATACACTTGATAATCCCATTAGGATGATTGATTTGGATGGACGAAAGTGGGATGAGTCTTCTGTAACACAAAAGAACGGGAATGTTACTATTAATCTCACCTTAACAGTTGCCATTTTAAATTCAAGTAATAAAAAATTTGATTTGGAAAAACTAGGAAATGTTTTGTCCAGCCAATTACAAAGTTCTTATGGAATTTCATATGTAGAAGGTATGAATTACAAGAACTCTGTTAGTCAAAAAGGAATGGATAATCTTTATGTTGCAAGAACTTTGCCAACGAAATTCAGAAAGGTAAACGTCAATGTTTCAGTTAGATTTCGCGTCATTAGTAATAAATCGGAATTACGAGACAGAGAACATCTATTGAATATACTGCCTGCTTCACAACTTCGAGGTGTTTATGGAAAAGTAAATAAAATAGGTGGGTCAGTAGTATTTCTTAATGAACGATATGTAAATAATATAATTAATGGTACAGACAGAAATACATTACCTCATGAATTTGGCCATTCTTTAGGTTTATTGCATGTTGATGGAGCTGATGCTTGGTTTCAAGGACTTTTTGGACGAAGTCAATACTATGATAGTTACAAACAAGAAAGAAATAGATATAATGTTATGTTTAGTGGAGCTAATAGTAAATATACAAATGATAACACATCTACTGATATTAATCCAGAGCAGATTAGCATAATTCTTGAAAATTTTAGAAATCATAAAGTAAACAGATAAGAAATTATGAAACAGGTTGTATTTATTATTGCCCTATATGTTTTGATAAATATTCTATCATTATTATTCAATATATTTTCTTTTTCTAGTGATGGAAAAATAGATATTGGTTTACCTTTTATTTTTATCCATTTAACGAGTGCAAAATATGATTCCACTTTTCCATACAATAAGTTACTTATAGAGCCTTTTTTATGGGATGTTGTTTTTTTATTTACGATAGTCTGTTTATATTTGTGCTGTCTAAAATTTATCAAAAGGATTCGTGATCGAGAGGAGCTTAAGAATGAAAAATAAATGATGACTTATGATGCGGCGGGGTTCCACCTGTTCCCATTCCGAACAGAGAAGTTAAGCCCGTTTACGCCGATGGTACTGCAATGCAATGCGGGAGAGTAAGTAGCCGCCTTCTTTTATATAGAGAGCTTTGAAGAGAAATTTTCGAGGCTTTCTTTTTTGTTTTATCTTTGGATTGATCCGGCTATTCGGCTTATATCCTATCCGCAATCCCTACTTGCAAATTCTTGTCTTAGCCCTGGGTCCGATCTCCTTACCCGATTATAACCAACTCATCCAAATATACAACTTATCTAACTCATCCAACTATCCAACTATTTAACACCTCCAACGCATCCAACCAACTTGCAGTCTTTATATTTACTCTAATACCATATTTTTGTTTTTCATTTGCTGTCACTTTTAACATTTCGTGTAAACGGCTTGTTATCAATGCATTGTGATGTAGGGAGGAGTGACTGGAATGACAGGAAAATTGAGAGGTGGTTGTTTTTATGGTGTTGTTATAATAATGCAGGGGGAGAGTTATTTGCTTGTTATGAAAGAGAAAAGGGTATAAGAAAGGTTGTAATAAAGATTCATACATTGAAAATAGCAGGTGGACTTTGACACGGTAAAAGATGCCCTTTCGCATGGTAAAAGATGCTCTTTTGAGGTGTGAAAGACGCCCTTTTGCACGGTAAAAGGGTACCTTTTAGAACGGCATTTGTAAGTCTTTGATAGAGAATGGTATACAAGTCTGAATGCTTTGCATAACTCCAGATTTTGTGGACACGTAGCTTCAAATCACTGTAAACATATTTCTGATTAGACCGTAATGGTTCAGTGATATACTTCGGTACGGATAAGTTTACACGATCCTGCGCTAGATAGTTTTACCATGAACAGGCGTATCTCATAACTACCAGTTCCCCTTTTCCACCCAAGGACAAAAGCCTACCGTATACCATTCCTGATTTTGCTGTCATTTCTGTCACTCCGTTTTCGCATTTAATCTACTGATTATAAACCCTTTACCCGAAGTGTTAAAAGTGACAGCAACTAAAAACTAAACTTAATTAGGGGTTTTGATGTTTTTCTCTTGGTTACATTTACGCACACAACGCCCTTCATCTTTCTCCTGTTTTCCCATACTCTAAAGACTCATTTACAAAATAAAGTTGTATATTTGCAGTTGTACACTTCCGTTTGACAACGTATAACGGTGACAAGCCATCAGTCTATAACATGACTTATGATGCGGCAGGTAACCTCCTGACGAAGCTCACGGCAGAGCTTAGGAAGTCGATATCTGACAAGGGTTACATCTCTTACACCTACGACTTCGAACGGTTGCATGAGGTGCTTTATCCTGAAAATCTCTTCAACCGTGTTACTTATACCTATGGTAAGGCTGGCGATAAGTACAACCGTGCCGGTCGTCTTGCCCTTGTTGAGGATGCGAGTGGCGGTGAAGCCTATTACTATGGTCGTCAGGGTGAGGTGACGAAGACTGTCCGTACAGTTATGGCGAGCGTGGCGGATATCAGGACTTATGTCTATGGCGCTACGTATGACAGCTGGAACCGGGTGCAGACGATGACTTATCCTGACGGTGAAGTGGTGACTTATCACTACAATGCTGCAGGACAGGTGGAGAGTCTTACGAGCAATAAACAGGGACGTCAGAGCGTTATTGTTGACAGGATAGGTTACGACAAGGAGGGTCATACGGTCTATACGAAGCTCGGTAATAGCACGGAGACGACCTATACATATGACAAGCAGCGTGAACGTCTGCAGGTGATGAACCTTACAGCGGATGGTCAGACTGTGATGGAGAACAGGTATCAGTATGATGCTGTGGATAATATCCTTGGTATCACGAATGCCGCCAACCCAACGTCGCTGACGAAACTCAACAAGGCGAAGCTGGGAGGAAGGAGTTCGCATACGTATGAGTATGATGAGTTGAACCGCCTTGTTCATGCCAGCGGTAAGGCTAAGCGTACATCGTATGATATGGTGATGTCGTTCGGACGGATGAGTGAACCGCTGACGAAGGTTCAGAAGGTGGACTCAACGACAACTGCTAAGTCTTATAACTTTGCTTATAAGTACGAGGACAGTAACCATCCGACGGCTCCAACGCAGATTGGTCACGACCATTACACGTATGATGCTAACGGTAATCCAACGCTGGTAACGAATGATTCAACGAACACTACCCGTGAGATGTACTGGGATGAAGACAACCGTCTGATGGTACTCTCTGATAACGGGAAGACGAGTCGTTACACTTACAATGCTGCTGGTGAACGCATTATGAAGAGTTACGGTACGATGGAAGGTGTGTATATCAACGGTGCACCACAGGGTATTACCTTCCATGAGACGGACAACTTCACGCTTTATCCTGCAAGTATTCTCTCTGTAAACAAGAATCGCTTTACAAAGCATTACTTCCTTGGGGACAAACGAGTTGCTTCAAGAATAGGAACAGGTCTGTTTAACAACGTCTATGGACGCAACGGTTCATACGTAACGGCTGGCCAGCAGGACTATGCTGAACGTATGAATCAAATCCAGACACAGAAGGAGGCTTATTATAAGAAGGTGGGTGTAGCTCCTGGTGTACCGACAGAAAAGGGTGCATATGGTGATCCAGAGAACACAGGTGTAGGTTATAATTCTGTCCTCACAGAACTCGGTAACCATGATGTGCCACAGAGTTGGATTCAGACTCCACGCCCTAACACCACACCGAATACCAACCCCGGTCCACCTGTAAGCTGGAACGACCCAAGCAACCCTGATGACCCGCAGGCTGGTTATGGATATATTCCAAACGACACCACAAAGGAAGAGACCTTCTTCTATCATAGTGACCACTTGGGTTCAACATCTTATATCACAGACGACAAAGCCAACATCACGCAGTATGATGCTTACCTACCGTACGGCGAACTCCTTGTAGACGAGCACTCATCGAGTGAAGACTTACCTTATAAGTTCAACGGCAAACAATTTGATGACGAAACAGGTCTATACTATTACGGTGCAAGGTATATGAACCCTGTTACCAGTCTGTGGTATGGAGTGGATCCGCTGGCAGAGAAGTATGTAAGTACGGGTGGATATGTGTATACACTGGATAATCCGGTAAAGTTAAGTGATATAGAAGGGCTTTATCCCAAAAATGTGGTTATCTTTCATAAAACACCTTTTTATCTCCCTGATTATTATACGTTAACAGCGCCGGTAGCACACCTTTTATCTTTGGTTAGCGGTGTACAAGAAGAATATGTTAAAAACCTTCATGTAATGGAAAAAGGATTAGGAAAAGAACTTCCATGGTATCCTCTTTCTTCAAAAGCAGATGAGGCAGGAGGTGCGATTACTTTGGGTGACAATCCGAAGTATGCATCCACAATAATGACTAGAAATTATTTTGAAGAAGATAAAAGCTTAGAGAAAAACGATTTTTCTAATAATACTTTTGAATGGCTATATTTATTAAGTCATGAGGTGAGACACTTGAAACATATAGAGAAGGCAGGATCCTATTTTAAATATACAGGTAAATTCGCCAAAATGTATCTGAAATATTTTATTAAAGAAGGAAGTTTTAATGCAGGTCATGACAAAGTGCCTGAAGAAAAGGAGGCTATAAGTAAATCACAAGTATTCATGAGATTTAATAACTTTGTTACAAAAACTCTTAAATACAAAGGAGGTTTATCTGCATTGATAAATAATACCGAAATGACAGATTCACAAAAGATTAAAATGATAGATGTGTGGTGGAATCAATTCAATCCTAAAAATATCTTACAACTATTCAAAAATGAAAGAAGATAATAAATATTTATTGATGAAAAAATATTTATATGGTACATAAAATAAGGAAATGTAGATTTATTAAAATAATAAGTCTTCTTGCGCTTTGTATTATATATGCTTGTAAAGATCAAGTTAATAAAATAGACCTTAGTGAGCAGAGGCAGTATGTTTACTCAGTTACCCATGATCAAATAGAAAACATTCTAATTTATAGTCAGGATGGTGATGAGTGTTATTCAATAGAAAGAAAAGAAACAAAACAAGGTGCTTATTATATAAACATTAAAGATATTTCAGATGACTATTTCGTGTTAAGTGGATGTCTGTTAGAAGGTGATACAGTTCGTACACATAAGATTATTTTGAAACCAAATAAAAATTATGACATAATAAGTATTACTTCTAGTAGGATTCCGCCTGACACAATTCATATTTATGTAGATTACAAAGGAAGAATGATCAAGAGGAAAAGCATCAAACATGTGTAAACACCATACAAATAAAATTTGAAATTATCTATTATAAATGTTTCTTACGAGAACGAGATTCTGCATGAGGGTTATGGTAAACAGCTGGGTGTTGCCCCTGGCGTACCAACAATGAAGGGAGCTTACGGTGATCCGGAGAATACAAAGCGAGGATATAACTCTATCATTGACACACTCGGTAACCATGATGTGCCACAGGGTTGGGTACAGACGCCACGTCCTAACACCACACCAGGTACCAACCCCGGTGCTCCTGTCTCATGGAACGACCCGAGTAACCCTGATGACCCGCAGGCTGGTTATGGCTATATTCCAAATGACACTACGAAAGAAGAAACCTTCTTTTATCACAGTGACTACCTCGGCTCAACGTCTTACATCACAGATGATCACGCCAACATCACGCAGTATGATGCTTACCTGCCATACGGTGAACTCCTCGTTGATGAGCATAGCAGCAGTGAGGATCTACCGTATAAGTTCAATGGCAAACAGTTTGATGAGGAAACAGGACTGTACTATTACGGGGCAAGGTATATGAACCCAGTAATATCACTATGGTATGGAGTAGATCCAATGCAGGAAAAATCCCCTTTTATTTCAACTTATGCATATACTTTTAATAATCCTGTTCATTTTATTGATCCAAATGGTAAATGGGGAGAAGATGCTAATAGAAATCTGATAGCGGAAAAGGGAGATAATGCATGGACATTAGCTAAGTATCTTAATACCTCTGCCGAGATCTCAACTAAAATGTTGAATGAGCAGGGATATTCTATAAATGAGAACGGCATTTTGAATTTAAAAGTTGGTGATATTTTCAAAGTCGAACGGGAAAGTCCTAAACCCGAAGAAAGAATTGATTTAGGGTTTGTAGGAAATAATATAAGAAAAGAAGCTGGTTCCGAGTTTAGTAAAAACTTATTTGAAAATTATTGGCAAGGAAATGGAGATGTTGAATTATCAGGGGAAAGATTTGCTGGTATTTTACTTTATGTAAAAGAGAATGCTCCCAAGTCTTCCAATCAGACACCTGTCACTCTTATAGGTGCCCCTAGTGGAAATGTTGTAGGTCATGGTAGTAAAAGAGCTGTTAACTTTTATTCAAGTTCTGAATACGATAAAGCTTTCGGAACTGCAACCTTATATTATAATTCGAAAGGTAATATAATAGGCTTCTTTGATCATTATGATTTTGACCCGAAACCTTGGGGTGAACGAGGTTATAGAAATGAACTTATAACAAGAGCAGTAGAAACAGCCTCCCCATCAGAAGCCAAGGATTTTAAAATTAGATATGGATATTCAAAAAGATAGATTTATGAGAAATCTTACCTTATTAATTTTATGTTTAATTTTCATCGCCTGTGAGAGACCATCTCTAAAAAGAGCAGAGAATCTTCTTAATTTTTCTCTCAATAATAGTGTGTCCTTTCTACAAAAACATGAATATTGGAATGACTTTAATGGTAATGGCTTCAGGATAGAGGTTTATAATATTTTAGATATGAACTATATAAGGAGTATGTCAGAGAAATCGCATCTTAAATCTTTTAATTGCAATAAAAAGTACGATGCAATTAGAAATAGTGAATGTGGTAAATTTATTAATAACGGTGCAGGTTTCTATAAGACAATATGGAAAGGTGACAATATAGAAACGGTTGTTATAGATACTCTTAATAAAAAGTTTTTATTCTATTATCGCTTTATATAGGCAAAATCAAATAAGTTTATTAATGTCATCTATAATTGGAGAAAGAAGTGACCCACTCTCACACCTGATTAGCATGTGGTATTGTAAACATCTTCCGCTCATATGCCTATACCGAAGAATTGGATTCCGATAACTACATCGAATGTTACACGTATAGATTAAAGTCTCTGAAAAATTCCAAGTACCGGAATGCACCGTTTCATCTGGTGAAACGCACGATTCCATCCGATGAAACCCACAGTTTCAAGCATTGAAACTCTATTGGAGTTCCTATTCGAAGAATCATGCATACGCCTACGAAGACCCTAACCGTCTAATAAAGACCAACGGTAAGGCAAAGCGTGCATCGTATGATATGGTGATGTCGTTCGGACGGATGAGTGAACCGCTCACTAAGGTGCAGAAAGTGGACTCAACAACAACTGCGAAGTCTTATAACTTTGCTTATAAGTACGAGGACAGCAGTCACCCGACAGCTCCAACGCAGATTGGTCACGACCATTACACGTATGATGCCAATGGTAATCCAACGCTGGTAACAAATGATTTTACGAACACTACCCGTGAGATGTACTGGGATGAGGACAACCGCCTGATGGTACTCTCTGATAATGGCAAGACAAGCCGTTACACTTACAATGCTACCGGTGAACGTATTATGAAGAGTTACGGTACGATGGAGGGTGTGTATATCAATGGTGCACCACAGGGTATTACCTTTCATGAGACAGACAACTTCACGCTTTACCCTGCTTCGATAATTAGCATTAACAAGAATCGCTTTACGAAGCATTACTTTATCGGTGACAAGCGCATAGCATCAAGGATAGGAACAGGTCTGTTTAACAACGTTTATGGACGCAACGGCTCATACGTAACGGCTGGTCAGCAGGACTATGCAGAGCGTATGAATCAGATTCAGACACAGAAAGAGGCATATTATAAGAAGGTGGGTGTAGCTCCAGGCGTACCGACAGAGAAGGGTGCGTATGGTGATCCAGAGAACACGGGTGTTGGTTATAATGCCGTCCTCACCGAACTCGGCAACCATGATGTGCCACAGGGTTGGATTCAGACTCCACATCCTAACACTACACCAAATACTAACCCTGGTCCACCTGTAAGTTGGAATGACCCGAGCAACCCTGATGACCCACAGGCTGGTTATGGTTACATTGCCAACGACACAACGAAAGAAGAAACTTTCTTCTATCATAGTGACCACCTCGGCAGCACGTCTTACATCACAGACGAACACGCCAACATCACCCAGTATGATGCCTACTTGCCATACGGTGAGCTGTTAGTGGATGAGCACAGTAGCAGTGAAGAACTACCATATAAGTTCAACGGCAAGGAGATGGATGAAGAGACAGGTCTGTACTATTATGGTGCAAGGTATTTGAACCCTATGGCAAGTATTTGGTATGGGGTAGATCCGTTGGCAGAGAAAAATTCTCATATTTCTTCTTATGTAGTTTGTTCAAATAATCCTATTATGAGGATAGACCCGGACGGGAGAGATGATTATTTTAATAGTAAAGGAAAGTTTATTCGGAGGACTGAGACAAAAACAAACAATATTTATATATCAATTAATGGTAAGAATATTCTACCGTCTCAACTAGATTTAAATATAAAGCGTAATAGGCAAGTAATGGCAAACGTTGTTGGACATTATGCCACAGCTGTTGGTATCTCATATTGGGGAAAGGGAAAAATGGCTGTCGGACGGAATCCACAAGGTATGGTAGGAATTGCTGATACAAAAGATGAAGCTGAATTAGCAGCAACACGCGGTGCAAATATTACTATAAGTGTATATAAGGGGCATGTTTCAAGATTCATGAATGATTATGAAAATCTTCAAAGCTCATTATATCATGAAAGTATTCATAAGTTTTTCACCTTGAGAGGTGACTATAGTGATAATACTTCTTTGGGGCATGTGCTGAAAGTTCATATTAAGCAGTTTGAGAATGAACATTTTAAATCAGCAACACAAGATTTCCAAAAAGCAATTATTGATAAGGCTGCAGAATATCTGACAGTAGCCTTACGCAATAGTAAGACAAGGGGGCAAGTTCCAGAGGCAATAAAAAAAATTAATACAGCTATACGAAATACTCCTTATGAATTAGTGGTTGGAAGATATGTAGAAAGTAGAAAAAGATAATTAAATAATGAAGTATTTAAATGCTATTTTAATTAGTTGCCTCTTGTTATTGTCAGCTTGTAAGCAAGACTTGAATAAAAAGATTTCTGGTACCAAATATAAAGTATGGGAGTGTTGTGAGAATATGTCTCCAGAAGGCTATTATTATAGTTTTTGGTCAAATGGAAGTTGGTTTATACTTTATAAGGATATAGATGGGAACTTTAGGAAATTAGACACTGGTGATAATATATTATACGAGAAATGGAAGTTAATAGGAGATAGTGTTATCTTTATAGGTGGTCATAAGTTTATAATAAAACGTATTACAAATAAAGAAATATTACTTGAGAGAAATAATAAAGTCGGTAGATTAAAATTCACAAAGTAATTTTATTGGGTTAAGTGCAAAGAATAAACAATATATTATACACAATATTCAGAATGTACAATATAAATTTGTAAAAACAAAAAATAGGTGCTAAGCTACTGTCAGATTATAGATTATCTACAGAGCAAGAATATTCTGCTATGACAGATAATGCTGATACTTTGAAGTTAATAAGAAAAGATAATTAGACACATACCCCCAAATATAATATTAGTGAGGATAAGCAAACCCTCTAGGACCTTGACACAGCTGGAGTGGACGTATAACCGCAATAGGATGGAATAAAATCGTTGTCCGCTAAATCTTTTTATTAGATATTATTTAAGGCTGAACTCCTTAATAGGGGTTCAGTCTTTTTATTCTCTTTGTTTCAATGTAAAGAACGCCTAGAATCATGAGGAAGATACCCATTTCCTCGGATGCAGTTTTTTGTATTGCATAGTTCATAGTTACTCTAAAACCCTAACATAGTTTTTGTTTTTAGTTGCTGTCACTTTTAACATTTCGTGTAAGCGGCTTGTTATCAATGCGTTGTGATGTGGGGAGGAGTGACAGGAGTGACAGGAAAATTGAGAGGTGGTCGTTTTTATGGTGTTGTTCTAATAATGCAGGGGGGAAATACTCGCTTGTTATGAAAGGAACAAGGGCATTAGAAGGGGTGTAATAAAGATTCATACATTGAGAATAGCAGATGGACTTTGACACGGCAAAAGATACCCTTTTACACTCTAAGATAATTCTCAAAATGTATCTAATTGAAAAGAAAGAAGTTACCTTATTGCATAAACTAAATAGGTAACGATTTGGAAACGAGCGAAGTACTTTCAATCGCAAGTTTCTGCATTAACAAAGAACGCTTGTTATTTTGTTTGTAAAGATAATCATTTGCTTTGAATAACAAGCGTTTTTGATGAAGATTTCTCTTTTTTGCATTATTTATTGTCTGAATGGCAAGAACAGAAATTCTGTCCACGATCATAAGTCTATCTCTTTCATCACATAACGTTTCTGAAAAAGTGAGGGGAGATAGTCTTTTTCGCTACGCAAAAAATATTCCCTTACGTGGCATCTCCCGCCGCCTATCACCTTTTCATTGAAGCCAAGTAGGGAATATGGAAGGCAGTATTGAACTCATCCAGACTGAGAAGGCTTATCCCTTTCATGCTAAAGTAAACGGAACAGTAGAGAAGTTTCACGGCATTTTCAACCAAGACCTCTTTGGGGCTTACACGGGCATGATAGACCGCACAACCGTAATATTCAGCAAAAGCGGCATTGATGACAGGCTCGTTGCGGTCGCTTTCAGTTTATCGAGGACAATAGCCGCTGGGCACTTTCACTAATTGTATTTATAACCATAGAACAACCAAAACTAATCAGAAATATCCGAGTGTAAATC
>ERZ773197.2321-NODE-2321-length-12149-cov-16.542997_pt1 | contig 12149 bp, 7 predicted proteins | sample MGYA00580999_ERZ773197 | MGnify/ENA primary metagenome ERZ773197 (study PRJEB29015, sample SAMEA2738166) | human oral metagenome | biome: human oral; feature: human-associated habitat; material: saliva | place: China | collected 2185 ...
GTATTCAAAACCCAGAGGTAGGCGCCACCTTTGATCACCATAATAATCGATTCACTATGGATGATAGTGTTCTATCTGCAGCATCAGCGGTGTATGCAGAATATGCTATTGCGTGGTTGAAAGAACATAAATAACAATATAATGATTCCTGAGAGGTATTTATGAATATACTTATATGTCTCATCATTATTACTATTACTGGTATATTACTGATGAAGCGGTATCAACCACAGCCAATTTTGATTGGTATGGGCATTCTTATGATGTATATTGCTTATGGAGGTAACTGGATTAGTGGCATTTTGGCTGAAACTCAATCAACTGGGGTGTTAGTTTTTGATGCGATGGATATTGTGCGGATTACGACATCTGAGAATGTAGTCAATTTAGGACTTATGATTATGACTTGTGCAGGCTATGCAAAATATATGGAATATATTGGTGCAGGCACTCGATTAGCACACACGTTCATTAGACCTTTATATCGTCTTAATAGGCCATATATTGTACTTGCACTTATGTTTTTACTTAATATGGGATTATCTATTTGTGTACCTAACCCATTAAGCCTTGCGTTACTCATGATGGTAACTATGTATCCTGTTTTATTACGACTCGGAGTGAGTCCGGTTGGGGCAGCTGCTGTTATTGTTACCGGGCATCTCATGGATGTAGGGCCGGGTGCCATATCGACATTGCTTATAGCTAAGACACTTAATATACCGGTACCAAACTATTTCGTAGGTTACCAATTACGCCTCTATTTCTTAGTGGCTGTTGTGACGGCGGTAGCACATTTTTTATGGCAACGATATCGCGATCGATTAGATGGACCTATGGATGTAGGTGAATGTGAAAGTATACCTGAGGCGCCAATTGGACCTAAGCTATACATGATATTTCCGTTACTGCCACTATGTTTTATATTGGGCTTTAGTCAATATGGCTTGCCTGGCGTAAAGATGAATGTAACCCTTGCCATGATGCTTGCTTTTGGCATTGCCTTGTTGGCAGAACTCATTCGTCATCGTAATTTAAGGACCGCTCTTAAAAGTACTACTGTATTTTTCGAAGGAATGGGGAATCAGTTTTCCTATGCGGTAACCCTTATTATAGGTGGACAAGTCTTTGCACAAGGCTTAGTGAGCTTAGGTCTTATTGATTCGTTAGTTAGTGCACTGCAAACTTTATCTTTAAATTCAGAAGGACTTACCTCTGTTATGGGTGGAGGCATGCTAGGACTTAGCATGGTAACTGGCAGTAATATAGCACCTTTATTTACATTAGTGCCACTCGTGCCTAATATTGTATATAATCTCGGACTAAATCCGATTACGACCATGCTCGGCATGCAGAATGGGGCGAGCCTTGGCTTATTTTTGAGTCCCATTAGCCCTGTTATGGTTGGTGTAGCAGGGGTAGCACATATTAAGGCTGTAGATTTACTGAAGCGAACCTCTGTGCCTGTACTTGTAGCACTAATTACGAGTTGCGCAGGGATATGGATATTATACTAACATCCATGGATAATATAAAAATAAATAGTATAATGTGAAAAGCAAGAACCCCCGTTATCACTGTAGATAATGGGGTTTTGTTATATTTCCTTGTTTATTTTTTATTAGCGAATATGAGAAAAAGATGAATTTTTATGTCTGTATATGATAAAATGAGATTAAAGATACAAGTGTTTGGTGAATTACAGAGTTTATAATATAGAGTCTTTAAAATAAAAAATCTCAATTCCAAAGAATTGAGATGATACCCTACATCGGGTGGCCCGAAGGCATTGTAAATAAATTTGTATTTGAACTCGTAGTGTAATTATGTAAACCTCCAAAACTAATTGGATTACTTATAGTATAGTTAACCATTTGATGAATGTCAATTATTAATTTCCAAAGGAGCAGACTTATGGAAACACAAACATCGAATCAACTTATTTCTAGTCATTTGAAATCGTATCCTGTACAAGATTATTTTGTGGGCCTTGATATTGGTACTAATTCAGTGGGCTGGGCAGTAACCAATAAGTCATATGAACTGTTAAAGTTTAAATCTCATAAAATGTGGGGCAGTCGTCTTTTTGAAGAAGGCGAATCAGCCGTAGCACGACGTGGGTTCCGATCTATGCGTCGTCGTTTAGAACGCCGTAAATTGCGTTTAAAACTATTGGAAGAATTATTTGCTGATACTATGGCACAAGTGGATCCTACATTCTTTATGCGCCTTCGTGAAAGTAAATACCATTATGAAGATAAAACGACAGGCCATAAATCAAAGCACATCTTATTTATTGATGAAGACTATACGGATCAAGATTACTTTACAGAATACCCTACGATTTATCACTTGCGTAAAGATCTGATGGAAAATGGTACTGACGATATTCGTAAGTTATTTTTGGCAGTACATCATATTTTAAAATATCGTGGCAACTTCCTTTATGAAGGTGCGACCTTTAATTCTAATGCTTCAACACTTGATGATGTAGTTTCACAAGCCATAGAGAATATCACCTTTAATTGCTTTGATGCTAAAGCGTCAATTAGTTCTATTGGTGAGATTCTAATGGAACAAGGTAAAACAAAATCAGATAAAGCGAAGGCGATAGAACGTCTTGTTGATACATATATCATACCTGATGCAGCAAATAATTTGGGGAAACCTCAAAAAGAGAAAATTAAGGAAGATAAAAAATCGCTTAAAGCTTTTGCTAATTTAGTATTAGGTCTATCTGCTAGCCTTACGGATTTGTTCGGTTCTGTAGAAGATTTAGATGAAGATCTTAAAAAGCTTCAAATTGTAGGAGATACTTACGATGAGAAACGTGATGAATTAGCTAAAGCATGGGGGGATGAAATACATATTATTGATGATTGTAAATCTGTATATGATGCAATTATTCTTATGGCTATTAAAGAGCCTGGTTTAACTATCTCGCAGTCTAAGGTAAAAGCCTATGAAAAACATAAATCTGATTTAGTTGTGCTTAAATCTTTATTAAAGGTTAATAGAAATATTTATAATACGATGTTTAATTCTGATGAAAAAGGCTTACATAACTATGTACACTATATTAAACAAGGTCGCACAGAAGAAACTAGCTGTAATCGTGAAGACTTTTACAAATATACTAAGAAGATAGTAGAGGGGATGCCTGATTCTAAAGATAAAGCATATATCCTTAATGAGATTGAACTACAGACTCTATTACCATTACAACGTATTAAAGATAATGGAGTAATCCCCTATCAATTACATTTAGAAGAACTGCAGACTATTCTTGAGAAATGTAAGTCTAAATTTCCATTCTTAAATGAAGTGGCTGATGGATATTCTGTAGCAGAGAAACTCATTAAAATGCTTGAATTCCGGATTCCTTACTATGTAGGGCCGCTAAATACACATCATAATGTTGATAATGGTGGTTTTGCTTGGGCGGTTCGCAAAGCAGATGGTCGTGTTACGCCATGGAATTTTGAAGATAAAATTGATAGAGAAAAATCGGGAGCAGCTTTCATTAAAAATCTTACAAATAAATGTACTTATTTGCTAGGGGAAGATGTATTGCCTAAATCATCTCTTTTATATAGTGAGTTCATGTTGCTCAATGAATTAAATAATGTGCGTATTGATGGTAAACCATTAGAAACAGCGGTCAAAGAGCATCTCATTGAGGCTGTATTTAAGCAAGACCATAAGAAAATGACCAAAAATCGCATAGAACAGTTTCTAAAAGATAATAATTATATCAATAAGAATCATAAGCCTGAGATTACAGGTCTCGACGGAGAAATTAAAAATGATCTAACATCTTATCGTGATATGGTTCGTATCCTTGGTGATGGGTTTGATGAATCTATGGCTGAAAATATTATTGCGGACATTACTATCTTTGGAGAAAGCAAGAAAATGTTACGAGAAACACTACGTAATAAATTTGGTTTTCACCTTGATGACGAGGTTATCAAAAAGCTTGCAAAATTACGATATCGAGATTGGGGTCGCCTTTCTAAAAAATTGCTAAATGGTATTGAGGGCTGTGATAAAATTGGTGACTGCGAACCTGCAACTATTATTAAGTTTATGCGCCATTTTAGCTATAACTTGATGGAACTATTAGGAGATAAATTCTCCTTTATGGAACGTATTCAAGAGATAAATAATAAATTAACAGAAGGTCAAGTTGTTAATCCTCACGATATCATCGATGAATTGGCACTTTCACCAGCTGTTAAACGTGCAGTATGGCAAGCATTGCGTATTGTTGATGAAGTAGCTTATATTAAAAAAGCATTGCCATCCCGTATTTTTGTAGAAGTAGCACGGACCAATAAATCGGAAAAGAAGAAAAAAGATTCACGTCAAAAACGATTATCTGATTTATATTCTGCTATTAAAAAAGATGAGGCTTTACAAAGTGGCTTACAGGATAAAGAATTTAGTGTGTTAAAATCCGGTTTGGCTAATTATGATGATGCGGCGTTAAGAAGTAAAAAGTTATATTTATACTATACACAAATGGGACGTTGTGCTTATACAGGAAATGCTATAGATTTAAATCTATTAAATACAGATAATTATGATATTGATCATATTTATCCTCGAAGTCTCACAAAGGATGATAGCTTTGATAATTTAGTGTTATGTGAGCGTACTGCTAATGCTAAAAAGTCAGATACATATCCAATAGATAACACAATTCAAATGAAACAAAAATCATTCTGGGCATTTTTAAAATATCAAGGGCTCATTAGTGAACGAAAATATGAACGACTTACACGTATTGCACCACTTACAGCAGATGATTTGAGTGGATTTATTGCTCGGCAACTAGTAGAAACTAATCAATCTGTGAAAGCTACTACAACATTGTTGCGTCGTTTATACCCAGAGATTGATGTAGTCTTTGTAAAAGCTGAGAACGTAACAGATTTTCGTCATGATAATAACTTTATTAAAGTTCGTTCGTTGAATCATCACCATCATGCTAAGGATGCTTATTTAAATATTGTAGTTGGCAATGTATATCATGAGAAATTCACACGTAATTTCCGTCTATTCTTTAAAAAGAATGGATCAAATCGTACATATAATTTAGCGAAGATGTTTAATTATGACGTTAAATTTACTAATGCTCAAGATGGAAAAGCTTGGGATAAAAATACTAGCATGGATATAGTCAAGAAAATGATGGCTAGTAATGATGTCCGTGTTACAAGACGGGTTTATGAGCAAAAAGGGCAATTGGCCGATATAAATTTAACTAAGGCTAGTAAAGTGAAGGCTGATATATATTTGCCAATAAAAAGTAATGATTTAATTATGTCACAGAATACAAAATATGGTGGATATTCAGATATAAAGAATGCTTACTACACAATTATTGAATATAGCGATAAAAAGAATAACAGTATTAAATCATTTTTACCAATACCTATTTTTATAGCTACTAAGAATTTAACTAATCAAGCTCTTTTAGAATATATAAACACGGTTTTACCTAAGGCTAATAATATACGCATAATTTATAAAAAAGTATACAATGATCAGTTATTAAAAATTGATGGATTTAATTATTACTTAGGTGGGCGATCAAATGATCGTTTTTGTATTGATAATGCGATTCAACTTATAGTTCCTTTAGAGATGCAGTTTTATATAAAATTGGTTGAGAAATTTACAGCTATAATATCAGAAAATAAAAATATTAAACTTAAAGCTTCATCGGTGAAATCTAGAAACCCACTAAATAATCAAGTTGAAAATATAACTTTAGAGTATACTCAAAAGTTATTTGATTATTTAGTGTCTAAGTTTAATGAGCCTATTTATACAAATATGAGAGGTAATAAATCAACAGATATTGATAGTGTAGGAAGAAGACAATTTATAAAACTTTCTTTAGAAGAACGATGTAAGACATTAGCTGAGATACTTAATATTTTTACTAATATGAATAAGAAACTATCTTTAAGTAATATAAACGTTAGTGCATCTCGTAAAGTTGTTAATTTTAAAATTTCGTCATTAAATGAGTTTAAAATTATCAATGAATCCATTACGGGTTTATATTCTAATGAGGTAACTATTGTTTAAATACGAGTAAGACTGTAATAGGTGATATTATGAGTTGGCGTACAGTAGTGATAGGTAGTCGTTCTAAGTTAGATTTTAAAATGAATTACATGATTATTCGGAAAGACTTTGAAACGACTAAAATCTATATTGATGAAATCTATATGTTAGTTATTGAGTCTACAGCAGTGAGCCTTACTGCTGTACTTCTCAATGAGTTAATTAAAAAAAAAGTGGCCATTGTATTTTGTGATGAGAAGCGTAATCCTGCTAGTGAGGTTCTTCCATTGTATGGTAGTCATAATAGTAGTAAGCGTTGTCGAGAGCAAGCTGAATGGCCTAAGGATGTACAGGCTTATATATGGACTGAAATTGTGCGTCGGAAGATTATGAATCAAGCGGAGTTATTAAGGTATAAGGAATTAGAGGAGGCGGATTTATTATATCAATATCTAGATGAGTTGACTTTAAATGATGAGACTCAACGTGAAGGGCATGCGGCCAAGGTATATTTTAATGCTTTATTTGGAAAATCGTTTTCTAGGGAACAAGATAATCCTGTTAACGCAGCCCTTAACTATGGATATGCGATATTGCTTTCTACAGTTAATCGAGAAATTTTATCATTAGGTTATATTACACAATTAGGGCTTAATCACTGCAATCAATTTAATCCGTATAATTTAGGATCGGATTTAATGGAACCATTACGAGGTTTTATTGATGAGATTGTTATTAAGTTGATGCCCACAGAATTTAATCGAGATATTAAATTTTCACTTATAGAATTATTATCTAAAGATGTAAAAATTAATGATACTATTCAAACATTTAGTGCCGCAGTACGTATTTATTGTAAAAGTGTATTTGATGCCTTACGTGTTCAAGCAGCTAACGAGATTAGGTTTATAGAATATGAGCTATAGATTTATGAGAATACTAGTGATGTTTGACCTACCGACTTTAACTTCGGAGGATAGAAAAGAATATAGAAATTTTAGAAAGTATCTAATTATATCGGGATTTCTCATGTTACAAGAGTCTGTATATTCAAAGTTAGTACTTAATACGACTAGTGCTAATCTCATTATGGATCATGTACGTAAAAATAAGCCCCCTAGTGGAAGCTTATTTATGTTAACCATTACAGAAAAACAGTTTTCTAGAATGGAGATTGTAGTTGGGGATAAGCAAAGTGAAGTTATAGATTCAACAGAGAGGATACTAATAATATGAAATTAATGTATCAAGATTCTATATTGGAATTTGAAGTGCCCCGTGATAAAGTAACTGTTGTATCATTTGAAAATCGTAAAGTGTTTCGTAGAATGGTGACTGAACTTGATATACAATGTGATAGTGGTGAGGGACCTTGGATTTTAAATGATAATGATAAAGCATTTAATTTAGATAAATATAGTCATATCATACTTAATCCTTTATATGTAGATGTAAATAGTAAATCTTTATTAACTAAATTACAAAATCAACTAACAAAAGAAGCTTTATTAATGACTGAAGAGGTAGCTGATATTGTTAATCGGATTCATGCATTTTATTATTCCTTAGAATTTGGATATCCTTTATCAATTCAACATAAAATGGAAATTGGTACTGCTGAGCTTATTAAATTAGGTAGTTTTAATTTCGAGTCTAATCGAAAAGGAGAAGTTATGGATCTTATGTCTTATATAGAAGTGGTTGATACATTACTATCTCCTATGATATATATTATGATAAATTTAGATTTAGTCTTAAATGATGATGAAATAAATGCATTTTATCAAAATGTGCTAAGCCGACAATTACGATTAGTTTGTCTAACAACTGGATCATTTGATAGAGAAAGCCTTGATAAAAAACTTATTAATGGGTATATTTTAGATAATGATTTTTGTGTTATTTAAATGAGATACAGGATTACACCTGGTGGTAGCCCGAGTTACTCTTGAGTCACAAATTTAATTTGGGGTTTGAGAGTAGTGTAATTCTGTAAATCTCTAAAACTAATCCAATTGATGGTAAAGGTGTTAAGAATGTTTGAGAGTAGTGTAATTCTGTAAATCTCTAAAACCCCTTGTCATACTGGTATCCAACTGCATTTGTTTGAGAGTAGTGTAATTCTGTAAATCTCTAAAACTACTTGGGTCAATGTATACGCTACCGCTTTGTTTGAGAGTAGTGTAATTCTGTAAATCTCTAAAACAGCAAAACAATCCTATCCAACTGCTAATATGTTTGAGAGTAGTGTAATTCTGTAAATCTCTAAAACCATCTTTCGCACTGCATCGCATACGGATTTGTTTGAGAGTAGTGTAATTCTGTAAATCTCTAAAACAACAACATTCGTCCAGAAGTTGTAATCTTAGTTTGAGAGTAGTGTAATTCTGTAAATCTCTAAAACAATACATCGGCCGCCATAACTTCTTGAGAGGTTTGAGAGTAGTGTAATTCTGTAAATCTCTAAAACTGCCTAAATATGTTGGAGAAAGTAAAGTTCCGTTTGAGAGTAGTGTAATTCTGTAAATCTCTAAAACTAGCAGGCTGTTCTTTATATGTGAGTGTGAGTTTGAGAGTAGTGTAATTCTGTAAATCTCTAAAACATACGATACGCAAGACGGACAAAAACGCTAGTTTGAGAGTAGTGTAATTCTGTAAATCTCTAAAACATCTAAATTACCGCGACCATATCCGATGCGGTTTGAGAGTAGTGTAATTCTGTAAATCTCTAAAACTAGTTTCTTAATCATGCTTACCTCCTGAGTGTTTGAGAGTAGTGTAATTCTGTAAATCTCTAAAACATATCACTATGTTTATATATTTTTTCTACAGTTTGAGAGTAGTGTAATTCTGTAAATCTCTAAAACACTAAGGTTGATAGCATAATAATTGATAGGGTTTGAGAGTAGTGTAATTCTGTAAATCTCTAAAACTCATTTCAAACTCCAGATGTCTGGTTATATGTTTGAGAGTAGTGTAATTCTGTAAATCTCTAAAACGTATTTGGACAGCCCCATATGCGCCTTGACGTTTGAGAGTAGTGTAATTCTGTAAATCTCTAAAACCCAATAAAAGAACCTTTTGGCAGTGATACGGTTTGAGAGTAGTGTAATTCTGTAAATCTCTAAAACCAACTATATGTATGATTAGGAGGAAGTATGGTTTGAGAGTAGTGTAATTCTGTAAATCTCTAAAACGATAGCACCAAGAGCTTTAGAAGCTAATTTGTTTGAGAGTAGTGTAATTCTGTAAATCTCTAAAACTAACTTGCACCGCCTATAATTGCTACGATTGTTTGAGAGTAGTGTAATTCTGTAAATCTCTAAAACGCTTGCGTTGTTTTTAGCTTTGATGTTGACGTTTGAGAGTAGTGTAATTCTGTAAATCTCTAAAACAATCATAAGCGAAACACTTTACAAGCACCAGTTTGAGAGTAGTGTAATTCTGTAAATCTCTAAAACCACGGCATCATCCGATTAGGCGTACAATTGGTTTGAGAGTAGTGTAATTCTGTAAATCTCTAAAACGGTAGCGGATGTAATTAAGCCAGGCGAAAAGTTTGAGAGTAGTGTAATTCTGTAAATCTCTAAAACTAAAGTTTTCTATTTACATTCTTCTTGATAGTTTGAGAGTAGTGTAATTCTGTAAATCTCTAAAACAAGATCAATGGTATTCCAGTTTTCTTATGTGTTTGAGAGTAGTGTAATTCTGTAAATCTCTAAAACTGGCGGCGATGTGTTAAGAGTACTATTTGCGTTTGAGAGTAGTGTAATTCTGTAAATCTCTAAAACACCTGCGCCGATTACATTTCGTACCAACGCGTTTGAGAGTAGTGTAATTCTGTAAATCTCTAAAACCTAGGCGATGATTCTGGTGATATGGAACCTGTTTGAGAGTAGTGTAATTCTGTAAATCTCTAAAACTGCCTTTATTTTATACTTGTTGCAACTATAGTTTGAGAGTAGTGTAATTCTGTAAATCTCTAAAACTCCAGTAGCATTAAGGATACCTTAGCTCCTGTTTGAGAGTAGTGTAATTCTGTAAATCTCTAAAACTCCAGTAGCATTAAGGATACCTTAGCTCCTGTTTGAGAGTAGTGTAATTCTTTAAATCTCTAAAACATGATATTTGATCACTTTGAATGGAAACGTGTTTGAGAGTAGTGTAATTCTGTAAATCTCTAAAACGCGCGGATAAAGTCCTTAATACTTGCGCATGTTTGAGAGTAGTGTAATTCTGTAAATCTCTAAAACACGACATATCCAACATACTCCTCTGGCTCAGTTTGAGAGTAGTGTAATTCTGTAAATCTCTAAAACAGGAGAAATTTCTAGTGCGAACGATAAGATGTTTGAGAGTAGTGTAATTCTGTAAATTTCTAAAACTAATTGATGTGATACTTATACCATTCGGGCATTTGAGAGTAATGTGATTTTATAAACCTCTAAAACCTGTTTTTATTCACCTTTAGTTATGCGATTGTTTGAAAGTAGTGTAACTCTGTAAGTGATATGAAAAGAATGTATAGAATTGATGATATAAGAATGCATAGAGATGATGACAAAAAAGTAGCATTACTATACATAATATAGATTATTTGGCATATGCCATCTGTGTCTATATGTTAGTAATGCTACTTTTAGTCTGATATTGAATTTATTCTGTTAAATATTTTATTACTTTAATTTCGTTAGATATGTATTTAGCATATCTAACCGTTCAGCAAATAATGTTTTCATCATAGTAAGACGATCTTCCGTAATATTTGAATTTTTTGCATATATGGAATCCATCAATTCCATTGCTGTTTTAGACAATGACTGCGGAATTGTTAGTGGTGTTGTTACATACTTTATTTGCTTATCATGTTTCGATTTAAACGGTAATGATGGATACGTATGGAATGGTCTATGTGGATTAATCGTCATTTCGTTGTACCATAGGGTATTGCCACTATCGAAGATAGGGGCCATGCCAAGGAATTCAAGTGTTGTAGAATTCCGTAAGAATCCAAAGTTACCGTAGTGACGGTCGTCATTTAATGTTAGATAGTCCAAAGCAAGTGTCGCATCTAAATGGGCTTTCACATTTGGAATTGAAAAATGTGTACACTGATCTAAGAACGCTTGGTATTTATTATCGCGTCGTTTAAGTGGCGCTGCTATGTGCCATGCAGGGATGTATTCAATGTCTCCGCTCGTAAATAGTGGGCAAGATGACACGATTTCACCAGATGCGATTGTTTCTAATTCATATGGTACATGGTGAAAGTTTAGTTCTTTGCATAATTTTGACACAAATACTTCATTAAATGGTTGTTGATTGAGGAAGTTTCCAGCTTTTAATAGGCGAATACCTTTTTTTTGTTGCACCCACATCTGACGAAGAGAACCGTTTACAGATGAATTCGGTGTAATTAAATCGATATCGATATCATCAGAATCAGATAAGAATAAAGGCGTGTCAATTATAGGATGGTCATAAAAATTGATAGTATCCCAATCTAAATTAGAGTGTATTGGTTTCATCCAATAGTGGTCAGATAGATTAAGTTGATATGATTTTAAAGAAAATTCTAATGCATCTGATGCGTGATAAGCCTCTAGTAAATCTTCTAAATTAGGTCGCGAACCGGGAATCGCACGATGCTTTAAAAAATCATTAAGTGCGATTTCTTGATTGTCCATGACCATCATATTCAATGGTTTGCGGTCTGGATTTATTATTTCAGTAACCTTTGTTACTGTTAAAGTATCATCTAATATTGCTGTTAACACAGGAATATTTTTATGCATTAGTATATAAGTACACATAGCATCACCTCCTTTATGTTAAGAATTAATAATTATATACATTATATCGTAAAATAAAGCTATAGGTATACATTTTACATAGTAATCTAATATTTCTTAATAAAATGACTATTAGCAAAACAAAACGCCCCCTTCACAGCAACCATTTAAGGTTGCCTATGAAGGGGGCGTTTTGCATTGTTGTAAGAAAGTTAGTAAATATTTAGACGGAATCTAAATGTATGTATATAAGGCCATACAGCTTACGATAAGAGG
>ERZ773197.2323-NODE-2323-length-12134-cov-7.234125_pt1 | contig 12134 bp, 15 predicted proteins | sample MGYA00580999_ERZ773197 | MGnify/ENA primary metagenome ERZ773197 (study PRJEB29015, sample SAMEA2738166) | human oral metagenome | biome: human oral; feature: human-associated habitat; material: saliva | place: China | collected 2185 ...
AAGAAGCCGATCTTCAACCAATCACCAGATTAAAAGAGGGCGATACGGAAATTGAGTTCGGCGGCGATAATACATTGCATTATTTAACAGCTCTCATTTCCAAATGGACTTCCCTAGAAGGTACTGAAATAACATGTTATCGAAAATTAAAATGGTAGCTCGTCAACATTTCGAGCGTCTTTATACAGATACATGTATTCTTACTGAACAGAAGAAAGCCATTCAAGATCCTCTCACTGGCATAATTAAGAACGGCGAACTCGAAGCAATCAGTTACCCTTGTCGAGTTTCATTTAAAACACTTCAATCTAACGACATTGTTAATAAGCTACCATCGGCTTCGCAGATCGTAGTCTTATTCATTTCGCCCGATCTCGAGATTAAGCCAGGTACCGATATCGAAGTTATCCGTAATGGCCGACACTTTAACTACACAGCTTCCTCACAAGTAGCGTTATATGATACTCACCAGGAGATCCAATTAACGCTAAAGAGTAAACATAATGGCTAACGTTACAGTCGACCTTTCGGGATTCGAAGATTTATTAAAGAAGACGCAAGAGCTTCAGAATAATATATCTTCTCTTAACGAAGAAATCACCGACAACTTAGCACAACATTATTTAGCCGAAGCTATAGCGAATACACCAGTCGGTCAGCTACAGATATCGCCGGACGGCAAATACCGCTCCGAATCGGAACACATGAGACGATCCTGGGAAGCAGAACGTATTAACGATACGACTGTTAAAGTACAGAATACGGCTTCCTATGCATCGTATGTAAACGACGGCCATCGACAACGACCAGGACGTTTTATACCTGTACTCGGTAAACGTCTTACTAAGTCGTTTGTTAAAGGTCTACATGTGCAAGAGAAGGCAGAAGCGGCTACAAGAAGAGTTTCAGATAAGATTATTAAGAACGCGCTCGACGACTACTTATCAACGTGGAGCAAATAATGAACTATATTAACGAAATCATCGACGGCATAGCTAAATCATTATTTAACAGCTTTAAATATCCTATATACATCGACGAGATTAAATCAGATGCACAATTCCCTTGTTTCGTTATCGAAACTCTTAATACAGAACAGACACATATCATGGACGTACGTTATGAACGACGTAATGACTTCGATATTATGTTCTTTGTTTCAGACGACGACTATATCGAAGAGCAAAAGGTACAAATTAATCCGATCACGGAAAGCCTATATTTCGACTTAGAATACATAACCTTATCCGACGGATCATTACTCAACGGCATCGATATGAGTCACAGGGTAACGGACGGCATCTTACATTTTAAAGTCTCTTATGAGTATCATATCTTAAAAGCTATTAAAAGAGATCCTATGCTTAATTTAAAACAACATCAAGAGGTAACAGATAATGCCAAGAACAAAGAAGACTGAAGTAGTTAACGAAGTTAACGATACTATCACAGTTAACGAAGAAACTACTACTCCAGTTCCTACTTTTACTCCAGAAGTGATTATTGCTTCTGAACGTTTTAAACAATACGCCGACTTAATTGCCGCTGTCATCGAAGATCGCGAATACAGCATCGAAGAGGTCGAAGCTTTACTACAAGATACTCTAAATAAGCCGGTCATTGAAGTTTTCAATGACGAAATCTTTAACGATTAATTTTTTAAATAAAGGAGAACTACTCAATGGCATTAGGTGGCGGTTACTGGCTATTTCAAAATAAAACATTGCCAGGCGCATATATCAACTTCGTCTCCAAATTAAAACCATTCGCAGAAATCGTAGATCGCGGTTATGCGACTATGGCACTTTCCTTAGACTGGGGCGAAACTAACAAAATCGTGCGTGTCGAACAAGAAGAATTCCAAAAGGATTCCTTGAAAATCTTCGGTTACGATTATGCACACGAAAAAATGAAAGGTCTTCGTGATCTTTTCATCAACACTAAAACATTATATTTATATCGTTTGAATTCCGATGCAGTTAAAGCACAATCTACTATCGCGACAGCTACATGTGGTGGCGAACGTGGTAACGATATCGCAGTCGCAGTAGCGGCCGATATTAATGATGCTTCTAAATTCGTAGTGACGACATACTTAAAAACTGACGGCGTCGTTAAGAAAGTCGACGAACAAACTGGTCTAGCTACACCTAAAGAGCTCGTTAACAATGCATTCGTTACGTTTAACGAAATGGCTAACTTCACAGCTCAAGCAGCTACATACTTAAATGGTGGTACTAACGGTACTCAAGTACAAGCATCCGACTATCAGAAGTATATCGAATTGATCGAGCCGTTCTACTTTAACGTGTTAGGTTATGCCGGCACTGATCAAACAATTCAAAATTTATTCATCGCATTCGCTAAACGTACACGTGAAACGACAGGTCAAAAATTCCAAGTAGTACTTTACAATAACACTAAAGCTAATTACGAAGGCGTTATTTCCCTAGCTAATAAAGTTAATGATAAAGGAGCGGAACCAGGTGCTGGTGTATACTGGTTAACTGGCGCCGAAGCATCTTGTCCTATTAATAGATCCCTTACCAACCATGTATACGATGGAGAATATGACTTTAACGTACAGTATAAACAATACGAATTAGAACAATTTATTAAAGGCGGTCAAATCGTATTCCATAATGTAGCCGATTCTGCTTCTGGTAACGTTAAGGGCAACACTCGTCTATTATCCGATGTTAATACGTTTACAGAATTCTCTAAGGAACGCACTAAAGACTTCGCATTGAATCAAGTTATTAGAGTTCTCGATAATTCCGCATACGACGTAGCTCGCTTATTTAACAACTACTACTTAGGTAAAACTCCTAACGATAAAGATGGTCGTATTGCATTGTGGAACGACATCGTTAAATTATTCGAAGATTATGCTAAGGTACGTGCAATTAAAGAATTTGAATCTAAAGACGTTCAAATTCCGACAGAGGGCGACGAAAAAGGTTCTGTAGTCGTTAACTACGAAATTAATCCGACAGTCGCTATGGATAAATTGTACGCGACTTGCTACGTGAAATAAGGAGCTAATTATTAATGGCAGATAAAGTTCAAACTATGTTAGCAAAAGACGTTATCCGTGCAGTCGAAGCTCGTGCTTATATGACTATCAACGGTAAACGTCGTTTGTTATTAAACGCTAAAAAAATCGAGATTAAACTCGATAAAACTAAAGACGAAGTATCTATCTTAGGTCGTATCACTAAAGGCAATAAATCTGTCGGTGCTAAAGGTACAGGCTCTATGACTGTATACGATAATACACCGATTTTCACAGAGCTTATGCTCGATTTCATGAATAAAGGTAAAGACGTATACTTCGACTTGCAAGTTACTAATGAGGATTCCGATTCCGCAGCCGGTACTCGTACAGTGATCGTTAAAGGTGTTAACATCGATAACTTTAATCTTACGTTAGCCGATGCCGACGGTAAATACCTCGAACAAGACGTAGACTTCACATTCGAAGGTCTTGAAATTCCAGAAAACTTCAAAGAACTTGATGGTATGCAAGCTTAAATTAATTATGTAAATCTTATATAAGGGGCCTTATGGCTCCTTATTATTCTATATAAGGAGATTAACCCTCTATGGCAGATATCAAAAATATGTCCTTAAATGGATTTTTTAAATCTAACGCTAAATCTTTACCCGACGTAAAGGTAGTCGTATCTGAACGTTTTACTGACGAAGACGGTACTCCGATCGAATGGGTACTACATCCAATTAGCACTAAACGTGTCGAAGAAATTACGAAACGCAATACTAAAACTACTATTAAAAACGGCAAAAAAGAATCTACCATCAACGAAGAAAATCTTAACGCCGAACTTCTCGAAGCTGTAGTATTATATCCTTCTTTAAACGATGCCGAACTACAAGATTCTTATGGCGTATCCTCCGCTAATGAATTATTAAGCGTTATGTTGTATCCAGGCGAAACTCAAATACTAACAAATGCGTTGCAAGAAGTGATGTCCGGTACTAAAGCTAACGATATCGACGAATTAAAAAACTAATAGAGGAGAACCCAGAGGCATATCTCTACCATAGGGCACTCCAAGATTTACATATACGTCCGCTCGAATTAAATTCTATGGACGATCAAGAACGCAATTTTATATTTGCTTCGATCGCGATGAGAGAAAAGGAGCGGGCTCACATTTCCAAAGAATTAAAACGAAATAAATCAGGAGTAGAATATGTCTATACTATCTAACACGATTAAATTAAATAACGGTGTTTCTCCTGTCTTAAAAGATATAACTCAAACGGCTAGTAATGCTTCGACCGGTATGTCCAACTTCGTACAACAAGTTACGAATACTGGTAATGCGGCCAATAAAGCAAATGGTTCATTATCTAACCTTAAAGCAATCTTCTTAGGTTCTTTAGGGGCTAATATAGCAGCGGCGGCTATTGCTAAAGTAGGCGATGCGATCGGTCATGTATTCGAAGCCGCTCAAGAATTTGCTTCGATACAAGCACGATTAAAATTAGTAGCCGGAGAGCAAGGCAACGTAGTCGGGTTAAATAAACAAATTTATGACTCTGCTAGGCGTTCCCGTACTGAATATGCTTCGATGGCCGAAACGGTAGCGACGTTAGCACAATCGGCTCATGACGCATTCCCCGATCCTAAAGAAGCTATCGATTTTGCCGAAAAGATTAATAAAGTAATGGCTATCGGTGGTACAACTGGCGTTAATAAGAAGAACGCTATGATCCAGTTAACACAAGGTTTAGCTTCTGGTGCATTACAAGGTGACGAATTTAGAAGTATAGCCGAAAATGCTCCGATGATCGAAAATATCATAGCTAAAACTATGGGCGTTTCTCGTGGTGAGTTAAAGAAATTAGCTTCTGAAGGTAAAGTTACGGCTGAAATTATTAAGAAGGCTATGACAGATAATGCGGCCGAAATTGAAGAAGCCTATCGTTCCTTACCTCATACATTCGCAGACTGGGCGACCGATATTAAGTCAGTAGCTCAATATGCATTTGCTCCATTATTTAACGTTATTAACGATTTAGCTAATTCACCAGAATTCAGACAATTTATCGATAGTATCGAAAATAATATCCAATACTTAGCTCCGATCATTACTAATATAGCTAACGAAATATCGTATGCATTTAAACAGATATTAACGACCGGTCAACAAGTATTTAGTTGGTTACAAGAAAACGGTGAAGTCGTTAAAGCTGTTTTATTCGGTTTAGCTACCGTAGCTCTCGTATATGCTGCTAACTGGGCCGTAGCTACAGCTTCGACTATTGCGGCGACTATAGCTCAATGGGAATTAAATACTGCTATGTTAGCATGTCCGGCGACCTGGGTAGCATTAGCTATTATGGCTATTATCGGCGTTATTTATCTCGTAGTCGATGCTTATAACGACTGGGCTGGCACTTCGGTAAGCGTAGTCGGAATTATCGGTGGTTTATTCGGCTTCTTATTCTCCGTTATACATAACGGTATTGCTTTTGTATGGAACATGTTTATTGCATGGGCTAACTTCTTAATGACTGTATTCAAAAACCCAGTACAAGCTATTAAGAATTTATTCGGTGACTTATGGAATAATATCGTCGATTATGCCGTACAAGGTATTAATGCGATGATCGATGTATTATCGAAAGTACCTTTCTTAAAAAATCTATTATCGGGTGTCGGTCATGTCGTAGCCGGTAACTTCCACGTAGAAACGACTAGCGGTCCTCTTAGCGACTATAAGATGGGTTATACCGATACGATGAACGAAGCGACCTACGGTTATAACTTAGGCCAGTCCGGTGCAGAACGCATCGGGAATATCTTTAGAGATAACGGTAGCTGGACTAACGGTAAAGAAAGCGATATCGACAACAACAATAAACGTGATGCCGTAGCTAATGCTGCTAAAGATACTGCTAAGAACTCTAAGAAAACGGCTAAAAATACCGATAAAATGGCTAAAGGTATCGAGTTGACGGCCGAAGAAATTAAAAATCTTCATGGTTCTTACTTAACAGATGCCGTTAAAGAATGGTCTAACCGAACAATTAATTTAAATGTCGTTAACCATAATAATATCGATTCTGACGTAGATCACGGCGCATTTACGACTAACTTCGTAGCCGGTCTAAAACAAGCACTCGAATCTAATCCTACGACTGGAGGTGTCATCTAATGAAAGGTCAATATTATTTCTATATCGGCAATATTCAAATTCCGATCCCTCCAGAGCAACTTAATATAGCTTTTTCTAATAAAAACGAAACAGTCGATTTATTAAGTACTGGCGAAGTTAATATCCCGAAGGATATGGGCCTCACCAGCTACGCATTTAGACTGTTGTTGCCGAACAGCAATTATCCATTTAACCAATCTTTATTATTTAAATCTAAGAAGGCAAGCTACTATATCGATGAGATTATGAAAATGAAGAAGGCTAAACAACCTATTAATTTCATCGTGATACGTATGAAACCAGACGGCACTATGTTAAGCATGGTAAATACGAAAGTTACTATCGAAGATTTAAATACAGAAGAAGCATGGCAACACGGTTTTGATGTTTACTTAGATATCGTATTAAAAGAATGGAAATCATACGGTACTAAGAAGTTAACGACGACCGAAAATGCTGACGGCACTAAAACACAAAAAACTGAACAGACTCGAGAAACTTCTAAAACGCCAAATAAGAATGTCGAAGCTCCTTCTGGTGGTATTAAATCGACATTACAACGCGTTATTAAGAAAGAGTTAGGCAATACTAATAATTTATTTGCAATAGCGGCTTTAAATAAGATAACGGTACCTTGTTATTTAGCCGGTAAACAAGCGTTACAGTTATACGAGAATGGTAAAGGAGTTAAATAATGGCGGCAACTACTCAAACATTAACCGTTAAGCCAGCTCCTTTATTAGTCGACTATTCGTTAATCATAAAAAACGATAAAGGAGAGTTCTTTATCGATCCTCAAGACGGGGTTACGTTAGATCGTAGTCCCGATCTTGCTCCGGCTAAACTTAAATTTAAAGTATATAAAGACGAAGTACTCGATTTCGAAGAAGGGAATCAAGTTACGTTCGCCGTTAATGGCGAAGTTATTTTCGTCGGTTATGTATTCGAAAAGAGTCGTAGTAAGTCACGATTTATCGAAGTCTTATGCTACGACCAGCTTCGCTACCTTAAATCGTATGGATGTTATGTATTCGATAATACGAAAACAGCTTCTGAACGTATTAAGGCTTTATGTGAAGATTTCGGTATTAAAGTCGGCAATATAGTCGATACGAAAGTTAAGATCGACCATGTATTCGATAATAAAACGGTACAAGATATTATCCAGACTCTACTTATGAAGTCGACGATCGCATCTCCCGTTAATAATAAAACGAAACATAAACCGATCTATGTCGTATACGACGACAAAGGCCTTTTATATGTGAAAGAGATGGACGATATGATCACCGAAGTCTTGATCGACGAGACTCAAGTCGAAGACTACGAATATATATCGTCGATCGATAAAAATACCTATACTCAATTATTAGTCGTACGTGAAGCGCCTGTTAAAGGCAAGAACAAGAAAGAATTGTTAAGAACTGGCGGCGCATACTGTAACGATAACATTAAACGCTGGGGTGTACTTCAAAAGGTATATAAACCAGACGAGAAAGATGTTAATGCTATCGACAAGGCGAAGAAAATGTTAGAGTCTTTATCTAAAAAAACTCATACATTAAAACTAAAAGGAGTATTAGGTGATACGTCGTTAAGACCGGGTAGCGGTATCTACGTTAATTTTAATTTAGGTGATCAGTTGTTAAACGAATTAGTATATGTTAATGCGGTCGAACATACCTTTAAAAATCATGAACATCGAATGGACTTAGAGTTGATTTACTTCGATAAACAACAGCCTAAGATCGAAACGAAAGATTATGGCGATGCTGAAGTTAGAAAACGTATCGAAGAATACAAGAAGAGTAAGCATAAATCTAGTAAATCTTCTGGTACGTCTAAAACGTCGAATGCGACTAATTCACAAGTTCAAGCTGGTATGAGTGCTATCGAAGGTACTTCGTATCCGACCGATCCTTCTAATGGATGTGTTAACCGTGCGTTAGCCGGTGCTAGTTACTATAACGCAGATTGCGCCGATTTATACAATCAAGGTATCGATAATGTCGATAATATGGAAGCCGGTTTAAATGCTAAAGGTTATGTTTCAGAAGCGTATACTGGACAAGCTAATGCTGGCGATATATTAGTATACGGCGACAATCAACACGTCGTTATTGCTGACGGTAACGGTGGTTTTGTCGGGAATAGCACTAAACGTGGTTACGTTATTCAAGGGAACGACGTTAACTATGCATTCCGTGACGGTGTAGCTCCGGTAAAAATCATAAGAACGGGTGTTAAATAATGAACAACGATTATAATAAAATACTTAATTTATTTAAAGAAATAGCTACGAATACGATAGATAGTGCTGTTCCGGTAAGTATTTTAATAGGCTCCGTTACGCAAGTTAATCCGTTAGTTATATCGTTAGGGGCTAATTTACCGATTCCGGAAGAACGTATCGTATTAACGAAAAATACATGTGAGTGGACGATGGAAATGTCCGTCGATCATATCACAGAGAATAGAAGTGGTGGTGGCGGTTATGCTGAATTTGCTAGTCACAATCACGAATATAAGGGCCGTAAAAAATATCTAGTACATAATCAATTACAAGTAGGCGATAAAGTACTATTAATTCAAGAAACCGGCGGGCAACGATATATTGCCTTAGACCGTTTATATAATCCGAATGTGGGGTGTACGACTAAATAATGGCACTTACTCCATCTAATTCTAACTACGACGTTTTCGATCCGACTCTAATTAGGAAAGAACCTTCTTATACGTTTAGAGTACGATACGAAGACGATTACAAACTACTCGACATGTGTGACGATACCGAAGCCATGAAGCAAGCAATTTTTAAAATCATTAACACGCCACGATATAAATATCTTATTTATAGTTGGGACTACGGTATAGAACTCGAAGATTTAATCGGCGAAGCTATACCGTATGTTTATGCCCTTATCGAGCAACGTATTAAAGAAGCCTTGTTACACGACGATAGAATCACCGATGTCTATGACTTTGAATTTTCTAATAACGAAGGTTCAGTCTTATGTATATTTACATGCGACACCATATACGGTGTTATTAGCAATATCAGTAAGGAGATTAACGTTTAATGTACGAGAATAAAACATACGAAAATCTATTAGCCGATATGCTATATCGTGTTAACTCTAAATACGATAAACGTGAAGGCTCTATGATTTATGATGGTGTAGCTCCGGCCGCGTTTGAATTTGCTGAAGCTTACATCATGGCAAGAGCTATTATTAAACAAACGTATGCTAAGACTGCCGATCGTGATTTCTTAGCATTACGTGCAATCGAATTTAATATCGTCCCTCGTGAAGCTACATATGCCGAAGTTAAAGGTAAATTTAGCCAGGCAGTCGACATCGGTACTCGATTCAATTATGAGGATCTTAACTTCCGAGTAACAGACGTTATCGATTTATCTAACAATGAATTTAAATTAATATGCGAAACTCCGGGTGCTAAAGGTAACTACTGTATAGGACGTATAACACCTATTAATACAATACCTGGGTTACAGAATGCCGAAATTAAAGAAGTATTGGTACCGGGCCAAGACGAAGAAGATACGGAAGCTTTTAGAGAACGCTATATCCGTGCATTAAAATCTAAAGCCTACGGTGGTAACGGCGCCGATTATAAAGAAAAAGTATTAACGATTGCCGGCACTGGTGGCTCTAAGATTTATCGATGCTGGAACGGTGGCGGTACAGTTAAGGTCGTTATTATCAATAACGAATTTAATAAGCCCTCAGCGGAGCTCGTTAAAGAAGTACAAAATGCCTTCGATCCGACTCCGAATCAAGGTAAGGGCTACGGTTTAGCTCCGATCGGACATACCGTAACAGTCGAAGCGGCACAAGAAGTCGTTATTAACTACGAGATACCGGTCGTAATGACTGCCGGCCATGAACCGAACGAAATTAAAGAAGAGCTTACTAAGAAAATTGAAGAACGTCTTAAAGCACGTCGTAAAGAATGGACGACGCAAGACGAGACTCAGTTCCTTACAGTACGTACTTCTATCGTAACTTCCTTAGCAGTCGATTTAGATAAAGTAGTCGATGTAGGCGATATTAAAATTAACGGACAGAAAGTTAAGCGCCTCGACTTACAACCTAATCAAATACCTAAGCTCGGTACTGTTACGTTAATTAAAGGTTAATCATTATGGCAGTATTCGATAATTATAAACGCATCATCGACTTATCCGAATTCGCAGTTCCTGTATCGGGTAACGTCGCCGAGATGCAAGAAATATACCGAGTCGAAAGTATCGAAATGCAAGTCTTATGGGATACGATGGTCGAGATTTTTAGAGAACAGTTTATTATGACGGCAGAATCCTTCGGCTTATCACAATGGGAAACAATATTGGATATTATCCCAGAAGTCGACGACACGATCGACGATCGACGCTTTAATATCCTGCTGGCGCTAGCCGGTCAACGTCCTTATACCGAGATTAAGTTAAGAGAACTTCTCGACGGTATTTGCGGTAAAGGAAACTATCAGATCGTCGAGGATTATAAGAACTATAACGTTCATTTTAAGGTAGCTCTCGGGGCTAAAAGACAACGTAATGCCGTTAATAACCTATTAAAAGATTTAATTCCTATGAATCTAATATATCAAGTCGATCTTCTCTATAACAGGCATATCGACTTATCAAGATATACACATAAGGAATTAGCTAATTTTACTCATTTTGCATTAAACCAGGAGGTTTTACTTAAGTAATGGCAACATATACAAATAATATAAATTTACTTAAACCGGCCGAAACAGAAAAATACGACGTAAACCTCAGAAACGATAACTGGGATAAAATCGATAAAGCTATCGGCGATACTGGCGATGCTCTTAAAAAACATAAAGAACATAGCCCTATCGATCATCCAGACGGCTCCGTTACGACGCCGAAACTACGCGATAAATGTGTAACGCCGGCTAAGTTAAGCGAAGAACTTAATCTTAAGCTAAAAAACGACTTTGTTAAGCGTAGTGGCGATACGATGCAAGGCAATTTAACGCTTAACAATTCAAGTATTGGATTTAATAATGGAACTGGCATTTACGATACAAAAATTAGAATTGCGTCTAATGGCAATTTCGATATCGGCGTAACGGAAGATCGCGATAATAAAAATGCTACTAATCAACTATTATTACACAGCCAAAACAAGCCTAAATGGTACAATTCGGCTAATGGCGGTAAATTATTAGCTACTGAAGAGTATGTTAATACCGAAACAGCTAAACACCTACCATTAGCCGGCGGTACGATGAAAGGCGATATCACGTTTAAGCGCAATCAATCCTCTATTAAATTAGACGGCGGCAATAATAAAATGCACTCGATTAGTATAGGCGGCACTAATGGCGAAAACCTCGATATCGGATCTGCTCAACAAACAGCAGAAGCTAACCTATGCTGCTATAATCGTCCAGGCTGGTACGGTAAGGACAAGACTAATACGTTTAAACCGTTCTTATTTGACGACGATATGGTGATTACTTCCGGTACTATTGCTCATGATCAATTATTGCCAATCCCGGAAGGTTTCCGTGAAGATGAATGCCACTGGATACTAACCGTAGCTGAGTCTACCTCTAATCTCGGTGAGCAGAATGGCAGAATATACATAGAAAGTGGTTCTTTTGGTGTGAATGTAATCTGTAAACGTGAGGGCCGTAAGGTTAAAGTAGGTACATACTACCATACTGGTTCTGGGAATACAGACTACCACCGAGGAAACTGGTTTTTACCTGGCGTAGCTAATTACGTATGTATTTGTCGACGTCGTTTCCAATAAGGAGTTTAGATAATGGAACAAATTAAACGTAAAGACGAAACATTATATCTAGGCTCCGACTGGGCTCGAGGCTACGAAATTAAGGGCGGTTTCGATCTTAAAGACGCGACTGTCGTATGTAAGTTCCGCGATA
>ERZ773197.2325-NODE-2325-length-12130-cov-7.372422_pt1 | contig 12130 bp, 18 predicted proteins | sample MGYA00580999_ERZ773197 | MGnify/ENA primary metagenome ERZ773197 (study PRJEB29015, sample SAMEA2738166) | human oral metagenome | biome: human oral; feature: human-associated habitat; material: saliva | place: China | collected 2185 ...
TGCATAAGAAAACCGCCTCGCACAGACGAAGCGGTTCTTTTATGATATAATGCTGATAGGTGCTATCTATACGGTAGGCGGTCGATTCTGAGCCCCTGAAAGGGGGCGATGCCCATGACGATCAACGATTTACTCGCGTTGCTCCTTGTAACGCTGTTTATCCTCGTCGCCATCAAAGCATAAGAAAACCCGCCTGCTCCTGACAAGTTCGGGCGGGGTTTCTCGTTCAACCAATGGGGCTGACCGTTTACACGATAGCACCTTTTCTATGCCTATTATAGGATAAAATCCCGTCCACGTCAAATCTTTCGCCTTGCCTCATCCGTCGCCTTCTTGTCTGCCTTCATCTTCAGAGAGATCGCCGCAAATACAAAGGCACGCTCATTCTCCGGCAAGGAGAACAGAACGTGCGGCAAGATGTGAAACTTCAGGAGCGCGAAATATGCCATGTTGGCATAGAACTCGCCCTCCTTAATTAGTTTTTTACGGCTTTGATCTTCTCATCCATGCCCGCCTCAAAGTTGTTCGCCTGCATGACCGCCTGAAAGAGGTCACTGTACTCGCCCGGCGTCAGCATGAGCCGTACGAGCTCACCAGCTCCGACAGCATTATAGGAGTTCTGCAGCTCCTCACTGTTGAGGTTCGGATAGGTCACACACGCGCAGATGAGATCGTTCACGTACTGATCCTGATCGAGATGCACTTGCGTCTCGCGTGTCCCTAGCACGAACGACTTCTTGCGATTGCGGTCAGCGATTGCCTTGTTTTCGTCATTGGAGATCGGCGTGATCTGCCATGCGATTGGCTCGCCGTTCGCCCCCTTGAACCGTTGCGACGCCACGAACTCCACGCATGCGGGCTTGATCGCGTTTTCGGAAAGAAATCCTGTCAGTGTCATGTTTTCCATTCTGTTTCTCCTTTACTGCATGCCGTCGAGCATCTTGAACTGCGTCGGCTGCTCCACGTCCTCAAAGGTAAAGTCTACGTCCTGCTCGAGCCATTCGCCGTCAGCGTCAAATGCGGCAATAATGCCGCTGTCAATGTTGCAGTCCTTGAGGATGGTCACCTGCCGCCCTGCCTTCGAGGTCGGATCCTCGTTTGTGATCTGCAGGTCAAAATAGGTATCCTTGCCCGTGGACTTAAATTCGAGCAACATCCGATCAAAGAGCGGCGTGTTCTTGTAGATCGTCATACTCCCCGTGCCGTTAACGCTCGTTGCCTTGTGCCCCTTTGCCATGCGCCCGAGGATGGCAACCTCCTCTTTCTTCTTCTCGAGCTTTGCCTCGAGTTTTTTTGCCTGGAAGAGCAGGAACCGCTCTCCATTGACAGACACATACGCAGACGCGAGCTTTGCCGAAATGACATCCTTCGCGTGCATCGTGCGGATCGCACTCAGTGCCATAGTGTTTCACTCCTTTCCTTACGCTACCTCGATGGTCATATAGAGGCGTTCCATACAGCACGTCGGCTGCACGGAGTAGTTCATGAGCACGTCCGTTTTCTTCTCGCCCTGCGTCGGAATCGGGACATCCTTCGGGTCGAAATTCTGAATGGCACGCACGCGCTGATACTCCTTGTGGAGTGCAACGATATCGCCCCAGAGTGCCGTGCGCCCGTCCTCATCGTTCTGCTCCTTGCCGAGGTAGGTCTTGTTAAAGAGCCGTGCCACGTCAATGGCAATCTGATCGAGGACACGGATCACCTGATTCAGCGAGAAGTCCTCGTTCTTCTTCTTCGAGAAGCTCGTGAATGTGTTGATGTCACTGAGAATGTTTGTCTTGCCGACCACATCCCACGAGACCGAATCCGCGACGTTGTGGAACATCATCATGCCGGAGGACATCGCACGCTCAAGTTCCGTCTGACTGTACTTCGTGTTGATCTTGTACTCGCCGTTATAGGTCTTGTTCGTACACGATGCGTTGACCGCGCAGCTTGCCTCTGCACCAACAAGCCAGTAGACCGCCGCGCCCGGCTGTGCGCCCTCGTCGCGTACGGCGTTCTTCAGCGAGATCACGCCCTCATAGTCGACGTTCTCGCGTCCGTGGATAATGAGCTGGAACTTCGCGCCCGTTGCCTCGCGCATCCGCCTCGTGAACTGTATGAGAAGCTGCTGAATCGTCGCATCCGAACCCGCATAGCCCATGATGTTGAAATAGTACGGCTCGATGGCGTCAAGATAGCTCTGATACTGGAGCCCCGTGACCGCCGCACCGTTTGTGCCGCCCGTCAGCTTCTCGCCCGCCTTTGCTTCGAGATTCCCCGTACGCGTCCATGTCACATAGTCGTTATCCGCAACATCCGCCCATGCCTTCACGTTCTTCTGCTCGTCCACCTTCGCGGGCGTGCCGTCCACAGTCATATAGGTCGTCACGTCAAACGCGCTTGCGTTGTCGACATTCGCGGATACAGATACCGTGATGTCGTTGCCTCGTTTGCCCGGATACTTTGCCTTCGCCAGTGTGCAGGATGCCGCCGCCGCGCCGTTGTCGAGGCGGTAGAAGTACCCCGTCTTGAGGTTGAGGAAGAGATCACGCAGGGGCTTGAGCTCCGGCGCGGTATACGCATAGCCGAAGATCGAAAGGCTACGCTCCTGAAAGTCCTCTGCCGTCACGGCAAACACACTGCCAACGGGGCCCCAGTCCAGCTCAAGAGGCATCGTTGCATAGCCGCGATCCGCGATATCCGTCGATGCCCGCACACGCGACACAAAATTGATATACGTCCCAGGCAGTTTCTTGTTTTGAAACAGCCAAGTACCGCCGCCCAGTGCCATAAAATCACTCCTTCCCGACTGTCGCCTCAGTGACAGTCCTGCCGTTAAACTCCTCCACCATCTGATCGACCTCGGCGAAGGTGTATTCCTTCCCCTCCTCGAGGAGAATCATGAGCGCGTCGCAGCACGGGCGATACTTCGCCGATGCCGCAAGCGCCTCACGCGTATAGCGTGCCTCCTTCTGCACTGCTTTCTCTTCGTCCATAATCATCATCCTTTCACGCGCTGACGCTGCGTCAGCGTCTCCATCGGCGGGACTTTCTCACGCTCACGGAGGACAAACACGTCATAGTCCGCCATGAAGTGAAGCACGCCGTCATGTATCTCTGCCTCCGTACGGGATGCACGGATGAGGTCGTCCCCCATGCGGATGTATTCGAGCCCCATGAGAAGCGTATCCGTGACCTCCTGCAGCTCCTCGGAGGCGCCCTCTGTGCGCGGGAAATAATGCACGTCAAAGCTGTGCCGCCGAAAGTAGCGGTTGCCGAGCTTTGCCTCCTGCGCTATGCGAAGCGGCAAAATGAAAAAGCAAGGTTCTTCAAAACCCTGCCCGATTTCATCTCGATGCACTTCGATATCGGGAAACAGCTCGCCGAGACGGACGGCGATCCCGTCCACAATGTCATTTCCCATGGATCCTCTCCTCAAAATACCGCTGAATCTTTCGTGCCAGAATCGCAGGTGCCGCACTCTCCACCTCGCGGGCAGAGAGTGTCATCGGAAATTGCCCTTCCACCCATGCCGCTTTAAGGCGTTTACCGATGGCGGGCACATACCGCCCCGGTGTCTGCCGATGCCCGTATTCGACATAGGAGGCATACTCGGTGTTATTGACGAGCTCAACCTGATAGGTATTGCCGATCCTCTGCACGCGAATCTTGCCCTTGAGCAGCATCGACCACCCGCGCCGCAGCGTCCCGCCGCCAGAGAGGCGTCGAAGCTTCACTTCGCCTTTGCGCTTTCCGCGTTGATACGTTGCCGGACTGCCGTCCTTTTCCCTCATCGGCTCATAAGCAGTTTTCCCGACGGGCGTGCGCTTGATGACCTTACGCAGAAAACACGCCGTGAGCTCGCCGAGGCAGTCCTCATAGAACCGTTGGCGCTCTGCAGGTGTCGCGACTTGCTTCAGCTTCGCTTGAAATGCCTTGAGCTCGCGTGTGTCGATCTTTGCCATTACGGATGCTCCTCCCACCGTGTCAGCGGAATCTCTTGATGCGATTCGTATACCGCAGGGATGCCTGCACAGGAAAAACGCATCGTGCGCCCTCTCTGCGTGACGGTCACGCGGCTGCCGGGCTTGATGTCAATATCGGGCGCGGTGAAGAGCGTAATCGCCTGCGCGATGCTGTCCACCGTGTCTGAACGCCCCGCAGGTGCGACTGTCTTGTAGCTGACGCGGCATGATACATCCTCAATGACTGCGCTCCATACGAGCGTGGTGATGTTCTTCGCGTTCTTCTCCTTGCGCGCCTCCTCAACAGTCATTCTGCTGTCATAGAGATGCTCTACCGCACGCTTTACCAGCGAAATTTTCGGTAACATGAGAGATCACGCTCCCTTGTGAGCACCTGCACGAGCGCATCATACCGCTGTTCGGGCGTTGTCCCGCCGATCTCAACGGTCGTATCACCTTCGCGGATGGACTTTACGACGTCAAGCCCGTCCGCAGCGAAAATCACGCCCTTTTGCAGGGCGAGAAATTTGCCTGCCGTCAGTTCATCCAGAACCGTCTGCAAGCCCTCGGGGATCTCTGTCACGTTGCAGTCATTCTTGATGTGCTGCTCAACGTCGCTGTAGATGTACGAGAGGACGGGCAGGTCAATATCCTGCACCTCGTAGCCGACGGATGCCTTAATCAGCATCCGCACATCGGCGAGCATTACTTGCCGCCCTTCTTGTCACCATCGGAGGCGTTCTTGCTTTCCTCCCCATCGGCAGCACTCATTACGGGGGCTTCTTCGGGCAGAGCCTCCACGCGAAAGCCCTGCTCCATAAGCCGCGCCACCTGCTCTTCGGTCTCTGCGTACTGCACCTCGTTGAGCCGTACCAGTCGTTCCATGATATACCTCCTTATGCGCCGATGTTCGCCCAGACGCCCGCGAGCTTATTCGTCGGGATCCAGAGGTCGTGGAATTTGCGATAGTCGAGCTTCCACGCGTCCGCCTTCTGGTTCACGTCAGGTGCGAAAATGCGTACCTTGTCCGTCTTGGAGATCGCAATCGGCGCACGCCGCGAGATGATGACCCAGTTGATGGACTTCGCACCCGTATCCGCCTTGAAGCCGCCTGCCTCCTGCCCCGTCGTCTTGCCGTCGTTGAACACGTACGCCGTCTTCATGCGCAGCGAGGGCACAGAAAAAATCGGGATCTCGTTGTATGTCTTGACCTTCGTGTCGATTGCACCCGCCTTGAACTGTGTCACGTCGAGATGCCGCTCAATGTTCTTCACGTTGTTGAGCACCGTGCGGATCGGCGTCGCCATGAGGATCACTAGCTGCTCTGTCTCGCCGATGGCATCCTGCAGGTCGGTGATCTCCTTGTCAAGCTGCGCAAGGATATTCGTCTCGCTCGGCGTGAATCCGTCCGTCGTGCGGTGCGCATTCTTCGCGAGCGCAGCGATGCGGCTGTAGCGGTACGCGTCCACCTCGGGAACGACCTGCAGCCGCTGGAACTCGCCCATGACCGTCCCTGCCGAGGCGATAAAGTTGCTCTCATCTACATCCATGGAGTCGAGCTGGAACGTGCGGCCGCGATCCTGCGTCAGCTTGTAATCGTCGTAGGAGAGCGTCACAGAGCCCTGGTTAAATCCCTCGTCGCGGTCATAGCGTGCCATGCCCGTGGTCGAGATGCGCGGCATACGCACCGTGTCACCGCCGTTATACTTCACGTTCACGGCGTTGCTCTCCATCCAGCCCGATGTTGCCTCGATGCCCATCTGCTTGTCGAGCGACTGCTGGAAAATCTTTGCCATCTCAAGCGTATTGATTGCCATAAAATTTGCTCCTTTCGCTTACAGCCCCATCGCTGTCTCAAACTGTTGCTGAACCGTCGGTGCGGGCGTACCGCCGCCGTTGCTCCCTGCGGGGTTCAGCCCTTCTACCCGCACCGCGCCATCTGTCTCAAAGAGATACGCATCGGATTCTTTGAGCTTTTTGATCTGATCGTCAAGTCCCTTGATCTTGCCGTCCTCTGCCTCCGCGTCATCGAGCTTCAGGAGTGCGCGCACAGCGGCGGTGTTCTTCGCCTTCGCCCCGAGCAGGGACTTTTCAACGATGGAATCAATCTCCATCGCCTTCACCTTCGCTGCGTGCTCCTTATCGGTGCATCGGCGGCCGCCTTGAGCTCGTCGATCTGCTTGACGAGTTCGGCATTGTCCTTGTGATCCTTTTTCAGCTTGTCGAGCTCCCCGCGTGCGGTCTTACTCTCCTCCTTTGCCGCCTTGAGCTCGTCCTCCTTGGCAGTGAAGCGGCTCTTTTCGACGTAGTTCTTTTCGTAGTCCTCCGCGACCTTCGCCACCTGCTCATCGGAGAGCCCGAGAGCCTTGAGTTCGTCCTTTGTCATAGATTCCTCCATTCTGATAGATTGCTATACCGGCATGATTCAGTGCAGCACGGCACCACCTCCTTGAAAATAGGCATAAGAAAAGCACTCTGCATTTCGCAAAGTGCTTTTTGATTATACTGCAACAGACTTCTGAGCCCCCGAATGAGGATCCTCACGTCGTCTCGGTACCTCCAGCGTCCCCCAGATGCTCTCACCGCGCAAGAGTTTCCTGCACTCCGTGGGCGTGAGAGGCCTGTCATCTATAAGACTTCTCGGCTTATTTACTTCTTCCATACCACACACCCGCCTTTCTGCAAGATTTCAAAAACTCATGAGCAGCCGATTCTTGATTAGATTCCGTCCCATCCTCATGTAAACGGTACTTCTTAATCAAATAATCCAGCAACTCTTTTGCACTATTATACTCGAAAAGCCCTCCCTTTTGCAATACATGAACATCACCTTGATTTGTTACTACAGTCATCAGCCCGATATGAGGGTCAAAAACAAAAGTAGCAATATCCGCGATAGAAAAAGTGGATGTTGAAGGATGATTGTGCGCAAGAATCAACTCATTTGCATAGATGCACTTTTTCAGAGACGCAAGTTCCGTATTCAACTGGAGCGAAACCCGATCTTCTTTTCCGTAGGTTACGATCCTTCTTGAAAAATCTATCGGGACAGCATAAGCAACTTCATTGCTGTTGTTATGGAGCTGCGCATCGCGAAGCAACTCTTTATGCAAAGTCCTTAGAGATTCATTCTGAACAGAGGAAAATCCAGGAATCTCAACAAGGGAAACCTTGCTAACGGCAATATCTGTGATCATAATTTTGTGATCGCGTTTCTTTGCCTGCTCCAAATTATCCCCTCCTGTATTCATTATATCAGGTTCTTTCTGCTCACTCAACTTATCGACATATTTCTTCTTCCACTCCTCATAGGTCAGCTTGCTGTCCACCTGCACGGTCTTCCCCGTTTTCGGATCGCGCGCGGCGCGTGTCTCGCCCTCCGTGAATTCGTCATCGAAATACGGGCATGTGGTTGATCGGCAGTGACAGTGGAGCGGCGGGGCGGTGATTCCGGGCTTGAACTCTGAGAGGGGAAGCACCTTGCCGTCCATCTCGCGGCATGTCTCCGATGTCCTGCTGTCGAGCGTCGCAACAAACTCATACTGCTCCACGCCGAGGTCGCGGAATGCGTCCAGCTGTCCCCGTGAGGAAAAGAACGCCGCCTCCGTCTCTACAAGCCGCGCCGCCGCGCTGCGGGCGACCCCCATGCGCCCCGCGATCCGCTGTGCAATCTTCCCGTATGGCTCGCCGCGTATCAGTCCGCGCGTCAGCTCCCCTTGCAGTGTATTCAGCAGGCGTTCTTTGTCGCGCCAGATGCGGTCGGAGAAGTTCAGCCCATCGGATACCCACGGTTTTTTTAGGATGCGGTCAACATCTGCCTCAGGGATGCGGGCGAAGGGCTCAAATCCCTTTTTCTTCTGCACCTCGTACGCTGTGCGCATCTGCGCGTCGGGGTAGATGTCGCACAGCACGTCCGTGAGGCGTGCATTCCCCTTTGCTGCGAGCTTTTCGATATGCTGTGCCATCTGCATCCGTATCGCCTCGAGGCGGTCAATGTGGACGCGCGCGGAGGCATTCTTTAGCTTCTGGATATATGCCTCGGAAAGATCCGCTTTCTTGGCATACTTGATGTATTCGTCCACCGTCCAGCGGAACTCAGCAAGTTCTCGCCCCGTCAGTACACGCCGTGCCTCGGCAAGGCTCATTTTGTTCTCAGCGGCGAATCGTGCATACCGTCATTCAGGTCTTGCGCGGTCTGTCGGTACTCCCTGACCATCTCCGCGCTGAGATCGTCCGCCTTGCGCAGCTCCGCCTCCGTCAGCTGCTCGAATCGCTCTGCCCAGTACTTATCGTGCTCCATGCTCCTCACCTACCGGATACATGCCCCGCATCTCCTCCGCCTCATCGGCACGCTCTTTTTTGAGACGCTCGAGCTCTGCTTTCGTGTCCTTCGTCCACGGATGATTTGCGACGATGGTCTCCCGGCTGATTACGCCCTCGGAATCGCGACAGTCCGCAATCGCCTCCGCTTCGTTGATGAGGATGTCTCGGTTAAAGACAAACTCCACCGTCTCAGGCTCGACCTTCTTCAGCCGCAGCGCAACACCGACGAACCACATGAGCCGCTCCAACGCCGCTTGAAATTCAAGCTCCATATCGTTGGCGTCAAGGTCAATGTCCGAGTACATCGACTGGATGTTCATCTGATTTGGATTGTTCGAAAGGCGGTCGTCCTTCGCATCGAAGCCGCAGCCGTTCTCGATGATGGCACGCTTGAGGAGACGCAGGACGAGCTCATAGTTCTGCGCGTTGACCTCGATGGAAAGCGTCTCCACGCCGCCTTTGCCGCTGTCCGTGTCACGCACCTTGACCGCACCGAAGGTCGATAGGTTCTTGCGGAATCCGCCGAGCTCCTCGCCGTCATAGTTGTGGATGACGAGGATTGTGCTCCGTGCGTCCTCCTGCAAGTTGTCCGCAAACGTCGAAAGCAGCGTGTTGAGTGCGTCCTGCAAGGATTTTACGCGTGAGATCAACGGACGCTCGGCACTGTTCGCGCGAAACACGATAAGCGGAACGCGATCCCAGTTCATGGGGACGCCGCCTACCTGCAAATAGGGCGAATCCTCCGCCTCCACGTCGGGAAGGAGTTTCCCCGAATCAAAGGTAAAGTAGCGCACGCCCTCTTTTGAGAAGTACTGCACCTTGATACTCTGCTTCTTCGTGCGCCCCTCGTAGTACTCGAGTGTATAGACACGCAGGAAGGAAATCAGCTCCTCGTGCGCGTCATCTGCCCAGAACGGCAGAATCTCCTCTGGCGCAAAACGGCGAAAGCGCAGCTCGTTATCCGCAAAGTAGGGATAGAGATATCCAACTCCCGCATTAAGGCAGTCCTCGCCGATCTGCTTCAGCGTGCGGCGAAAGCCCTGATTGAACACGGGCTTTAGCTGTACGCCGAAGGCCTCGTTCTCCGTCTTGACCTCAAAGGGCTTCGCGAGCAGGTAGCTTGCTTTTTGATTGACGAGTTTGCCGTATTGGTTGTCAATGATGATGTTGTTCGGCAGATTGCGCACAGTGGTCTTTTTGCCGCCGTCGCCGATCGCGCTGCGTGTCTTATGGAGTACATCATGTTCGCCGCGTGCGTAAGCCTGCCCGATCATCATCTGACGGCGTTTCTCGGAGGCGAGCCATGCCGCCGTCTCGACCTCGATAAAGTCCTCCTCGGTCATGACGGACTGCGCGCCGCTCCGTATGATATACCGTATCACGTCCATAAAGGACATAGCCTGCCTCCTTATTCAAAACTATAGAGATCACCCGCGCTGATTTTCTCGGCGATGCCCGTGGTCGCATCGGGCGCGTCATCGTGCTTGTTTCTGCCCTCACGCTGATACCGCGTCATGGCGTCATAGTACTCCGGCCAACGGTCGCGCCAGTTGGTCGGGAAATAGATGTGCTCCATCACCCACGTCGCATTGGAGAGGATCCGCGCAGCCTTATTGCGCGACTGGTGGAACGGGCGGATGATGGTCTTGTTGCTCCCGAACGTCTCCCGCAGATGCCGCTCCACCGAACGCGCGAATCCGCGTCCGCCGGAGTTGGATTCGATATCGGCGATATTGACGCCGTTTTTGTGGAGCATCCGCGCCGCCAACGGCTCTGTCTCCTCCATCGGGGCTTTCGTATAGAGCACGTCGAGCACATAGGCCTCCTTGGCGTATACGCCGTACACGATGGCGCATAGGTAATCCTCGCCTGTGTCCGCCGTGTCAACGTATGCCTTGATCGATGTGAAGAGCAGATACCCGCTGCTGTCACGCGGCACATCGTCATAGGTCTTGAACGTGCTGTAGAGCCGCCCCTTGATGTCGATCGGCTCCTGCTGATAGTTCGCAGATGCTATATCCGCGCCCATCGCCCGTACTTTGTCCTCGTAGGACTTGCGCGAGAGGATCGCATCACAGAGCATCGTCCCATCGTCCTGCATTGCCTTCATGGAGATGTGCTTAATGCGGTGGTCTTTGTACTGCTCAAGCACCTTGCCCGCGAGGTCATCTGATGCCCAACGTGTCATAATAACGATGATCTTGCCGCCCTCCTCAAGACGCGAAAGCATGGTGTTTGTGAACCAGTCCCAGTGCTTTTCCTTGACCGTCTCGTTATACGCCTCCTCGGCGTTCTTGATGAGGTCGTCGATGATCATGAGCGAGCAGCCGAAGCCCGTTGCTGTGCCCGTCGGAGAGGTCGCAAGATAGCTGTTATAGCCACCCGCAAGGCTCCATAGATTCATCGCTGCATCGCCCGCCTTGATCGTGACACCCGGAAAGATGTCACTATAGACAATGCGCGCTGCATCCGCTTTAATCTCCTGAATGCTGTTGCGCACGTTCTTCGAAAATACCGTCGAAAGCGTTTCGTTGTACGAGCCCGTCATGATCTTCTCTTTCGGGTTCATGCCGAGGATCCACTCCACGAAAAGCCCCGCTGTGCGGCTCTTGCCGTGGCGTGGCGGCTCGTTGATGACAAGCACCTCGTCCTCGCCCTCGTAAAATGCCTGCAAGGCGTCACAAAGCTCACGGAGATAGGCGCGTTCGGGCTTGTAGAAGTCCGGCGCGCGCAGACAGCAATAAAAAAGAACTCGCGCCTTGCAAGTTCCAGTTTTGCTTGAAGAATCAGCCTGCTATCCACTGTCGATCACGTTCCGCAGCTCTTCCGTCGAAAGCCCTGCAAGGGGGTTCTCCACCGTTGCCTTGACCTCGAGTTTGTCGCTAAACATGCCTATATGCCTCCCCAGAAGCTCAAGTGCCTTGATCTTGTCGCAGAGTTTGACCTCGATACCGTTCGCACCCTGCTTGATTCCTGCAATCGCAGCACGCTGTTCGGGCGATAGCTCTGCCGTGTTTTTGAGCGTAACCGTCTGATACGATACCTCGGTGCCGTCATCCTTCTCGACGATCCGCGTCTCGACCTGCGCATAGTCCGTTGCATCCGCAAATGCCACACGAGCAAGCTCTTTGACAACGCGATCTTGTGATATCTCTGTTCGCTTTTGGAGGTCTTTTTGGCGACGCGAAATTTCACGCTGAATGTTATCTTTTGTCAACAACCTGCCCGCAATACTTCTTGCCGAGCGTTCACTGTATCCTGCACGAATCGCCGCCTATGTCCCGTTGAAGTCGATTAACCACTCATCCACGAAACGATCCTGCATCGGTGGCAGCTTCACGTCGTCACCTCCTTTCCACGCATGCAAAAAGGGCACCGCGTATGCAGTACCCTCACTATTCACAGCTTATACTATATCACAGGTCTTTGTGTCCGTTTGTATCCATTTTTCAAAAACAGCCTCAAACTCATTCAGAGCTTGCCCGTGTAATTTGTGTATGTGGTGATACGCATAGCCAAGCCCCACCGCGATATACTCCCAGCTTTCGCCCCACAGATACCGACGTTTCAGCACCTCACGATAACGGCCATCGGCGATCTGCTCGATCAGCACCCCCGCCTCATTTCGCAACGCAACGAGTTTATCCCACTGCGCATTGACCCGCTCAGCATATCCCTCCAGTGCTGCAATCGCATCGGAGAGATCGCCGATCTTGCCTCCGGTGACTTTATCTGCGTCATACTGGATCGCTTTCAGATGCAAGATATCGGATTTTGCTTGTTCGTATTCTTGCTCAAGAAGTTTCAGCTCCCGCTCTGCATCTCGGACACGCCAGAGATACGCCCGCACTTGTTTT
>ERZ773197.2327-NODE-2327-length-12121-cov-31.458147_pt1 | contig 12121 bp, 9 predicted proteins | sample MGYA00580999_ERZ773197 | MGnify/ENA primary metagenome ERZ773197 (study PRJEB29015, sample SAMEA2738166) | human oral metagenome | biome: human oral; feature: human-associated habitat; material: saliva | place: China | collected 2185 ...
TTTTCATGGCGAAGTCTTGCGTAGTTAACGATCCAACGTAAAGATAATGTCAACTTACGTTCAGCAGATACTTCTACTGGTACCTGTAAGTTTGCACCACCTACACGACGAACCTTCAATTCTAATTGAGGCATTACATTGCCGAGAGCCTTCTCGAATACTTCCATTGGGTTCTCGCCTGTCTTCTTCTCAATCTGAGCGAATGCATCGTATAAAATTGTTTGAGCTGTACCACGCTTACCATCAATCATAATTTTGTTGATCAACTTAGTGATTAACTTTGAATTATAAATTGGATCAGGAAGTACATCACGCTTTGCTATATAACCTTTTCTTGGCATGTTCTATTCTCCCTTCTCTTATTTAGCAGCCTTTGGCTTCTTTGCACCGTATAATGAACGGCTCTGATTACGATTTGCTACACCGGCACAGTCTAATGTACCGCGGATGATGTGGTAACGTACACCAGGTAAGTCCTTAACACGTCCACCACGGATCATAACAACGCTATGCTCCTGTAGGTTGTGTCCAATTCCTGGAATGTATGCTGTTACTTCTAATCCATTGGATAGACGAACACGGGCATACTTACGTAAAGCTGAGTTAGGCTTCTTAGGTGTCATTGTACCAACACGAGTACATACACCTCTCTTCTGTGGACTGCTGAGTTTTGTTACACGCTTCTTAAGTGAGTTTACGCCTCTGTTTAATGCAGGGGACTTTGACTTGTAAACTTTATCAGTACGACCTTTGCGTACTAACTGGTTTATTGTAGGCATTTCAGTTTCTCCTTTCATTTTATGCACACATTTCCAAGTGTGCCAAACCTTAGTCTAAATATAAGCCTTACTTCCGTAAAGCCAGTTTTTTCGCTAAGCGTAATAATGATACCTTTTTATATCTTTAAAGTCAATATACTTTTCACCATGTTTTTCAATGATTTTGCGGACCCTCCCTTCCATATAATTCCCACACAAAAAGTTCATTCTTATATCATGGAATATCGTTGCTATATGTATTATAGTAATAGAAAGTCCGATATGTATTTTAATATTGCTTTTTATTCAAGGAGGTTCCAATGGCAAACAAAGTATGTGATTTCTGCCTAAGTGAAGGAAAAGGTCTTTTTAACCAACCTAAGAAAATAGAGGATGGGCATTACATCTGTAAAGACTGTCGTTCCATATTAACTTCTTACAATCTTCCTCTCAAGTATGATATCTTCCAGATACTCGTTACGGCACAAGAGAATATGCGCGATATGATTATGGAGTCCTACATCAAGAGTCATAATATCGATGAAATGATGGCTAAGTTCTACCCTGTCGACGATATGCCACTACACCCTGGGGAACATTGTATTTCTAAGGTCAAGGCATACCAAACAGTCACAAAGGATTCCATCCCTTATACACGTGCTGTTTCAAAAATTGCTGAAATTTCCAAATCCACCATTCAAAATATCGTCGATTCCACAACGCGTACCAACTCTCATAAAGTAGAAGGCATTCTCTATGAAACAGATGTAGCGTTCTACTTCTTATCTCCAAACTATGTTAACTGCCACCGTTTGGGATATGCATTACGTAATCGTAGCGACACAGATCGTATTAACGTTGTTACGCCAACTGCACGTTACACATACATGCTAGAAAACTCTGATTTAATTTTCATGCGTGAACGCTTCTATCAGAAATTAAACGCTGCTAGAAACAAAAAGGATACACACTTAATCTATATGTCAGATGATAACCTCATTCGTATTACGCCTGGTGTATACGATATTCCAAAGAGCTTACGCCCTGGCAAGTATGTTGTTACCGCAATTCGCGATGCAGGTCTGCACATGAAGGATTCTTTAGGCAGAGTTAAAGACTACTATGAAAACGAAGAAGTCATTGACCTCAGCGATGGTGGTGTATTAGAGTGCACTGGTGAATACGAACTAAAATGGATTAGTCACAAATAAAGGGACTGTAACAATTAAGTAAATTTAATAGATTTACTTGAGGTGTACAGCCTCTTTAAATTATGCACATATCCAAGGTGTCAAAATCATTTAACGAAGAGGTGTCATTTTTATTTGACGATGACAGTAAGAAGTGTAAAGTAGTATATCTAAAAGGACACCAAAGCTACAATCAAGTAGAACATCTAAACGTTGTAAACCATATTCACTCTATCATCAAGAATAAACTGGCACAATATCGAGGAGTGGCAACGAAGTATATTAACCGATATACTGCATTGTTTGTATGTATGCGTAGATTTATGGAGATGGATCTTAATGAATTGTATGAAAAGCTAGTATGGATGATACGTTATCCATTTGTGATAACCACAAAAGCATTTCAGAACCACAATTTATTTAGTTTCTCAATTCAAGAATGAGTTACAAGTCCACGGTAAGTTAATTAAGCCTTCTTTTTATGGACCACTTCAGATTTACTATTCATATTTTTCCTCACTTTCTTGGAAATCCCTTATTAATATATTCTTGAGCTTTAATTGGATTGTCCCTCAACAGAACCATAAAACTATAAACACCCGCCGCATCTAAATGTGGGGCAATTTTTGCTACTAGAGCAGCATTATATCCATTAACACTAATTGAGTTAGGATAATTATAACTTCGGTTTTCTAGCCAATAGATAAACTCATTTTTTATATCTTCATATTTCAGTAAAGGTTTTGCTACCACTTTAGCAACAACTTCTGTTACCGACTTTTCATCGATAAAATATTTAATTATTGCATCCATTAGTCCATTCTCCCTTTTTTCATTTCTAATCTATCTTTAAACTGTGCCGCAAAAGATCTCGCTTCCGCTTCTACTAATTGGGATTCATAAGCTTCTTGCCCCAATTCAGGTGGTATGTAATTCTGAAAATTGTATTGATATTGATAATCACGCGGCTTTTGAGGATTGATGGCACATTCGTGTTGATGAGCGTGCCATAATTCATGAGCAATTGTATCTGCAGCTTCTTTAGAGTCAAATAACAAATATTCGTTGACATGCAATGTATTGGTAGATGGATCGTATCCTCCAAAATCACCCTCTTGCATATTATTATAATAGTCTATTGTAGGAGGGTTTTTAAAGCCAATAACATCTATCACATAATCCGCTAAAGTTTCCATAGAGTCTTTTTGCTCATCTAAGGTTAGATTTCTCCACGTTCCCTCATTAAAGCTATCAAGAGAATTCTCCAATCTTTTTGGATTTGCATCGATATGTATATCAGCAAAGGATTCTTCGATGGCCTCCTGTTGGATATCCCCATATATTTCATCATAGTCGATACTTAGTTCTTGCAATTCCGCATTTGAATGTTCGACTTCCCGATCAATCTCAAGTTCGCCTGAAACATCTTGACAGATTTGTTCTCCTTCTTCAAAGGAAAGCGAAGTAGCTACTTCTTCCCAATTAGTAGGTTGATTATAGATGTTGGAAGATATATCCCCACGATCAAGACTTTCATATTCATTGTTTATTTTTTCTCGCTCCCGTTCAACGAACTCATAAATTTGTTCTTCGGAAACTCCATACTCCCGTAGATTTTCCTGATAATTTTCAAGTGTTTCTTCCATATCTCTTTCACGACTCTCAATTATTTCGGGTGTTATCTCTCTTGTTAATATCTTTGGACCATCATCTGCAGTTCCATCAGCCTCATTTGCAATTTCATCAGACAAAAGAGAATCATACAACGCTTCTAATCTGTCTGTGGTGGTATCACTTCGAGATTCTTCTAAACCGTCAAAATTTTCAGAAGGTATATTATCTTCAACATCTCCATTTACAAGTAAATCTCGTAATTCATACAGTTGGTCGATATCTTCAGTATTGTCAATGAGCGTTTCCATATCTTCAAGTGAAACGTCGCTTGTTGTAGACGCAATATTATCGTTAATGGCAGTATCCTCTAAATCCATAATATGCATTGCCATTTCACTGTTTTCATTTTTTATTTCTGTTCGGTTGTCAGCCAATAATCCAACACCATCAAAATTTTCTATTGTATCAAGCGAATTTGAATCTGCTTCCTGCTCCATATCAGGAAACTCAATAAAGTCTTCAGAAATATTAAGAGATTCTACATTATCAAAGGAATTCGAGTCTGTTTCAATTACACTCTCCAAGAGTTCTGAATTCTCGCGATCCCCTAACGATTCTAATAAATTAAAAACTTCTACGCCTTCCACGGATTCCGCATAGTTAATCTCGCTTTCACCATCAACCGTTTCATAACTCTCGTCGTTAAATGAACAAAAAATTGAATCATCAAGCGAATCAGAACTCTCTAAGCTATCATAGTCTCCTTCATCAATGGATTCACAACTTGTGTTATCGATAGAATCTAAATCTATATCATAATCAGACCCAAAATCTATATCGTGCATCTATTATTTCTCCCTTCAGTAATTATTCCCTTTAGGAAAAAGAGTGATTACTTTTTTCTTATCTTCCAAACTCATCGGAACAGATAGTTCAAGATTTATTTTTCTGAGAAGTTTTATGCGAGAACAAATTTGAATTTTCCTCAGTTCGTCACCTAAAAAATTACTCGTTTCCTTCTGAATCAGATGTGGTAAATGAAAAATAATTTTTTTGAAAGAGTCTGTATCTTTAATTAAACTTTTAAATTTGTTGAATGCACTGCTAGCAATAAATTCGGCATTTGATCGAATATTAAAATCACAAGAGCGATTGCACAAGTAACACAAACTACATTCTGGGTAAGGTTTAAGCAATTCAGCATGTTGATTCCAATAAGTGCTACGGGTAGCAACTTCAGTATCAGGAACGCATAACCTAATTTTTTCTTTTTCTCGAATATCCTCAGTCATAACCAATTGTGGAGTATCAAGTTTACTATAATATACAAATGCTTCACCAGGTTTCAAACGAGATAAATTACTTTGAGCATCCTCATCCATATTCGTGCTGTCCGCAATTAATTCTTTTTCAACAGACTGTACCAATCTGAACGATACTTTGATATCAGTATTCGCAACAACTTCTCGACTCACCTTTGTTGGGGATTGATCTGCAATAATTATACTTGTTCCATAAGATCGAATCTCAGCTATCATATCTTGCAATGCTTTTATAGTAGTTGCTGGCGAATTCGGGTTTCCTTCTACACTTGAAATTGCTCCGCTGCTCAACAAAACATGAGCTTCATCTATCAAAATTACATTTTTGAGTTCTCCATCACCTATTTGATTATGTTTTGTGTAGACACAAATATTAATCAGTAGCAAAGCCATTATCAGTGATTTTTGCTCAGTATTATCAATAGAGTTAAGCTCAAGGACAGTTGGAGCTGTCAATAAATCTTCTATTGGGACAGTATTAATCGTATCATAGATATTACTATTTTGTTCAATAAGATTTGTTAATCTTAAGAGACCTGCACTTTCAAGATTTCCTCGTACTTCCTTACTATAACTTGTATTTTCAAGAAGTTTCTTAAATTCGATAGTAAACTCATGTAGACCAAATAATGTAACATCGTCATCACCCAATTTACTATAGTCTTTCCAACCATATTTTATGTAGCAATTTCTTATAGCTTTAAGAAAAATAATATCAAGCGGTGATGGCATTGAAAAAGCCGCCTTAAAAGCACTGGCAAGACTTGGTATATACTGCTCAACTCTAATTCCTCTTGGCGGTATAAAAGGATTTATGATATAGGGAGATATCATATTGTTTCCTGGCGTAAATATCTGTAAATTGGGAACTGTGTCAATCATTGCGCGATATTCGGTTTTGGTTGGCTCTATCGCAAGAAAGGGGATACCTTTTCTTGCGAATTGCAAAAGCAAATTCACCGAAAATGTAGTCTTTCCAGAACCGGGAGTCCCAACGATAAGTGCGTGTTTGGTGAAAGATTTTTCGGGGCAACCAATGATAATTTTTGTAGTTTCATTAGATACTAGAACTCCCATTTTTATATTATCTTCACTAACTACAGCACTCGCAAACTGTTCCTGTACACGTGCTATCTGATTGCTCTTTAGTGCTGTCATGTTCTTTTCATATAAAGGTAAACGGTAGAAAGACACCGCTTCTTCAGCGGATATGATGTATGGCAATCTAAATAGTTTTTTTGCTAATGGAACTGTATTTTGGAGCTTTTGATTTCTGTAGTAATAGAGCAACTTATTATTAATATTCCAAACATAGTGTGGAAATTGATTACTCAAATTAATTTTCTCATTGCTTAAATCTAAACAAACAAAATCAGAAGTGGTAATTTTTTCATCACCACTTTGTAGCAAACTAATTAACTTTGCTGTAAGACTTGCACAATTTGCTCTTTCTCCAAATGCAAGAATGTTATACATGAACATAGGAGAATTCCTTCGTTCATTATAATAAGTATAGACTTTCAACGGTTCTGAAGCTAAAGCATCTCGATAAAGTTCGCGATTTACCATAATACCAGAAACGATGCGTCCAAGCTCAGCAGACACCTCGTTTATCATATATAGTTCTTCATTAGTTAGTTGTATGGGGAACAACTGAAACGAAACACAGCAGTTTTCATGTTGGCTTAAAGCTGCAATTAAAGAATTAAAATTATTTATATTCTTATTAGGAATGACCTCAGAAAAGTAATATGGATAAATTGAATTTGCATTTGCTGTACACTTTTCTCTTTTTATAACACCGAATGCACAACTATCATCTATATTTGCTAACAAATTATTAAATTCTAATTGTGTAGTGTCTCTCTCCTGGATATTAAACTGTAAAGAAGCAAGGGACGACATCAAATTCTTTTGAACATTATTCAATTCATTGCTAATTTGCAACCCATCTATTCCTATTTTTCGTAAAATACTAAATATGCGTATCTTTGACGAAAAAATCTGGTGATGCACTTTTTCAGTTAACCAAATAAATTCTATACAAGTATTTAAACCACACAATTTATGTAATTCGGTGATAAGTTGCATAAACTGCGTAGCGATTTTTAGACTAGCTTCGTCTTGATTCTTTCCGTATGATGTTATTGTTGGCAAAGAAGCAACCTCAAAAACTTTTATACCAAGTTTTCGCCCATCATTTAGTTTGTAAATAGTTGTATCCAAATCTACACCACCATTCATTTTAGTATCCGTATAAGTCACTGACGATTCTTAAACTTAATTTCTAGTCCGCAATTTGGGCAATCTCCGTGCCCTAACTCAAAGGTTTCATTGCTTATAATAAACTCCTGATCACAAGCAGGGCAAACGATAATCTTTGAATCATCAATCTTTGAATCATCAATCTTTGAACCATCAATCTTTGAATCATCAATCTTTGAATCATCAACTGTATTTTTTGATATCCCTAAGGCTCTATCCCTTTTCTCTTTTATTTGACTATCAAACGGCTTGATTACGCCAATTTTTTTACATTCCTGTGAAAACCATAACTCACTTATCTTATCTTGTCCCAATTCTAAATATTTTTTGCAATTCACGATTAAATCATCCAAAGTTGATATTTTATTTTCACATTCACAAATTTTTTTTCTATCTAATGCAATTTCATCATCATGATGTTGATCCTCATTGCGTAGCTGACTTTTTTTACTATCTATTTCTTTGATTAGTGTTAATTCTTTTTGTTTATATTTCCTTTTCTCTACTAACTCATCTAATAGACGAACGCTACCAGTACCTATCCAATAAATACCGGCAATGATGAGAATGATACAAAGTAACGATAAAATAGTAGTTATATGTGACGTTTCATAATCGTACGATGTTCGATATCTTATATTTTCAACTATAAAATAAATTCCACTGATAGCTAGCGCAATAGCCCCTTCAATCAATGATCGCTTCCACAACGTTCGTTCCCGATAATACGCAGAAAGTTTCTGTTCAGCTTCTGTGATATCATATTGTAAAGGACGTTTACTGTAACTTCTCTGTGTTTCATGGTGTTCGATAAAGCTTAAGGCAACTTCGATTTCTCTCTTATATTTTTCTATCTCACTTCTATTTTTGCTTATTAATGATTTTATTTTCTGCATGTCGTCATTGGCTTCCAACTGAGAAAAACCCTTGATATATTCAACATACTTGTTTTCGAGTTCAGTATATTCTTCAGGTGAAGATAACTGTTTTACATACATAAACCATTCATTCAGTAAGTTTTGTTCACGTATAATATTAGTGAAATTATTTGTCTTAGATACAATTAACCCCCACCAACCTCTATAATCTTCAGGATACTCTTTAGTAATAGTTCTATATACCTCTTCTGCGGAACTATAGTTACCAAGTTTAAGATATGTAGCACAATTTTGATGCAGTCGTTCAAGCTTTGAAATTTCGGAGGAATTTGCAGTTTCTTTCTTATTTGCTCCGTTACGCAAACATCTTTCAATTCCATCAATTAAATCTTGCATGAAGCCAATTTTAGACATATCTTGAGATTGAAGTGCCGATAACTCTGCTGGCAATTCATAAGGCGTCATGCCACGATAAGCAGGGATAATTATCTTATTCGCATCTTTAGACATCTTAATAAATCTGCTCCACTCATTTTTAACCCAAACCGCATTAAAATGCTCGGCTTTTGTCCCTAAAACAATCATTACCTTTGCACTATTGAGAGCAGCAAAAATAATAGGTTCGTATTCAGCACCTAGTTTACTTTCAAGTGATTTTCTTGCGAAGAATATACGATAGCCTTTTTTCTTTAGTTCATGATATATTTCTTGTGCAAGAACACTATCTTCGGTACGATTCCCTGCTTCATCCGTTTCCTTATAGCAGATGAATATATCATACGGTTGTTCTTTTTGAGAAATCTCAAAGATTTTATTTTGAATCTCGCTAATACGCTTTGCTTCGTTTTCAATAACTCTATGTGCTTCAATATCAGAATGTTCGATTGCAGCTAAATAGTCGAGGTCAGATAAAATCGACTGTTTTTGAGTTCTATGGCAAGTCGGTACTCTTTCTTGAGTTTTGGGATCTAGCACATATTCAATACCAAATTTACTTAAAACTAATCCCCAATGGGCTTCTGCATCAGAATTATCTTCTTTCAAAATATCTTCATAAGTTGCTACCGCTTTATCAAACTCGTTATTTTGTCTAAGAAAAATTGCACGATTATATAAATTCCCCTTCCTATCAAGTTCTTTCGGAATTGTGATTACGGAATCGCAAAACTTACAAACTCCTACCGAAAAATCAGCGTTTACGTCTAGTTCTCCGCCACAAACATTACATTTTAATATTGCCATTTTATTATCCTCCTTAGTTTTTTAAATGTTATATTATTAGAATTTTATGCTTCAAAATTGGTGAAGAGTTATTACAACACTTTACTTAATTTATTTATATTATCACTCCATAAAAACTAGATACTATGCATTAACAGTATTCATTTCACTATCAAAATGCTCTTAGTTGCATTGACAAAATCATTTGGCTTAGCTCATGCCGATTCATAATAATCATGAATTAGCAGAAAAACGCAAAGATTAAATACACCTAATCCTATTATATAAATTAGTACTCCCAATGTAACTATTTTTTATCCTTCATTACTATCCCCCTCTTATTTCTTCTAAAAGCAGTTCCTTTTGTTCGCTAAATTCGTCCTCCGAAAGAAGTCCAGCATTTTTCATCATAGTAAGTTTTTCGAGTTTCATTTTAAAAGGATTGATATTATCATTTTTTTCTGACGTGGAAATTTCTTCTTTCAAATTTAGCATTCCAGGGATACTACCAAACGAATCATTTTGCGTAGGTGGGGGTGTTACGGTGTCAGTTAAACTAGACATCATTGTATTGTTTGAAATATTGGTAATCGCATCACCAAATGCACCACCCACACCAAAGCCCATACCAATACCCATTGCTGCGTTTCTTAAATCGGCGCCAGTACCTTCGTTTTCTGCAACTTTTTCCATAACATCGAAGCCGCGTTCTTGCTGATATGTAAATCCAAGTTGTTCTTGTTCATAACGTTTAGTATCAATATCCATCTTACGCTTCTGAACTTCTCCCGTATGGTCTATTATTCCAACCCGGCGTTGGTAGTCGGCACGTTGCATATCAATTTCACCTTGATTAACTAATGTAACTCTTTCCCCACGCTGTCTATTAAGTGTAATGTAAAGTGGATCATTTTCGGGTTTCAGTATAGTATTAATCCAAAACTTCTCTAAAGCGATACCATAGTCAGCCATCTCATCAGAAATTCTTACTTTCAAAATTTCTGATAATTCAGATAAGTATGCCTCAACCTCAAAAATTGAGACTCCTTTCTCTCGTAAAATGTTCGGTAATATTGTTTTTATGTGTGTTGTGATGGGTGCTTTAAAATACTTTTTAATTACTTCTTGGTCCAACACTGTCTCTGTACCAACCAACTTTGTAATAATTTTTCGTGAATCACTAATACGAAGGCTCATCTCACCGGATGCACCAATTTTGAAAGCGTAGTTGTTATGCGTAGGATCTAGAAAGTTGACATTTCCCATTCCCCAATTAATAGCCATTTGCTCTGTTTTATTGATAAAGTAGACTTCGCAATGGAAAGGCGACTCTCCACCAGTAGGAATATTGACTATTTTATTCAGCAATGGAATGTTATTCGTATGAAGAGTGTGCCTACCTGGCCCAAATAAATCAAGAGCCTGACCATTCAGAAAAAATAGAGCCTCTTGAGATTCGTGTACAATCAGTTGCGATAACGTATTGAAATCTTCACTAGGGTGCTTCCATATAAAGGTATTATTATCTCCTTCATATTTAATTAAATCAATAATCTTCACTTTCCAATTACCTCCAAAGTTATTTGTTTTTAGATAAATAGCTTGACGATTAGTTAAAATCTAATAAAACTTGCACTAACTAAATACTATTGTAACTCATTCTTGAATTGAGAAACTAAATAAATTGTAGTTTCGTAATGTTTTTGTGGTTATCACAAATGGATAACGTATCATCCATACTAGCTTTTCATACAATTCATTAAGATCCATCTCCATAAATCTACGCATACATACAAACAATGCAGTATATCGGTTAATATACTTCGTTGCCACTCCTCGATATTGGGCCAGTTTATTTTTGATGATGGAGTGAATATAGTTTATAACGTTTAGATGTTCTACTTAATTGTAGCTTTGGTGTCCTTTTAGATGTACTACTTTACACTTCTTACATTCTGTCAAAGAGTTATAACAATCTGTTCCGTCTGTGTAGATGATAGAGCGTTGTGTAATGTTATCTTTGAAGGTATCTTGTATAATCTTTAGTTGGTCGGGAGTGACCAACTGCCAAAAATATCTCGTGTGCATTTCTATCTTTTGTGGTGACGATACATATTTGTTCATGGGATATTCCTCTAAACTTTGAAGACTCGCCTCTATGGCGAGCTTTTCTGCGTTTTAGAGAGGAACCTTTAGAAGATTCAAGAACATATGTTTCATCACACTCTATCGTTCCAGATAGTTGTTTCTTTTCTGATTCCAAATGCTTTTCAAGTATGCCAAGAAACTTATGACGATTTAGACGTGCTGCAGTCTTATGGATAGGAACCATCGTCAAGGTATCGATACAGATCTCTATAAACTCATCTACATCGATTTTCAAAAAGGAAGTTATCATATGTGAATCATGGGTAAACTTATGCTCACACTCCATACAGAGATATCACGGTTTACCACGGGCAAAGTCCTTCTTGATCATCTTTGTCTTCTTGTGACAATAAGGACACTGATGTGGTCTATTATCACCCAAGCAATCATTTAAATTGGATACGGTCCTGTTGTGATTGTGTTAGTTTATTAAAGTTAGTGATTAATTCTTTCTCATGCATAATAGATTTCTCCTTTATCGTGAGATTAGTCTAGTATGTGCTTTTCATCATGAATGTACATATGAATGCTTATCAATGATATAAAGTCCACTTTCAGTTAGTTTTTTTATTAATTTTTTTAATTATATACTCCTTTATTGAAATTATCAATAAAACCGTGTTTAGAAGTTAGCACCATCTGAATCGAAATTGATATTGTCTTAATGAATCGAAAGGGAAAATGTCCCATTTATAGAAAGGAATTGTTATGATTCATTCCATTAG
>ERZ773197.2330-NODE-2330-length-12106-cov-3.643017_pt1 | contig 12106 bp, 12 predicted proteins | sample MGYA00580999_ERZ773197 | MGnify/ENA primary metagenome ERZ773197 (study PRJEB29015, sample SAMEA2738166) | human oral metagenome | biome: human oral; feature: human-associated habitat; material: saliva | place: China | collected 2185 ...
GCACGTGCTCGTCGAGAAGCCGATGGCCGTCACCGGCGAAGACGCGCGGAAGATGCGCGACACCGCCAAGCGCGTCGGAAAGAAACTCTCCGTCGGCTTCCAGTACCGGCAACGCCGCGAGTACCAGTTCCTCCGCAAGCTCGTCGATCAGGGCGAGCTCGGCGAAATCTACGCCGCCAAGGCCCACGCAGTGCGCCGCCGCGGCGTTCCGATCTGGGGCGTCTTCACCGACAAGGAGAAGCAGGGCGGCGGTCCGCTCATCGACCTCGGCGGTCACGCGATCGACGTCGCCCTGTGGATGATGAACAACTACGAGGTCAAGTCCGTCACCGGCGTCGTCAACTACAAACTCGCCGACAAGCCCGAGGGCAACATGGGCGGCGAATGGGATCCGGCGACCTACGAGGTCGAGGACTCCGCCTTCGGATTCGTCACCTTCAAGAACGGCGCCTCCCTCTTCGTCGAAGCGTCCTGGGCGCTCAACATCCAGGATTCCCGCGAATGCTGCGTCACGCTCTGCGGCACAGAGGCCGGAGCCGATACGATTCAGGACCCCGATGGCGGCTCCGATCTCGTCATCACGATCAACAAGGCTGCCGGTGGGGAGCTCGTCAAGACCCATCCTGAAAAAGGCGCGGCCTACTTCGGCGCCGGCGGCAACGCGATGACCGGGTTCCAATACATGGGAGGACTCGAAGCCGGACTCTGGCTCGACTGCATCATCAACGACACCGAGCCCTACGTCACCGCCGACCAGGGCGTCGTCGTCACCGAGATCCTCGACGCCATCTACACCTCGGCGAAGACCGGCGAACCCGTCTACTTCGACTGAGCGCCCCTGACTCATCACGCGGTCACGGATCGGTCCGTCTCCGCAACTCGGCGGCGGCCCCTCAGGGGCCGCCGCCCCGAACAGGCCTCTCGTCCTCGTCCCCCTTTCGGGACCCTGCGCATGCCCATCCCCACCCGCACCACCCAAGGAGCGAACACGATGACTTCGCAGATCAAACGCGGTGTCAGCCTCTACTCGTATCAGCACGAATACGCACATGGGACTTTCTCGGTCGAAGACTGCATCGCAGCGGCCGCCACCGATGGCGCCCTCGGCATCGAAAGCCTCGGCGAACAGATGTTCCCCGGTTTCCCCTTCCCCGGCCAGCCCGACCTTCCCGACTCCTTCTACGCCGAGTGGGCCGAGCTCATGGAGCGCTACGGCACCACGCCGACCGTCCACGACATGTTCCTCGATACCAAACGCTACAAGGGCCGCCTGCTCAATCTCGACGAAATGGTCGACTCCCTCAAACGGGACATCCGCCACACCGCCAAGCTCGGGGCCAAGGGCATCCGCATCATCGTCAACACCCCGCCCGAGGTCGTCGAGGCCGCCGTCCCGTACGCCCGGGACCACGGGGTGTGGATGGGCGTCGAAATCCATTCACCCTTCCATTTCGGCGACGAGTGGATCCAACGGCATCTAGAAGTCGCCGAGCGCTGCGGCTCAGACGTCGTCGGATGCGTCCCCGACATGGGCATTTTCGTCCACCGCTTGCCGCGCGTCCTCGTCCAGCGGGCTCTGCGCGACGGCGCCGCCCCGAAGATCGCCGAGGAAGTCGTCCAGACCTACGACTCGCATGGCGACACCAAGGCCCTCTTCGAACGCCTTGAAAGCGAAGGCGTCGATCCCGTGACACTCGGACTCGCGCGCAACGCAGTTCACATGATCGCCCAGCCCGTCGACTGCCTCCGCGATCATGCGGAGTTCATCAAGCACATCCATGCGAAGTTCTACGAAATGCATCCGGTTGAAGGATTCGACTACTGGCACGAGTACTCGATCCCCTACCACGAGATCGTGCCGGTCCTCGAGAAGATCGGCTTCGACGGCTACCTCTCGAGCGAGTACGAGGGCAACCGTCACATCGAAGACGCATACGAGGTGAACTCGGTCGTTCAAGTGAGTGCCCATCAGCGGATGCTCACCGCTCTCATCGGGAAGGAGAACTGAGATGTTCGACGAACTCATGATCCGCGAGGGGAGCGTGCGGAACCTCCTAGCCGAGGACGGGACCGCCATTGGATTCGCCTTCGAATGCCATGTTCCGTATTACCGGGGCATCGGATTGTCGATGATCGAGGACCCTGACCTCGTCGTCGACGGGAAAGCGATCCCGTTGAAGTCGCTGCGCTTCACCTATCGGGGCGTCACTCGCACCTTCGAGGAGCTTTCCGATCTTAGCGATGTGCGCTGGGAACTCGGCGAGTCGGCGACGATCTCGGCGCTCGTCCCCGGTGGACTCGTCGACGGACGTCACGAACTCGACCTCATCCTCAGACTTCGTGTCTCCTACCTCCCCTTCATCGCGGAGCACCGCTTCACCCGCGAGATCGTCCTCTAGCACGTCCGTTCGAGAGAAAAGGATCCATACATGCCCACCAAGTTCATGAAGCTCGGATTCGATGAGAAAGTTCTCCGTCGTCTTGTGAACGAGTCCGACGGTTTCGTCCTCGATGTCGGCTTCAACTACTACCGAGGGACCCCGATCTCCGCAGTCGAGAGGCTCGAGCTGACGATCGATGGAGAGCGAATCAGCGACGAGCGCATCCTCGTCGAAATCAACGGAAAACTCCTACGCATCCGCCAGCTCCCCTTCGCGTTCACGGAGTACTGGGGCGTGAAGACACCGATCCGGCTCCACGTGAGCGGAGAACCTCTCGAGCCCGGGGAGCACGACGTCGATCTCGTGTGCGAAGCGCGCGTCGTCTACATGGAGTTCGCGCCCGGGATCTTCGGCATGCTCGACGCCTCCGCCCGCACGACCCTGACGATCTGACAGAAGCGAGGAGGGACTTTCATGGCCACCATCAATGGCATCGAGCAGGCGGTCTCCTGCTACGGATACACCCAGCAGTTCATCGAACGCGATGACTGGACCATCGATACGATCTTCGAGCACATCGCTGCGAAGGGGGTGAGCAAGGTCGAGCTCGTCGGCGCCCAGAACTTCCAGCAGTACCCCACCCCGCGAGCGGATGAGGTGACGGCAGTCCTCAAGGCCGGGGAGAAGCACGGCATCGAGGTCTACTCCTACGGGGGGTACGTCGATCTTGGCCGAATCACCGGCTACCGCATGACGCGAGAGGACATCCTCTCCGACATTCGACTCGACATCATGACCGCCCGGAAACTCGGCGCTTCGATCTTGCGTGCCACCGGGTTCGGACCCGATCTCGCTCCGGCGGTCAACGATCTCGGCGAGGAATACGGCGTGAAGATCGGCTTCGAGATTCATGCGCCTCACACGCCCGCAGACCCGACGACCCTCGCCTTCATGGAGACGATCGAGAAACACCAGCTCGGCTCCTTCGGACTCGTGCCCGACTTCGGAATGTTCATCGAGCGGCCGACCGAGATTGCCGTTGAGCGATACGTCGGGCTCGGCGCGAAGAGAGGGAATCTCGACTGGATCATCGCGAATCGGCACAACGGCATGACCGAAGAGGAGATGTGGGAGCATGTCCGCTCGACAATGGGCGGCGGGGAGGGCGAGAAGATCGCAATCTCGGAGTGGTTCGGCTACCTCTCCTTCGCCCCCGCCCAGCTTGAGCACTTCTCCGACATGGTGCCCTTCGTCAACTACGTCCACGGCAAGTTCTACCACCTCGAACTCGACGAGAAAGGGGAGGTTTTCGAACCGACAATCCCCTACGAACGGGCTCTGAGGATTCTCGCTGAGGGCGGGTTCCGAGGCGTCCTCACAACCGAGTATGAGGGGCATGCGTTCTACCTCGATGACGCCGATGAGCAGATCGAGCGTCACCTCACCATGGGCGCTGCAATCCTGTCCGCGCTCTGAACCATTCCTCCCGGGAACGCGGGGGCGCTCGGAGCAGTCGAGCGCTCCCGCAGCCGTGGATGACACCGACTCCGTTTCCCCCCGACCATCAGCTGAGAGGCATCGTAATGACAGTATCGGAGAAACCGACGCGAAACAGACTCGATCGCGAGCTCATCGGCGTCGCCGGAGTCATCATCCTCGGTTCCTTCATCTCCGTCCTTGACGGCACTGTCATGAACGTGGCCTTGCCGTCCATCCAGCAGTGGTTCCATCTGGCAGATGGAAGCCTCCTCGACTACGCGACCGTCGCATGGAGCATCCTCGGCTACACCCTTGCTCAAGCGGTTGTGATCCCCCTGACGGATTGGCTGGCGAAGCGCTTCGGGCAGCGCCGCGTGTACCTGACCGCCATTGCGCTCTTCACCCTCGCCTCCATCGCGTGCGCCCTGTCCCCCTCGATCGAGGTCCTCATCCTCATGCGCGTCCTTCAAGGCCTCGGAGGCGGGTGCCTCATGCCCCTGGGGACCGCGATCCTCGCGAGGGCCGCCGGACCGGAGAGGGTCGGTCGGATCATGGCCTTCATGGGAGTGCCGATGATGCTCGGCCCCGTCCTCGGTCCTATCCTTGGCGGTTGGCTGCTCCAAATCACGAGCTGGCACTGGATCTTCCTCATCAATGTGCCCTTCGGAGCTCTCGGAGTTATCGCGGGGCTGCGGAGCCTTCCCGAGGATGACGCCCTCGGAGTCGCCGCCTTCGATCTGCCGAGCCTGCTTCTCATGTCGCCCGGACTCGCACTCAGCGTATGGGCGATCTCCAGGGAGGGCAGCGCCGCAGAATTCAGTATCGCGGCTCTCGTCCCGCTGTTCATCGGTCTGAGCCTCATCGCACTCTTCGTTCTGCGCACCCGGAGGATCGCGACGCCGATGCTCGATCTCGGCGTATTCCGGTACGTGAGCTTCCGCCGGTGCATCCTGCTCATGACGACCTTCCAGATCGGGTTCTTCGGAATCCTCCTCATGCTCCCGGCATACCTTCAGCAGGTGCAGGGGTTCGAGCCCCTTCTCGTCGGGCTCCTCCTCGTGCCTTCAGGGGTGGGATCGATGATGACGATGCCCTTCGCCTCAATCCTCATTGATCGCATACCCGCCGGACGCGTCATCCCGTGGGGCATGATTCTCATCTTCGCCTCAACCGTTCCCTTGACACTTCTCACGACACGAACCCCGTGGTGGTGGCTGATCATCCTCCAATTCACCCTCGGCCTCGGCCTCGGCATCGTCATGATGCCGACCTCCTCGGCCGCCTTGAAAGAAGTGCCGCATCAACAAGTGGGAGCGGCTACCACCCTGTACTCGATCATCGGTCAGGTATCCTCTGTCACGGGAGTCGCCGGTGTCTCAGTCCTCATCGCGCGGGGGATGTCTTCTCATCCCGCTGCGAGCGCGGCGATCGTGGGGAGCATCGAGGGCGCTGAACTTGTCGAGGGCTTGCACCAGGCTGGCGAGGTTTTCACCTCCACCGCGACGTTTCCCGTCGTCGTCATTGCCTGCGGGCTCCTCATCTCCTTCTTTCTGCCGAGGCATCCCTCGGGCGCGCCCGCCGTCGAGGCGCGCGTCGATGAGAGGACGAGCGGGCGAGTGGAGAAGCATTCCTCAAACAAATCCGACTGCAACGATCACGAAGGAGAATGATATGGGCGAGGCTTCGAATTCCGTCTTCGTCAAGGCGCCGAACGGCTCGTGGGAATGGCGCATCCGCGGCGAGGCGCGCCTCCCCCTGGGAGGTCAACTCCATAACTCGGCCCCCTCGGATCCGCTAGCGGTGCGCGCGGGTATGCGACGCATCAAGGAGCTCGGCGGCGATCTGGTCATCGGCGCGGTGAACTGGGACCTCTTCGAGCCGCGAGAGGGTGAATACGACTTCCGGCAGGTCGATGATCAGCTCTCGGCTGCGCGCGAGTACGACCTTGATCTCGTTCTCATCTTCTTCGGCGCTTTCAAAAATGCGGGGTCGACCTATGCTCCGAGTTGGGTGCGCGGGGATCTCGACCGTTTTCCGCGCGCTCTCATCGGAGAGACGGCCGTCGCTGGCTTTGAAAGGGCGGGGCGTCCAGTGCTGTCGCTTTTCGACAGCGACCTCCTCGAGGTTGAAGCTAGGGCACTCTGCGCGCTATCTTGCCGTATCGCCGAAACCGACTCCGAGAGAAGAGTCGTCCTCCTTCAAGTCGACAATGAAGTGGGCCTCCTGGGGGATTCTCGAGACCGGAGTGCAGGCGCGGAAAAAGCATGGAAGGAGCCGGTCCCTGACCGCCTCATTGAAGCCCTCGCCTCGGGGGAATTGGCGAGCACAGAGTTGTTCGCCCTCTGGGAGGAGCGGGGGCGGAGACGAGGGGTTCCCTGGGAGGATTCCTTCGGTCCCGGCCCTAGAGTCGACGAGGCATTCATGGCGTGGCACTTCGCTTCGCACCTCGAGGCGCTGGCTTCTGTGTCCAAGCGGGAGCTCGATATTCCGCACTACGCGAATGCCTGGCTCGGTCCCCAACCTGGTCAAGAGGAAGCAGGCCAATACCCGAGCGGTGGCCCCGCGAGCCGTGTCCTCGAAGTATGGCGGGTAGCGGCGCCCTCGATCGACCTGCTCGCGCCGGATGTCTACGTCGATGATGTCAAGGGGCCCCTCGCGCGTTACGGGAGCAGCGAAGGACCCTTGTTCATTTCCGAATCACGGCTCAGTGCGGGGAACCTCGCATGGGCGGTCGGCTCGGGCGCCTGCGGTTTCTCGGTCTTCGGTATCGAGGACTCACGCCTCGACAACCAGCTGTCTCGGCTCATACGGCGAGTGCGCGAGGCGCAAGACTCCATCCTCGCCGCGAGGAGGGTATCGGGCGTATATCCGATCCTCCTTGAGCCGGGCGAGACTAGTTCGATCGCCATCGGCCGTGCCGTCTACACCTTCTCGAGTGCCGTCGATCGTCTTCGGAGTATTCTTCTCGACGCTGGCGTGAGGATCCGTTCCGATCTCGGACGGGCGTTGGAGGAGACGGAGACCGGTTTAGTCCCTTCCTTCGCCGATACGAGGGCGCTCGGGGTCGTCATCGACGTAGGGGACGACGAGATCCTCGTCATCGGTCAGGGGATTATGGTGGACGTCGAAGGCCGAAACGGACTCCGCGTCGAGATCGACAGCGTTGAGGAAGGCCGTTTCATCGACGGATGCTGGGTGCGCGGACGGAGCCTCAACGGCGATGAGCGCTTGGAGATTCTCCCGCTCGACGACATCGGGACGACACGGATTCGCGTTCTTGAACCCAGAGGGCAGTGATATGCGGATGAATGATCTCCGGTCGTCAGGACAACGGAATCCTTCTGAGCGGCAGCGCCTGAGATGATGAACGGCGCCAAGTCGGACTCGGGCTCCCGCCGTGAAGCGAGGTCTTCAGGCGGTCTGGAGCGCGCCCTTCGGAGCAGCCTCGACATTCAGGCCGATGCGCGAGTCCCCCTCGGTCATGTACGAGGCGAGCTCGGACATCTGACGGGCGGTGTGCGGGTCAAGGGACATCTGGAACATGTTCTTCTCTTCTTCTCTCGTGCCGTTCGTGACGGCACTCCTCCTGGTCCGTTCCATAACGGACGCAAAAGCGCACGACACCTCCTGCAAACTCCGGTGTCGTGCGCGATGCCCTCACGCTATCAAATCAGAGAGCTTGAAAATCAAGCCCGACTTCTGTGCACTCAGGCACAGGCCCGCAGGCGGAGCTTCCAAAATGCCGGTCCGATCGAGGAAACGCCCCGCTCTCGGCAATGCCGCAGGCAGTCCGGGCGAGCGCCCAAGCCCGCCGTCCGACGAGACGGCCCTGAAGCTCAGGGACCACCCTGATTCCTACTGGAAATGCTCACAAATACTGTGGCTTCACGGTTCCAGGGCCGATACTGAGGAGCGACCGGTCCCTCGAGACAGGACGACACAGTGAATCCCCCCAGCCTCCCCGAAACGCACACCCCCGGCGACCCCGCGCAATCCGAGATCCGCTCCGAGGACGCGGCGTCGGCGCCCCGCCTTTCACGAGTGATCGCCGCCTGGGCGGTCCACGCATTCACGATGTCTGGTCTCGTATGGGCGAGCCTCGCGGCCGTCGCCCTCATCGAGGGGCGCATCCAGGTGATGTGGCTCTGGCTCGGAGTCGCCCTCATCGTCGACGGCCTCGACGGGACGCTCGCGCGCAAGACCTGCGTCAAGCAGGTCATCCCCTGGTTCGACGGCTCCGTCCTCGACAACGTCGTCGACTACCTCACCTGGACCTTCCTGCCCGCGCTCTTCATGTACCTCTACCTGCCCTTCGGATCCAAGGCCATCGGCCTGATCGCGATGATCGTGGCGACCGTGTCCTCGGTGTTCTGCTACGCGAATGAGGGTGAGAAATCCGCCGACTCCTATTTCGTCGGCTTCCCTGCGGCGTGGAACGTCGTCGCGGTGACGATGTACGTGATGCAGACTCCGGCCCTCGTCAACATCGTGATCACGATCGGTCTCGCGGTCCTGACTCTGGCGCCCCTGTACTTCACCCATCCGATGCGCGTGAAGAAGCTTCGACTCTGGAACATCATCGCATCCGTCGTGTGGATCGCGTCGGTGGCGGTGCTCGTCGCCGTGCCGACCCGTCCGCTCTGGGCGATTGCGGCCTTCTGGGTTTCCGCCGCCTGGTTCCTCCTGACGGGGATCGCCCGCACCTGGCGGGCGAAGACGGACGAGGAGGCGTTGAGCGCCTGAGTCCCGTTTGCATGCTTGCGCCCTCGGCATCATCGCCGAGGGCGCAAGCATGCGCGGGCTGGAGGGGAAGGCTTCGTGCAGGCCGGGATCAGGCGTCTTGCCGGGATCGGGCGTCCTTGAAAGCGGGTCCGTCGGGGACTGGATGTCCGGGGCCGGGATCAGGTGTCCGGCCCGAATCGGGGGTCTCTCGCCGGGGACTCTCAGGGCGCGGACGCGCGTGTGCGAGGGGTCGCGCACTGCGAGGGATTCTGCCGGGGGAGCGGCACTATCCGAATATCGTGGATCCGATGCGGAATCAGCGGTGATGAAAACGGCGCAACAGGGGCGACGGCGATACGCGACGATCAGGGGTGACGGAGGTGGCCCGCGACGACGCGGTCGCGCATCCAGCGGGCGAACTCCAGACCCACCGAACCCAGGATCATCGCGATCACGAGGGCGATGACAGCCGGAGGGTAGTCCTTGCCGTGGAGCCAGAAGTAGATGTACGGCGTCATGAAGGTCACGATCGTCACCGTCAGCCCCAAGAGGCGCATCCGAAGCGTCCGGCCCGCGATCATCGTGAGGACGCCCCAGGTGTAGGGGACCGCCGTGAAGATGTCGATCGACCAGAGCACCCAGACCTTGCCCGTGAATCCGGGGACGAGGGCGACGGGGAGCGCCCGCAGGGACGAGTAGACGAAGACCACGAGGTAGGCGATCACCCGGGGGTTGATCGCGAGACGAGCGAGGCGGGAACGCTCCCGGATCGCCACGGCACCATGACGGAGGGCCTCGATCACCGCGCTCGGGGCGCGCAGGGAGTCAGCGTCGCGAAGGACCCGGCGCAGGAAGGCCGAGCGCGCACGATCATGCGACCAGGCGCGCACCAGCTCCAAAGGATTGAGCGCGAGCGGCAGACGCCCATCGGGCGCGGGGGCGCCGGCGACTTTGAGGATGCCCGGGCCGAAAAGGCGCTCGAGGCGCGGCAGGGACTCGGGCGAAGCGGTTCCCAGCCACAGGCAGCAGCGCCGTTCCACGGCGTCGCGAAGACGATGGCCGAGGGCGCGCCCCGAGGAATTCGGCGAGAGGACCGCATCGGGATGCGCGAGGGCGAATTCGTCGATGTCATCGAAAATCTCAATGCGGCGCAAGGAGATCTCACCGACCCGGTCAGCGCCCGCGAGCGCGCGCAGCACCTCAGGGTCCCATTCGGCGCACGGGATGCGAGGGGAATCGATGAGGGAGCCGGAGGTGAGAAGACGCTCGGGAAGGGTGAGAGTGCGGGAGGGGGCATACGGCTCTTCGATGGTGTTCGCCGACATGTCGACGGCCGTCGCTTCACCGCTCATCGTCCCTCCTTCACTCGTCGACGCGGACCGCTGCACCTCTATTGTGCACCGTCATTCTCCTCGCGCATATGGGGGAGGTCCCGCATTGAGCTCCGATTGGCTCAGGATCTTATGATGTCACCCATGGCGAAGAGACGGATCGACCCCGCGGAGGGCATGGCGGCGGTCGAAACCTGGGGGTGCGATCCCGCGTCGGCATCGCGAGGAACACTGCTGACCGCCGTTCGCTTCACTCTTGAGGAACTCGAAGCCCTGCATCCCGGTCGCGCCGTCGAAGTGCGGGTCCCTCCCGCGGGCGCGGTCCAGATCCTGCCGGGGACGACGCACCGGAGGGGAACGCCTCCGGCCGTCGTGGAGACCGGCATGCAGGTGTGGCTCGGGCTCGCGACCGGTCGGATCCGATGGGAGGACGCGATCGGAGACGGCCGCGTTCAAGCATCCGGCGAGCGAACCGATCTGAGGGAGCTGTTCCCGATCCTGGATCGGTTGCGATGACGCGACCCGCCAGCGCGTCGGGGGCGGACGCTCCTGGTCTGATGACCTGAAAGAGGCTGAAACCGGGAAGAAAACGGTCCGGAAGCGCGCGAACGGGTCCTGAGGAGGCCCTGAAAGGCCTCAGGCCTCCAAGCTCTTGGGACCGGAGGGCGAAGGACCCCAGAACTTCTTCGCCGAACGCAGCGCGTACCGCTGAGCGATGGCGACAACGGCGGCGGAGGCCGCGGCGAAAATGACGAGTGAGGCGAGCGCCGCCTCGTCGTCGTCCTCGCGAGGAGCCTCATTGCCCGTGGCGAGACGCCATCCGATTTCAGCGATCTTGCTCGCGCCCATCGCTGCGACTGCCGCAGCCCCCGCGCTCGCGATCTTCCAGCCGAGATCTTCCATTGCGATTCCCCTCGTTCATTCGGGCACCGGAGATGCCGATACCCCCATCATGCCCTAGGGCGGGGCCTCGGCGCACTCGTGCCGCCCCCGGACGGGCCGTAAAATGGCGAGGTTCCACACCTCGCCGAAGGAGTCCCGATGATCCAGATCCGCAGGCCGCTCGCGATCGCGGCGGCCCTCCTCCTCGGCGGGGCGCTCGGGGCGTGCACGCCCTCCGTGTCGGCCTCCTACGACGGAGCCGATCCTTTTGCGAAGCCGATCGTGCCCGGGATGCTCGCGGAACAGCCCCAATCGAAAGGCCCCGGCGCGCTCGGAGCGCCCGCCCCCGAACGCGGCTCGGGAACGGTCGTCATCGCCCTCGCGCCGGGCGTCGAATTCTCGGAGGAAGCGCTTTCCGCGTTCCGGACCGCCACCGGATTCACTGCGCGGACCGTGGCGCTCGGCTCGGATGAGGAGGCGGCCGAGGTCGGGGCGGACCTCGTCATGGGACTCGACCTGCTCGGGCTCGATGCGGTCCGCAGCGCACTGAGCGAAGCGCCCCCCTTCGAACTCACCTATCCGGAGGGCGTCGGAGGAGCGATCGCGGGCGCAATGCCCTACGGGCGCGACGACGTGTGCGTCCTCGCCGATTCGGGATGGGTCTCGGCCGGGCAGAGGCGCCTTCCGGAGGGCTTCGACGGCCTCGGCGATGCGAATACCGGGTTCCTCCTCGCCGTGCCCGACCCCGCCTCCACGAAGAGCGGCGCCTTCTTCCTCCTCGGGGCGGCTTCGCGCGTGAGCGGCGACCTGGACGCATGGGTTCGCGCTCTGAAGGCCTCCGGCGCGTTCATCGGCGCTGCGGATGAGGCGAAGGCGTCGTGGACGGCTCTTGAGCAAGCCGACGAGACGGCCCAGTCCGCGCCCGCTCATCGCCATCCGCTCCTCGTGGCGCCGATGAGCACGATCGTGGACACCACGTCCACCCCGGGTATTGAAGCGAGAGCCCATCCGCTCCCGGCCACTTGCGTCGAGCGCTACCTGTTCGCCGCCGAGCTCGCGAATGCGACGAACCCCTCCGGGGCCCGGTCCTTCCTCGCCTGGCTCGAAGGCGGCCAGGGGCAGAACGCCCTCGCCGAAGCGGGCGAGGTCTACCCCCTCGACCTCTCGAGCGTGGAGAACACCCCCGCGCACTGGTTCCTCACCCCGATGGCGGACGCCGTGCCGCTGACTCCGATGGATGCGGCGGGGCTCGCGGATCGACGCGCGACCTGGAGCGGGGCGGCCGCGGGCTGAAGTCCGAGGCCCGCGAGT
>ERZ773197.2346-NODE-2346-length-12079-cov-8.066284_pt1 | contig 12079 bp, 15 predicted proteins | sample MGYA00580999_ERZ773197 | MGnify/ENA primary metagenome ERZ773197 (study PRJEB29015, sample SAMEA2738166) | human oral metagenome | biome: human oral; feature: human-associated habitat; material: saliva | place: China | collected 2185 ...
CATTTGTCATCACCCTAGACGATTATACCATTTCCACTACTTCGGGAGTAGAGCCAAAATCTGTGCCAATTCCGCCTTGCAGATGATCTCGCCCCGACTCAGCCGCTCGTACAGCTGGAGCAAACGAAAATACTTGTTCTCCTTGTAGTCAAGTTCCACGGTCGTCCCTCATTTCACATTTTTTCTTATATTGCTCCGCCGCCTCATTGCTCTTCATCTCCAGAAAGGCAATGAGCCAAAGGAAAAAGACAATCATCGCAAGGGATATCAACACACCGAGGAAGTCAAACGATTTATAAACTTCGCCGAGCAAGCAAAGAACTGGAGGAACTACAAAAGCAAATACGAAGGGCATCACCATCACTCCATTCCGTCAAACAAGCAAAGGAATCACTGATAAAACAGCCCCTCAGATTGGCGCAGTTTTTCTGCCGAAATGCGGGTAAAAAGATGCGTTAAGATGGCGCGGCTGACTTTATTAGTGCGTCCTTAATATATTACTAGTTCTGCATCATTTCTCCTTTTTCCTGCGGCGGACCGAATTTCTCCGTATCACCCCATAGAAACTGTTCAACGGACGTTCCTCACACCAGCAAAGTTCTCCGCCCCTGCGTTCCTCCCGCATCATATCGAACGCAAACAGGACTTCGCGCATATCCGCAGGAATCCGCTTCACGCACTCCTCATGCAGATCATCGGGACAGCCGTAGAAGCCTTCGGCGATGCTGCCCGCAATGCAGGCAGTGGTGTCGGTGTCGCCGCCGAGGGAGACGGCGTTTCGGATGGCGTCGATCACGTCGGTGCTTTCAAGAAAGGCGGTGATTGCCTCAGGGACGCTGCCGGGGCAGGTGGCATCCATGGAGTAGGTCGGGCGGATCTCGTCGAGGGTGCGCGTGAGGTCATAGCCGAACTCCTGCGTGATATAGTCCTCGATTCCTTCCTTGGAGTGTCCCATGCGCCCGAGATAGATGGCACTCGCGACCGTCTCCGCCCCCTTCACCCCCTCGGGGTGATTGTGCGTGACCTCTGCCATCCACCGTGCGACCTCACGCGTGCGCGTGAGACTGTCATAGAGCCAGCCGACGGAGGAGACGCGCATGGCAGAGCCGTTGCCGTAGCTGCCGTAGGGCTGCGGGTCATCCGTCACGAGCCATTGACGGAACAATCCGCCATAGCCGACGCGCGGATAACAGCGTCCCCAGTGCCGCATAAAGCGCACAACATCGCCCTTTACATGTTCTTCGTCCGCATCTGTGCCCAATCCGAGCAGAGCCTCGGCGACGGCGATGCTCATGACGGTATCGTCTGTGAAGCGTGCGTGTGCGGGGAAAAGCTCGAACTCTTTCGTCTTTTCCCCACGGTCGAACTCATAGGGCGAGCCGATGATGTCCCCCAAGATTGCGCCGTACATGGATGTTCCCTCATTTCGTTTCCTTAAGGAAGCACTGATAAATTCAGCACCATCATCTTGACGCATCTTTTTTGCCCGCACTGTGCCCGCGATCCTCCACATAGCTTTGGCTATGCGTCCGGTTTGCCTCCTTGTTCGGACGAAAAAATCTACGCCAATCTGAGGGTCTATTTTATCAGCGATTCCTTAAACATAGACCGTGCCCTCTCTATCATCTTCACCGTTATCCGAAAACAATTCTTCACCTTCCGATGAAAGGGCTGCGGTGTTATGAGAGAATCACATAGCATCATCGGTTTGGAGTGTGCACTACGCCCTTTTTCATCTGTTTGCATTCTTTACGCCTCCGATCACTCTTTCAATCGACGATAAACATCAACGCCGTCCCCCATGTCGCACTTGTGCTTATCGTTCTCCTCCACTTCATCGCTCTCCATTGCCAGAAAGCCTATTATCCCAAGGACGAGGACAATCACAGCCAAAAATATTAATACACCGATGAAACCATACTTTTCACAAATGCCAGAGAGCAGAGCAAGTAGAGCAAGAACAAGTCTCCACATGAAAGCCCACCTATCACTTCACTTGACCAAACAAGTACAGATCTACCGCTAAGCTATTTCTTTTTATTCTGCGGCTCGGCAAACTTCTGATGCCATCAATATCGCGCCGTACATAAGTATCACCCCGCTTTGAAATTGTAGATCGGCTTCAGCACCTCGATCACGTCCACAGAGTCCTCAATCACGTCGATGATGTCCGCAAGCGACTTGTATGCCATCGGTGCCTCGTCGAGTGTATTCTCGTTGACCGCCGTTGTATAGACATCTGCCATCGTTTCACGGAACTCATCCATCGAGAGATTTTCCTTTGCCGCCGTGCGTGACATGAGCCGCCCCGCCCCGTGCGGAGCCGACCAGTTCCAGTCCGGATCGCCGCGCCCGACGGCGAGGATGCTCCCGTCGCGCATATTGATCGGGATGAGGACGCGCTCGCCCACGCGCGCCGCGATTGCACCCTTGCGGAGAATCCGCTCCTCCACGTCGATGTAGTTGTGTACCGTGTGGAATGCTGCCCCTGCGGTCAGCCCCGTCCGTTCGAGGAGAACACGTGCGATGACCTCGCGATTTCGCCGTGCGAAGTTCTGGCAGATCTCGATGTCATGCAGATAGTCCTCCAGATAGCTGCCGTAGAGGAATGCAAGGTCGGCTGGGATCTCCGCCTCCTTTGCTTGGAATCCACGGTTCAGCTCCTTGAGTGCCTCCTGCAGTTCGCTGCGCCGCCCCTCCGCCTTGTAGCGGCGGATGAGTTCGTCACGCGCACGGAACAGTTCGTCCTTGCCGTGCGAGAGGTCAATGGCGATGTTCTGGTAGTATTCAGCGACCTGCTTGCCGAGATTGCGGCTGCCCGTGTGGATGACGAGGTAGTTCGTGCCGTCCGCGCTGCGGTCAATCTCGATGAAGTGATTGCCGCCGCCGAGCGTGCCAAGGCTGCGTGCGATGCGCTTCGTATCCTTGAGGGCGCGGTAGCAGCGCAGCCCGAGGAGGTCGAATCTCTCCTGCCGCCCGTCCCAGAGATTGCGCCCCGACGGGACGAAGTGCGCCGCCGCATCGAAGCGTTCGAGGTCGATCTCCCCCTTTCCGAGGTCGACCGTATACATCCCGCAGCCGATGTCGACACCGACGAGGTTTGGGACGACCTTGTCCCGCACGGTCATCGTCGTGCCGATCGTGCACCCCTTGCCCCAGTGCACATCGGGCATGATGCGGATGCTCGCCCCCTCCGTGAATTCGTAGTCGCACATGCGGCGGATCTGCGCGACCGCCTCCTCCTCGATCACCTTTGCGTATGCAATCGCCGTACCGCAGCGACCCCGTATCTCCATGCGTTCCATTGTCATTCATGCTCCTCCCCTAGTTCAAAGAAATTACGAGCGCGATAAGAAATTTGATGCCCATGACGCCCCAATACAGTACTTTTACGATGGCGTATGCAACCAACAGCAGGAGTACCGAGACGCATTCGCCAACGAGCTTCAACATATCTTTGAGCGTTCCCATCGTTCACCTACCTGCGGAAAATCTTCCCGTCGTCCGCCCCGTCGCGGAACATTCCATCCCGCCAAATGCCGGGAAAGCCGCTCTGCCCGCGTGTCAGTATATCAAACATACGATAGCCATCCATCCGACACGCAGGGCAAGGGCTTTGCACGAATTTCACCAGCCCGAGCCGATAGGGACAACGCGCACACGGCGGACGCACCATGCGAAACACGTTCTGCAAATTCTTCAAAATCCCCATGACGCACACCTCCAAATGACTTCTCTTTGAGCTGTCCCTATCTTAGCAAATCCCTCGCCACCCGAGGTCGCCGCACAGGCGACATTTTTTATTTAGCGTAAGTATAACAAAAGGCATGGACGTATAAAGTCCATGCCCGAATCACTTGTGTAAAGTTTATGCCGGCTGCATCTTCCGAAGTAGTGCCTCCGCATCACGTTGCCAGCGAGCAAGGTCTTCCATGTTACGTTCCATCACTCTGAGATCATTGCGCCCCTCTTGAATGATCTCATCGAGTTCTGCAATCTCGGGCGCGTAGTTCGCGTAGAGTTTATCACCGCTGATACCGCTCCGCTCCTCCTCAATCGCCGTTTCAACGAGCTGCTTCAGCTCGCTCTTCAGCTTCACCAAATCATTGCTCCGCTTCTGTGCCGCATAGAGTTCATACCCCATCATCCCGACAGTGAGGAAACTGCTCAGAACAGGTGCCATTTTTGCAAGGTTGATAATCCCATGGGGTTTGAACTTGATGACAATGCCTATTTTCCCCAACAGACCTTTCCCTACTTTGATTGCCTTGTATGCGCCCTGCACCATCTGCGTCTTTGGGATAAACTTGATCCCGTGGAGTGCCTTTTTCCCGTACGCTGTATAGATTCCCTCCTGTGTACTATACTCCTCCGTGATTTTACGATGGAGCATATCGACCTGCGGACGTATCGCTTCAAAATGTGTCTCCATAATGCGCTGCAAGCGGCGTGCAAAAGCGTGACCAATCTCCTCGTCTTTCTTTCCAAACTCAAGATCGATGAGCTTCTCCGCATTCTCGAATGTCAGCCCGTTGAGTTTGCTGATAAGCGCACGGCGCAAATCATCCAGTTCCTCATCACACGCATTCGCGGCGGCACGCACGACCTCCTTCGTACGCCGCATATCCTCCTCCTGCCTTTTGACACTTTCACTCAAACGACGTTTGACATTGCACTCAAAATCATCATAGAGCCTTTGAACTTCGTCCTTATTTTTGCGAAGCACAGCACAGGCTGTCTGAACCGAGGCATCGTCAACCAATCGCTCGGCAGGATGCGCTGCAAGAAGGTCGTCAATCGCCATTCGCAATTCCCCCATATGGGAACGCGCTGCATAGGCATCCATATGCTCCTTCCAGAACGCCATCCCTCTGCGCTCGGGGTCGGGATCAGAGGAGACACAGACGACACGGGATTTCAACGCCTCCTCCATCGACAGCCCGACGAGTTCCTGAAGTTTCATACGCACCGTATTCGTCTTAATCTTCGCCTGTTCCGCATAGGCTTCATCATCGGTCACATCAGCGACGTCATCCATCTTGTTGATGACGAAGATTGTGCGGTCTGCTTTACCGAGGTCGCACATGACATGGCGAAGGAGATCCTTGTGACTGTCCTTGATGGGATTCTTGCTCTCGACAACGTAGAGGAGCACGGGAGCTTCGTCGAAATAATGACGCGTAATGGCGTCAAAATGCCGCAACTCGCCCGCTACATCTTTTTCCTTCGTCCCAAAGAGCCCCGGCGTATCCACTATGCGGCAGGGCATATTGGCTATGTGCGGCTCATAGATACGAATCCCATCCGTCGCCTCATCCACGGCGACCATCATGCCCGCAAGGGGTTCACCCGCCAGTCCCGCGATAACACTCGTTTTTCCGTCAGAGAACGCACCAACGAGAGCAATCGAGAGTTTTTCGTCCTCTGCCAGCTTCTTTTCGAGTTTCGCACAGTCCTCCTGACAATCCACATTGAGATCGGAGAGCTCTTTGAGCTTGCTCAGAACCGCCTCATAGCGGGATTTTGCCGTAGACATCTTGTTACACTTTTCCATGGGAATATCCTCCGATCTCCAACTTCAAACGGTCAAAGAATGTCGCCACATCCTCAATAACCGTATTCATCTGCCCGTATGACAGAATTGTCTGCTCCACTGCACTTACGAACGGTTCATAGCAGGAAACACGCACCTGTCCCTTAATATCATACTCCATCAGTGCCTCCCGCAGAGACTCTGCCACTGCTTCCTCCTGTTTCTCAAAAAACTCAGTCGCTTTCGCCTTCGCTTTGGCAAGGCGCTCATCCGCTCCCATGAGATACTTGATCAGTTCAAAGCCAAGTGTTCCGACGATTGCTATAGGACCGAGCCACCACGTCGTTATTCTTAGGCCTATAAAGCCGGCAATGCCACCTATCAGTCCACGTATGGCAACTCCCTCCAACGCAACGCCAATGCCTTTGAGAGCAATTGATCCAAGTCCAATTCCATCTTCTTGAAAATTGCTCCCCGAAAAACGAATCCCCATCGCGCCCCGCTGTGCTGCATATCCCACCGCATTGAGATGTTCGCTGATCTGCTTGTACCGCTCCGAAAGTTCCGACACCGCTCCCTCGACTTTTTTCTGAACTTCCTCCTCGACGAAAGATTGCATCTCGCGCTCTCGTTTACTCATAAAGCGGCGGACGTATTCCTCCTTGATCTTCCCGTCCCAGCTATGCTCAATCTTCTTGTGCATAAGGTCCTGATACTTCGTGCGATATTTGGAGGCAACTGCCTTCGGAATTCGCGCCACCTGCCGCTCAAATCGCTGCTGCGCTGTCGCTGCATCCGCACATGCGCCGCGATAAGCATCTCGCTCCCTCTCCATCTGCTCCTGAAGTACCCGGAGGACAGCGAGTGCCCCCATCTCCTCCCCCTTGTGCGTGAAAAGCTCCGAAATCAGCCGCAGAAGCTTTCGTATCTCCTGCTCCACACGCTCTGTATAAAAATTCTCTGCGCGTTCCCTCAGAAGTGTAACGATCATATCCAATCGGCTGGAAATACACATTGCTTCATAGTTATCCGCAAACTCTCGCGCATAGATCTTCTGTGCACTGATCAACTCCTTTCGATCTGGTGTAATGAGCGAACCGCCGCTATTCGCATCGTACGCCGCAGCCGCAAAGGCAAGATGAGCATTCATCGCATAGATGCCCCGATAGTTCTCGCCCAATGCCGCCCCCAGTTCCTCGGCGATCTGCACCGCCGCCTTGCGCTGAACATCCTCCATCTTTTTCATGAGTTCATCCGTATACGGTTTGTCAAGTACTGGATCGCGATGTGCTTTCCCCAGACAATGCACATTGCAGACCGCATAGACCCGTGCATCCTGTCGAAGATAGCTTTTCACTCTTTTCAGTGTCTCGCGCTCAATCTTCTTCCCGTTGCCCACGAGGTAGAGAACGACATTCGCCTTGCGTAGCTCATTTTCTATATCCTTTGAGAATTTTTCCTCTTTTCCCTCAATTCCTGGAAGATCAGTCAGCCGCAGGGTGCAGGAGCCGATGTTTACATCATAGGCGGCAGGTTTTGTCGTAAAGTCTGCATGACCATCCCCAATCCCCGCGCCCCATGCGACCTCCGTTTTTCTCTCTATATCACCATAGTACAGTCGGAGTGCCTCAATCAGTGTCGATTTCCCTGCATTTGTCTCTCCAAAAAAGACGATGTTACAAGTATCCCATGCATCCTCCTCAAGAGTCGCAAGTAATCCTTCATGAAAAATCGTCTGCATCCGTATGATCTGCTCCTGCAAATCACTCTTAGCCACACTGCCCGCAACGGGCGAGGAAACACGCACCTCATCAAAGATAACAGACATCAGCTTATCCGAAATCTCCTGATAAGTCTCCAAAACCCCTTCACGCGTTTTTTCCATCATTCACGCCAACCTTTCATCACAGCACATCCATCCCGAGCGCATACAGGATCTCGTTCACGGTGTCGATGTCAAAGCCCTCCTCGATGCAGTACTGCATGGCAAGGTCGTATTCGTGTGCGGGCGAGATGCTGTAGCCCGCGCTCGCGAGGAGATCCCGCGCGTCGTCGAGGTTCAGCCGCAGGACGAAGATAAATGCGTAGACGACGCGAATTTTCGGATGATAGTTCTTGTCGGTACGGATCTTGGAGAAAAGTTTGCGGTCAATCCCCGCACGCTTGTACACCTCTACATCGGTCATGCCGCTCTCGTCGATGAGGCGCAGGAGCCGCTCGGAGAAGGTTTCTTTCGGCTTGTCGAGTTTGCTTTTAAGACGCGAGAGAATGCCGTCCAGACCACCACGCGGACGGGGAATCTGGACGCCCAATGAGTGGGGTTCTTCATGGACACCGGGATCGCGTGCAATACCGTGACGCTCACGCTCGCCCTCGAAGGGACGCGGTACGGGACGCGGCAGCTTGCGCCGTGCTTCCTCGATGATGTCGGAGGAACCCTGCAAATGCGCGGCAATATAGCGGCGAATCCGTTCAAGGAGGTCGGCGGATGGAGTTTGATGTGGCGGTATCATGGTCATTCCCCTCTCAGTTTCTTTTCATAAAATTTTAACATACCCGAATTGTCCACGCAAGGGATTTGTTTTCATTTATTTGCCACAGATACAACCGTCCTGGTCATGTTTGCTCTATCGCTGCAAGCGTCCCCACCGGCTCACTCCGCTTGCCACCTCCCCCGCCTTGACAGGGGAGGCTTTTCGTTTTCGTTCAGCTGCGCCCGCTCTGCGTCTTTGCGAGGTGGTCGCTGATCTTCCGCGCCCATGTCGGTGCAACAACGCCCGTCGCGGAAAACTCCAGGATCATCGCCCCGAGCGATGCGAAATTCTCACGCACGCCCGCCGCGTCACAGGCGAACTGGGCGGCGTTCTTGGCAGGAATGCCGAGATCTCCTACGACCTGCGCTGCATTGATGTTCGCACCGAGGAGGATAAACTCCCAGCCCGCCTCCTTTTCCTGCCGCTCTACCAGATCCCGCAGCCGGTCAGGCGTCCAGTAGTACAGGCTCGCGTTATCCGCTCCGCCCGTGATGATGACGAACATCGTACGCGCGGGGGTCTCGGGATAATGCTTGTACACGTATCTAGCGCGGCAGACAACACCGCCTATCGCATTGATCAGCACCCTTCTACCGGGCTTGCCGTCCTCTAGTGTGATGGGCGCGGGAGCAGCTTGGCGAACCATCTGCTCCCGCATGATACGGAGGCGCTCAAAGAAGTCCTGTTCCATGTGTACGGAATCCGCAGTAATCGGCACACGTTCATCAACGTACAAGCAAAAATCAGCGAACTGCCAAGTAGTGACAAGGATATCCGTCCTCTCCTCTCTGAGCCGTGCAATCATGCCGTTGAACCCGGCGATGATATCGGACGCAAAGTCCGCCATGGGCTCGCTGACGTCCATGAGGAATACCAGCTCCGTCTGTCCGTTTGTCTTTGTCTCAGTCATAAAGATTTCCTCCTCCGTATCTCCTTAACCACATCTAGAAAATCGCTGATAAAATAAACTCCACCCGATTGGATGATGGTGTCGAATTTATCAGTGGTTCCGTAAGTATAGCGAATGGTATGGACAGAAAAAGTCCATGCCAAACGTTGTTTCAAAAATTTTCTACGTTCTCCGCTCAGCTGCGACCGCTCTTCTTCTTTGCGAGGTGCTTGCCGATCTTCTCCGCCCATCCGATCGGCACTTCACCCACCGCAGAGAATGCGCAGGTCATCGCCCCGAGCGATGCGAAGTTCTCGCGCACGCCCGCCGCGTCACAGGCGAACTCGGCGGCGAATTCGGGACGGATGCCAAGCCCGCCCGCGACTTGCACCGCGTCGATGTTCGCACCGAGGAAAACGAACGCCCAGCCCGCTTCCTCCTGCTGCTTCACCATCGCACGCACCTGATCCGCCGTGTAGCGCGTGCTCGAGTTCTCCATCCCGTCGGTCGTGATGATGAACATGGTACGTGCGGGGCGATCCTCGGGGCGGGCGTACTTGTGCACGTTCTTGATGTGGTGGATTGCGTCGCCCATCGCATCGAGCAGTGCCGTGCAGCCACGCGTATAGTACTCCTTCGATGTGAGTGCGGGGACATCCGCAATCCGTACGCGATCGTGGACGACCTCGTGCTCGTGATCGAAGAGCACCGTCGAGACGAGCACGTCCCCGCCCTCACTCCGATGCTGCGCGATCATGCCGTTGAACCCGCCGATGGTGTCGCTCTCCAGTCCCGCCATCGACCCGCTCCGATCCAGAATGAATACGAGCTCCGTCTGTCCGTTTGTCTTTGCCTCTGCCATGATGTTTTCCTCCTCTATACCGGTTGACCACTTCTATGGTTGAGAGTATAGCAGGAGGAGAGAGACGCGTGGTCGCACGGAAAGCGACATTTCATACGAAATTAGAAAGGGACTGTTGCACGAAGGTAAATTTAGGCCTTTCGCTGATTCGTGTGGGTAGGAGGTTTCAAGATGATCGGCAGACATGATATAATATCCCGCAAAACAGACTGGAGAAATCATCATGGATACGTTGTTCTTGTTTTCTGTCGCATTAAATCTTGATGCACCTTGGCGTGTGGACTGGGGCGAGTTCCTCCCCTCAAAGGAGAAATCTTCCATGAAGGAACTCCATATTTACGTAGGATTTGCACGCGGCGGGAAATTTCACTGCCCGGAAGAAGGATGCGTGGAATCCATGACCGCCTACGACACCTCTGAGCGGACATAGAGACATCTGGACTTCTTTCAGTACAAGACTTACCTGCACGCAGCCCTTCCACGTATCCGCTGTAAAGAGCACGGGACAAAGACCGTATCCGTTCCTTGGGCAAGACCGAACTGTGGCCTCACACTTCTATTTGAGGGATGGCTTGTGGAGCTTTCCAAACATCTCCCGGTCGTGGCAATCGCCCGCATGGTAGATGAACACGGCACGCGCCTATGGAAGATCCTTCACCATTATGTCGAGGCGGCACGATCCCGTCGGATCTTTCGGCAGTGGATGCTATCAGGATGGATGAAACGAGCCGCAAGGGACACAACTACATCACCATTGCCGTGGATCTTAAGCGGCGCAATGTCCTGTATGTGACAGAAGGCAAAGACCATGAAACGGTGGGGTGTTTTGTCGAAGACTTCAGGGCGCATGGAGGCAACACAGAAAACGTCGGCGTCATCACCTGCGACATGTCGTTGGGCTTTCGCAAAGGAATTCTGGAGAACTTCCCCGAAGCGCACACGATCATCGACAAGTTCCATGTCATCAAACATTGCAACGAAGCTGTGGACAAGGTACGCAAAGAAGAGGCGAAGACGAACGAACTTCTACGGAGGACGAAATACATCTGGCTGAAGAACGAGAAGAATCTCACGGAAAACCAGCGGGAGAAGAAGACTGCCCTTTGCAGGAAACATCTGCGCACGGCGCGCATATTGCATGCGGATTGCGTTGCAGGAAATCTATGAAACCTGTATGGACAAAGAACATGCCGATGAGAGGCTGCGCCGCCTATGCAGTTGGATGATGCACAGCCGGCTGGAACCGATGAAGGAGTTCGCGCGGCTCGTACGGAGACATAGTGAGGAAATTCTCAACTACTTCAAATACAAGTACATCAACGCCGTACTTGAGGGAATGAACAGCGTTATCCAGAATCTGAAGTGTCGTGCACGAGGATTCCGGAATATGGAATACTTCAAGACCATGATCTATTTGGTATGCGGAAAATTGGATCTTGATGTCGTCGTTGCCCAACCGTAGCGGCATCATTGTTTCCTTTACCCACACGAAATAGCGATTAACCGTTTTTATGAAAACGAGAAACGAGATCCAGATACTGAAATGCTGATCCGAATAGCTGATTTCTTTAATGTTAGCCTAGACTATTTGCTCGGTCGGACAAACAATCCTTCACCGCTCACACAAGAAAAGACCCCTTCCTATCAGGAAGAAGTCATACAGGAGTTGGAGGATATTACACCAGAAATGGCAAGTGAAGTACGGCAGTTTATCAGCTATCTGAAACATAAGGAAGAAAGTGCTGCGGGGACTGCAGCGGGAAAAAATAGTACCTTTTTATCCCGCGAACTCCGGATTTATATAAAGCTATTTGGGAACATGTATCGAAAGGATTCACCATGAAGATCATACTGAATGTCCCCTATGAAGAAAAAGACCTTGTGAAGGCGTTGCACGGTCGATGGGACGGAAAATCTTGGTATATCCCGGAAGGTGTAGATTATCATCCCTTCCGAATTGACAGCATCGAGAGTGATCCTGTGATAGAAAAGTGGTCAAACAAGTGTCATAGGAAATAAATAAGCGCAGAGAGCCTTGATATACAAGGAACTCTGCGCTATTTTTAATTATTCGAGTTCGATCGTTCCCGGCGGCTTGCCCGTGCAGTCATAGAGCACGCGGTTCACGCCGCGCACTTCGTTGACGATGCGCGTGGTCACGCGTGCGAGAAGTTCCCATGGGAGCTGTGCGGATTCCGCCGTCATAAAGTCGCTGGTCTCAACGGCGCGCAGGGCAATCGCATAGTCATACGTACGCCCAT
>ERZ773197.2347-NODE-2347-length-12079-cov-5.009980_pt1 | contig 12079 bp, 9 predicted proteins | sample MGYA00580999_ERZ773197 | MGnify/ENA primary metagenome ERZ773197 (study PRJEB29015, sample SAMEA2738166) | human oral metagenome | biome: human oral; feature: human-associated habitat; material: saliva | place: China | collected 2185 ...
AGCTCTACACGTATTGAGTTGGTGAAGTTGACGCTTCTCGACTAATCGTCCCCACCTCTCTCCCCCTTATTTCTTCCCTTTTCTCCCTCGTTTGTTGCCGTTTTCTCCTTCTGTTGGGGGGAGTCGGGGGCTAATTTTTACCCCTTTTGGGGCCTTGCATTTCGCTTCCCGCCTTAGAAGATAGCTGCGTTTTGCCTCCTTGTCGGGGGTAGGCTAGGTGAGGTCGGACTACAAAAGAAGGGCTGACTCTGATTATTCGGAGCCAGCCTTTTTTTTATATTCCACGAGGGGGTTGTTGCTCTCCCGTGGGGGAGTGTGAGAGTAATAGGTAATAAATGAAAGGAATGCAGCTGAAAACGTCGCCTTGTTTTGCCTGATTTCTCGGGGAGTCTTGCCCTAAATCTCGGAGAGTTTTGCCCTGTTTCGGCGCCATTCTTACCCTCTTTTTGGGGGAAGGGGCAACTATCGGTTAGCGGCTAATCCGATTGATTCGGATGTAGGATAGACCATCCTCTTCTCCCACGGTATGCTTTAGCTCAACATGCATAGCGCTAATGAGGTTGTCGCTTCTGTGTGGGTAGAAAAGAGCCTTGCAGGGAATGGTACTATTGCCGTAGCTGCCGAGACTCTCAGACTCTATGTGCACATTAAGTTTGTAACGAGAGATCACTTCGGGCGGATAGATGGATAAGGGGCCGTTTTTCTCCAATTGTGCCACAAAGCTAGGGGTGCCGTAGGCCTTGGCTATCCGTTGTAGAGATGGTTTGTCTACGGGGTCTTGTAGGTTCTCATGGGTGTACATGATGTAAAAATAGGTGATAAGGTCCGATTCGTTGAGCGAGGTTGGAGCCATATACTTCTTGAAGTGACCATCTTTTGAGAAGGCGAGGAGAACGAAAATCCCTTCGTCTGTTTCCGGGATAAAAGCCCCCAAGGTGATATATACAGAGGTGTTGGTGATTTGCTCAATAACCCCCGAAGACAAAGCAAATTGATTGTCGAGGGACTCGTGCAGTCCGTTTGTGGTAAACTCTTCTTTGTCAAATAGCAACTTCCCATCCTTCGAGATGGTGATCAGAGCCTTCTTGTCAAACAGGTCGGAATTCTCTATTTTGACGTCTGTATTGGCCTCTTGTATAATGATGTGCCAGCCATTATACGTGCTGTCGGCCACGGTCTTGAGGCCTTTGTACTCAGCCTCCGACGATGGCATCGCAGTGGCTTGTTCTCCCTTTCCATCTGCACACCTCTTACCGCTCTTCTTGCAGCCGATGGTCAGTAGGGCGCTCAGGATAGCAAGCGAAAAGAGTATTAATACTTGTGTCTTAGAGTAATATTTCATAATCCTGCCTATTGGCTTAATTTTTCCATACTCCGCGTCTCTGCAGTGTAGTTTGTTTGCAAAAATACTAAAATAGAATGAAATGAAGGCTATTTTCGCTTGGGATAAACCCCCTTTGTGGGCAACTCTGCCGGTATCCCTTTCTCCATAAGGGGGAAAAGGGTGGGGGAGGTCTCTCTTTTCATGCGAGCCCCATCTAAAATAGCCTAACAAGGCTTTAGCTTCTCCCAAAAAAGGGAAATGGGGGCGGTGTAAAAGTATAGACGAGAGACCGGCCTGCATTGACCGTAAAGAGCGTTTGGGAGATTTCGAAATGGACCTTATCATTGGAGTTTAACAAACTCATTCGACAATACCTAGCCAAAGGGGCTTCCTTCAAATATATCAATGACAAACAAATATGATATATCCGGATGCTGCTAAACAACAGACCTAGGAAAAGTTTGGACTTTAAATCTCCGAATGAAGTCCTAGCACTGCATTTGTTATACCGTTGCACTTGATACTGGAATCTGCAATCTGCAGATTTGGATGTTTGCTTTGTATTTCATATCTTTACTCCAAAGTTTACTCAGTAGTCGGTTTGTTTCTCTACTGATATGAGTAGAACATATATATAGGTTTATATGGCAAGAAAATCAAGCAAAGAGAATATATAAAAGAAGCATTTAGACTTTTCATTTTAAAGGGATATGACAGAGTTAGTATTGCCGAAATTGAGAATGCTGCAAATGTTTCAAGAGGATTTGTGTTTTACTACTTCAAAAGTAAAGAGGATATGTTCAAAAGTGTGGGAGACATGTTCTTCTTCAATCACATTTCTTCTTCAAGTGAAGGATCTCAATCAAAGTATTCCATTTCAGAAACACCTCTGAGAGACTTTATTGTAGAACAACTCTGTGCGATTAAGAACAGGATGGATTTCCTAAGTCAAATAAACGAAGGAGAGGCGAAGCATTTCTCATATTTCATCAATGTTTTTCTATGAGAATTTAAACGATGAACTCACCTCACGAGGCATCCCTCTCACTGAAGAAAAAAGGTTTACTAATTTAATTTCTGTGGGAAATATCGGCTCTGCTTCCATCTACGTGGCATAGAGGAATTCATAAAAACAAATAACATAAAGAGGGGACAGAAGATACTCCTTCTTGTCCCTGAGAGTGGAAGATCCTCGTTTGGAACAGCACTTTTGTCTAACTAACAATCAAAAACTTGCATTTAATAATCGCCTATAATATCTAGAAGTATGAAAAAGGAATTACTGCTGTTTATGCTGTGTTTGAGCGTTGGGATGACTGCTCTTTCACAGAACAAGACTGGTATCTATGGCCTATTGACGACCATGGATCATCCGTCAAAAGCCACTCAAGGAGCTATCCTTGCAATTATGACTGAGAGTCAATATATCCCGATTGAACTGAGTACAGGTGAGTATGTCCCAGTCTCTACACCTCAAATGCTTTGTGGTAAGCCTATTCAAATGGATAGCATCTATCACTTTGTTCGTACTGAAACGAACGGAGTTTTCTCCTATAGCTTTGAGCAACTCTATAAGGGAGCCTCCTACATCAACGCGGAAGGATACTTTGTTTCTGCGCTTATGGGACCATCAGCCCCTGGAGGAGCCCCCCTGCCAGGAGTCGAATATTATTTTGAGACAAAACAGGGAGAAAAAATGAGGTGTGCTTCATTCCAAGGTGAATCAGGAGAAACTGGCACATATTGGACTTTAGGAGGCTGGAGCAAAGGGCACACCTATGAAAAAGGAATTGATGGATGGGGAAGCAACAATAAGCCCGATAGTTGCTACTCAGTTAGATTCCTAGTTTTGTCTCCGAGCATTTATATACCAACCCAATTATTGTTCGGAACGCCTATGTCCACAGAAACTTTTTCCCCTCGGGAACCTCAGATTTTTTCTGACAGACTCACAATCAGCATTCAGGCTTATGAACCAATGAAAAGCGTAGCTATCATTGAAATGGATGGAATTATCAATATCTACAGAGCTAATGGGGATACGCATATTGATGTCCCTAAGATCCGTTTTGACCATCCATTCATTATGCGAATAGAATACATGAAGGAAAACTCAACATTCACTCAAAAAATATATATATGAAATGAATATCTATAATCATATGTCTTATATTCCTTGTTTCTCTGGGTATTAAGGCACAACACATTTCCGGATCATATATACCATTTGAGCCATATATACCAAGTGCGAAAGCATGCTTTACTAAGGAAGATTATCGGGCAAGTTCAACAGTTGCTCCTACGTGTACAGCTCCTCTCTCTTGGAATGCCGATAGAACAGTCAAGCCTTCCACGCATTTACTTAGAAACCTTTCGAATCCTCCTCTATACTTATTAGTGGTGTTATTTCGATACATAACCCCGATAGATACGATCGAGAGTATGAAATCTGTATTGATGCATTTAAGAAGGATGCTTCTCACAGACATACATTAACCTCAATAGCAGAGGTCTCTTTGATACCCAATCGTCAGCTTATGCAGACTTTCAGTAAACCACAAGTTCAGCTAAATCAGCTTAGATCTCTACAGACAGAGCATCGCTTAATAGCACAAACTGATAATGCAACGATTGATCAAGTGCGATTGGCTGCTGGAGAACAAGGCCTTCTAAATGTTAAGTTTAACTTTAAGGAAAAGGCAACACAACTAGAGGGTGAGTATGTTTGTCGTGTAGTGTTGAAAGATAAGCACACAGGAGCAAGTGTAGGGGGCGAAACATATATCATCAAGAAGCGTCCTCGCCCTAGATTTGTCACCGCCATTGACCACGAGCTGATAAATGGGAAAATCAACTTATCTGCGAAATTTATTGATGAACCCGCTGTTTATCGTTGGCGAAATGTGCAGGGCGAGTTACTGCATGAGGGCAACACCTTTTCTATAACTCCCACTCAAAGCGTAAAGTTGGAGGTAGAAGCAAAGGTCGATGGAGCAAAGGGGGAAGCTCTATTTGAAGGAGGCTCTAGTTCTCTTGCTGGCCTCTTGACTATATCTCCAAATCCCGCAAAGGATTATCTTGATGTGAAGGTGAAAATGGAGAGTGAAGCTTCTCTAATTATAACCTCTGTCGCAGATGGGTGTAGCTATATATATCCAATCTTAAAGGAAGGGAGGATAGATGTTGGTTCCCTACCACGTAGTAAATACTTAGTTAGCCTCTTCTGTAAAGAAGAAATGTATGATAAGCAAGTAATTATTCTAGAGTAAAATGTATTTGTCTCTAAGTAGTGTTGGTAAGTTTGTTTTTTTGTATTTTTGTGGCGAACCTTCTTCGATGTCGTCGGAGAGGTTTGGGATTAAGGTGGATTTGGGTATTTCCCCTCTCTGCCAGAAGAATGAAGTAAAAAGAGTGAATATGAAATGTAGTGTACGTTTAGTCCTATTTGCCTTGGTCTGCATGTGTGCAACCATGGCCCATGCACAGGGCACTAAGGCTAAGATCTATTTGAATTCCGGCGAGGTGTGCCGTGGTTTTATTGATGGCTATCCTTTGCAGGAGACCGAAGAGATCTCTGTTTTTGATTTTCAGGCGGGCAAGAAACTTCGCTTTGAGAGAAAGGATATTGCTCGCTTAGTGATTGAGCCTGAGAAGATGAGTGATGACTCTGTGGTCTTCTCTTCGGTCAATGTCTACATCAATAAGAATCTGACCGTGCGTCGCTTTGTTCGCTCTGTGGTGGTGACGCCTCATATTGCAGTCTTTGTCGGGATCTATGCCAAAGGTTTGTCAAAAGAGGGGAATACTATTTATTATAAACAGAATAGTGGGCTCTATCCGCAGGAGTACTATTACTTGATCCGCCGAGGGGAGTCTTCGGCTTCTGTTTGGTTTGTGGCGGACTTCGAGGCTACCAATGACGTTTCTAGTTCGGTCAAGAAGCGTTTCATTAAGCAGTCTGTAGCTTATTTCCATGACGCCCCTGAGCTGTGTGCTCGTCTAGAAAAGGGCGAGTTTGGTCCGGGTGAGTGGGAAAAGGTGATTTTCGCCTATCTGCAAGAGCGTTATCCCGTATCGGATGAGGAGGATTCTGCGATTCCTACAACTTGATCTTTATGTTATCCATAATCTAGAGAATGAATATGAAAAAGTTGGTTTTGCTCTCTCTCGTGGGAGCCCTCTTGTCAGTACTTCCTCTTACTGCACAGGTTGCTTTTGAAAACTTTGAGGATGGAGATAATGAGTATCTATTTACTCGCAGGACGTCTGTTTTCTCTCTTTCTGTTGGTATGCCGGGGTCTATAATGTCTTTGCCCTCACGCACGCCCGAGGCCTATGTTGTTGCCGGTAAGATACCCTCTATTGCGTTGGAGTATTCTCAAGGGCTATGGGACTTCCATAAGGGTTGGGTTATGTCCTATACCGGAGGTTTAGAGTATGTTCGTAATGTGACCTCTCTCATCAAGGGTGTTGATATCAATGCTGAGAAGTTTAAATACGACTACCATCTCAAAGATGCTGATAATAAAACGTTCCATGAGTTTGATGCCTTTACCGGGATTGGCTTGCACAAGAGCTTTAGTGCTAAGTTCGAAGTGTATGTGAAGGGGTATTTGGTGATCCAGTTCTTGTCTCAAGATGACGATGATTTGTTGCGGGAAAAGAAAGGGTTATTCAATCTGCAAGGTCGTATAGGTGCCCGTTATGCTTTCTTCAAAAGCTTTTCGGCCTTTGCGGAGACGGGATATATGAGAGACTATGCTCGCCTAGGGGTTGCTTACCAATTCTAAGCCTCACACCTATGACATAAAAGTAGAAGCCAGATTAACAATGAAACAGAGCTATATTTTAGGTTGTCTTGCGGGTGCAATGCTTGCCTCGGGCGCCGCATGGGCCTCCCCCTCCGGCTCCCCTCTTGCAAAGCCCTCTAGTGCTGCCATGCAAACGGCTCAGCGACCCCTACAAGAGGGGGTGGACTATGAGCTGACGGAAGATCGTAAGGGGCTGGCTGCTTGGATGGCAGAAGACCTCGCTACCGTAGACTTTACGGACGATCCTCTACTTGCGCAGCTTGAGTATATCGATGTACGAGCCTTCTTTATGCGTAGCTCTGTAGAGCATGTCGTATTACCCGAGACGCTCACCACCATTGGCGAAATGGCATTTTGCTATTCGGCGCTCAAAGAGATTACTCTGCCCCAAAAATTAGAGCACCTCGGAGAGATTGATGGAGTAACGGCCAATCCCTTTGCCGGCTGCTCCAGCCTAAAAAGTATCTCGGTAGCTGAGGGAAACAAGCGCTTTAAGGTACAAGATGGTGTGCTTTTTATGGCAGGAAATACTCTTGTTGCCTATCCTTTGGGGAGTGATAAGACTAGTTATACTATCCCCGAAGGCGTGCAATACCTTGGTCAAAGTTGTTTCTCAGGAGCCTTCTCTCTCCAAGAAGTGGTTTGCCCCTCCTCGCTATATCGCATCTCGGCTCTTGCCTTCGAAGATGTGGAGACGCTTGCCAAAATTACCCTTAACGAAGGGCTAGAGTATATTGAGTGGGGAGCCTTTAAGCGTACGGCTATAGAGACCCTTACGTTACCAAAGAGCTTAAGGATGCTGGAAGATGGTGCCGACTACGAAAACCCCTTTGTCGGCATGGAGCATCTCAAGTCAATCTCTCTTGCCGAGGGTACAACCTTCCTCCAAATAAAGGATAAGGCTCTATACCTTGCCGAGGAGCCGGTATTGATTGCTCTGCCTGCCCGGAGTGGGCATACTTCCTTTGCTCTAGGGGGAGAGACAACAGCCATTGCTGTGGGGGCTTTTGCCTATCACCGTACCCTCGAGAGCTTCAGTGCCCTGCACCATATGCGCATACCGCTCCGTGCCTTCGACTCTTGTGCCAAGTTGCGCACCGTGGAGCTAAAGACCGGTACCCCCTTTATTGGCACACAGGCTTTTAGTGATTGTGTGCAGCTGACGGCCCTTACCATCGGTGTACCCTTTGTGCCTACTCTGGAGGATGAAGATGCCTTCGATGCAGTACCCAAGGGTTCTTTTGTTTTGCATATCCCTAAGGGGTACTCGGCTGCGGAGTACAACAAAGATGCCGTGTGGCACGCTGCTCTAAAAGGGGCTACGGTGGCTACGGACGCCGCTGCTGCTCAGTGTATTGTATTGCATCGGGGTGAGTATGCTTCGCTTGGGGCTGATGCACAAGGGGCTGCATTCCATAGCAGTTGCCCCGTCGTTGCCCCTCGTACTGACGATGGTACCCAGATCTTTGGCAATGTTGTAGGGAGCACCTCCATTGTCTTGGGGGACGGAGCCGAACCTAGACTCTTCTTGGCAAAGGTAGAACCTAAGCACACGGGCTTACTGACCCCTTGGCTCAATCGCTACGACCGCACTCGTCGGTCTATTGAGGAGTATGAGCACAATGTGGCACACCGTGTAGTAGTGAAGGAGGAGGATAACTTCGGCGCTAAAATGGTAACTTTTGCGGACGAAAAGGCCCCGGGAGTTGCGGTTGCCTATATGTTCTTTGATGATGAGGCAGCCGAATATGTCACCTGGACTTTTGACTCAAAGAGCCTTTACGAAAAATCCAAAGTGGGCGACTTCTTGGCCGAGCGGTATGCTCCAGCTACAGGAAAAGATATTGATGATGAGTCTTTCGACGGCTTTGTAGGCCCCGATGGCGTGGGTTACGAGTACCGAGAACTGAGTCTGTCTGAAGAGGTGGAGCCTGTGGTGTCGATAGCCTTCTTTATTAGTCAGGAGTCTACATTCAAGGCTAATCCTCTCCCATCGGTACCTGTGGTTGCTACGGAGGTAGCCGCCTTGCGCTTCGATGGAGGCCGGCTCCACTTCCCCGAGGGGGTGCAAAGTCTATCGGTTTATTCGCTCGATGGCACACTCGTCTTACGTGAGGGCGTGTTGGGTAGTACCTCGTGCTCTCTTGAGGCTTTGCCTAAGGGTGTCTATTTGGTGGTGGCAGATCGCCCCAATGCGAGCCGCCTTGTACTCAAACTGATTCGCTAAGCATCGTCTAAAACTATCGCTCCTCCTCTTTCTTCGTCCGCCGATTGTGGCAAACGAGAAGGGGGAGGCTAGCGAGTACTTTGTGCTCCAAGTCCCTCTTTACCTAATTGCTAAGAGAGTGTGGAATCCGCAAATACCGGAAGCTGCAGGGTGGTCTACTGAACTTCATCTTTGAAAAATATACTGTCTTTGTCACGTGCGAGGATTTGAAAAGGCTCGTTAATCTCTCTCGTTAATCTCTTTTGTCAAGACAAGAATATTCACTTCAATACGTACCCGGCAATGAGAAAACTAAGAAAACAACAAGCACTCGTGACTCTACTCTTGCTCTTGTTACTACCCCAAGTGGTGACTGCGCAAGCACTACCCACTACGACACTGGTGGTCAAGACGATCGAGAGCACAGAGCTGTGCTATGACCTGACCAAAATCAACAAAATCACCTTCACCTCTGAAGCCATCAAGATCGAGCGTAGCGATGCTGGCCAGCATTTCACTCCTGAGACGATAACGATGAGTAGCATTGACAAGCTCTTCTTTGCAAAAGACCGAAGGGAAAACACTACAGACATCGCATCCCCTCTCCTAGTTCCAGTGTCTACGCTGAGTTTCCACAAGGTGGGGCAAAATCTTCATATAGAGGGTTTTATGCCTTCTGACGAGACACTCTACATCTATACGGAAGAGGGTCAGCTGGTCTCACAGCAGACCATCACCTCTACCTCTTGCATCCTAGATGCTACGCTATGGGCTAGAGGTCTATACATCGCTACTACAAACTCCCATAACACCCTCAAGATAACACTATGACGAAAAAGCAACTACTACACGTTATTCTAGTCGGGATACTTGCCCTCATTCCCCTATTTGCTCTAGCTCAGAGCAACGAGCGCATGCTCATCTACTCCAAGAGTGGGGAGGTTTTCCCCTATCGTGCAGAGCATATTGATAGCATCAAGTTCCTTACGGACAATGTTGATCTGACACTCAATCCTGCCATCGCTCCTCACGAAAACGGGAAGACTGGTTGGATGAAAATCAAGTTAGGCAAAGTAGGCGCTAGCGTAAAGAGCATCAAGGTAATCCTGCCTGAGAGCTTTATGATCGCCAATATGAACGATATGCAGTGTCTCCGTCTATTCACCCCAGAGAAGGTGGCTAGTATGGGCCTGCAGATTGACAACGTAGAGGATGAGAAGGAGTACGATCTCCCCAGCATGCAGCAAGGATATACCTACACGGCACTCTTCCTTCCTTATGACGAGTATGGTTGCCCAGGCAATGTCAAGCGTGTCAACTGCAACGTTCCTAAGGGTAAGCTCGCCGGGAATCCAGAGATTGAGGTTGCCTTCTCAGATATTACGCAGACAGGCTACACCACTACGCTAAAGCCTAATGCTGATGTATCTGGCTACTTCTTCCTCAGCGATCTGACAGATGCTACCGCACGAAATCAGAAAATGCAGAAGATGCACATCCCCGATTTGAAGCACTACATCGTGCAGTATGGTGCAGACCTTAATACTAACAAGCCTCACGAAGGTGAGGTTAAGAGCGTGATGAGTGAGTTTATCCCAGGTACTAGCTACTCTGTCTTTGTAGTCTTAAAGGATAAAAATGGGCAGTATTCGGATGTTCAGAAGTTTGCGGTCATGACAAAGGAGAAAGGGACCTCGGAGACAGCACATGTGACCATCAAGGTCACGGATATTACCGCTACGGAGGCAACGGTTGTAAACACACCCGATGCGAACACCTCTTCCTACTGCGAAACAATCATACCCCAGTCAGACTACAACGAGAAGACTATGATTGAGTACTTAACAAGGAGCCCTGGGACACAACAGCGACCCTATCGCAGTGATGAACACACGCAGACCTGGCCTAACCTCAAACCAGCTACCGAGTATTATGCGCTAGCAATTGCTCAGAATGCTGACGGCAAGTGGGGACCTCTCACCAAGGTCGAGTTCACCACACGTTCTGAAGTTGCAACTAACGAGCTCCCCACACTCAACTTTGATCCTCAAGTAGACCGTCAAGGAGCTATAACAAGTCAAGACATACTGGATCATGAGAAGGCTCTAGGGCGTACCCCTACAGAGCTAGCTCTACAGGGCAAAAGATTTAGAGGCTTTGCCAACACGGCTCTAAAGACTATCCCTGGTGTCATCTACGACCTTGAGAGTGGTCAGCATCTTATGATTGTAGCCTTTAGCAAAGAAACAGTTGCTGATTGTCCTAAAACAAAAGCAATGCTTTCCGAACTGGGCTTTAGTTCCTTTACTCAAGGTGCACATGATGGCACTACTACCCTTGTAGCTACTAAAGATAGTGACTCAAAGGTCTCTGTCTTACTGCTAGACGAATCCAATGCAGAGCTTAATACAACACTACAAGTAAGACTCCTCTATAAAAACGTCTCTTCAGGAAACGATATCGAAAAGGATCACAGAGTCATCACAGATGCCCAAGACTTCCCCTCTTATACCCAGCTGGAGACAAAGGATCACGATAAAATCAAGGCTTTTGAGCAAACGTTAGGTCTTCGCGAGTTCAACGCTCTCTACTCTAGTGACACTAAGCTACAGTTTAATACTAAGACGGAGCATCTTAGCAAGTCTAATTTCCATTACGTCCGCTACACCTTTGGTAAGTATACTGGCCTTTATATTATATGCCGCCTCAATTGTCTCAGTAATGATACAGAGCTACAATCAGCAGAACTAAAACAATGGCTAGCAAATAATGGCTTTACAGAGAATTACCAATATGATGACCGATATCGTGCCATTTCTGCTATGAATGCGCAAGGAGTTAAGTGTGAGGTCTTCTTTGACACAGATCTCAAGCAATACATCCTACAAATCGCCAAGCCTAACTAAGTCTCTCACTGCCGCCTAATCAAGGATTCAGATTCTGCAAAAACGAAAAGAGATGGCTCCTGCGCAGCAGTTGAGCTATCTCTTTTTCTTTTCTATATAAGCTAGTAGCACAAAAGCTTAAAGATGTGCATGACGCCTTGTATATCAACAACCTTGGCTATATATAGTCCAGGAGTTAGCTCCTCTGTAGGCACCACTCTGCAAAGTCTACAAAGTTTGCATTTTTTCGTCTCATTTTTTTTTGTACCTTTCGCCACGAGACGAATTCCATCACTTTTGTGGCGATAAAAACATTGAGTGGTTGTTTAGACAAGGGAATAAAACAAGGGTGAGGGGGACGATTGTCCTTAACGATAAAAGATAAAACAAAAGTCAGACCATACTGATTAAAGGAGGGAAGCCCGACCCCCTGTTGGAGTAGGGAATTTTAAATAAAAGTTGAGTGCTACCATCTGGGGAAACTCGTAGCAAGATTCTTTGGAATGGATATTTCCTAGCTGATGTACTTACGCCAGGAGACGATATCAGCTTTGACAAGGGATCTGATGATGACAAGCCCATTCAAAAGGGGCATTATCACCTAGACATACGTATTATTCCTAATATAAAACACTAAAATAATAAAGATATGAAGCGAGTATTATCCATCTTAATCTTGGGAGCCGCACTCTTCTCGTGCAGTCAAAGAGGACCCCTGGGCGGTCAGAATAAGGTGAACAAAGAGCAACAAGACACCACCAAAAACAATGAAGGGGAGAATAATGGAAGCACAGATGGCCCCAACACTCCACCTTGTGATGAATATATCTGTTCAGGGCATCAGATAAACCGC
>ERZ773197.2349-NODE-2349-length-12069-cov-8.647495_pt1 | contig 12069 bp, 10 predicted proteins | sample MGYA00580999_ERZ773197 | MGnify/ENA primary metagenome ERZ773197 (study PRJEB29015, sample SAMEA2738166) | human oral metagenome | biome: human oral; feature: human-associated habitat; material: saliva | place: China | collected 2185 ...
ATCCAGGGGTTCGTTGTTACTGGCTGTGACATACACTCACCTCATTTTCATAGATAGAAATGCTGCGTCCTGCGAGGAAGTGTCCCCTTTCCTCTCTTCCATTATAGATGAATTTTCGAAAAAATCAAAATACATTATGCGAATAAGGAAGATAGCCTTTGGTTATCTTCCGAGAAGTCTCTTCACTTTTTCCACATAAATGTGCCGAAAGGCGGCTCTTTCGCCCAATGTCCGCTGATCGAGCCGCACGGAAAATCCCGCGCTTTCAAGGCGGCTCTTCCACGAATCACGCTCCTCTCCCGCCAAGTCGTGCGCGACATGACGTCCTCCCGCCAAAAGGAGCGGCGCCAGCAATACGCGCTTTTTCCCGCTCCTTTCCAATCGTTCCAGCACCATGGCGAAATTCGGTACATCCGTCTCTTCCAGTACGCCGATGTGCACGGGCAATCGTTCTTCATCCGCACATCGCTGCAGGAGTGTATAGACGGGGTTGTGTCTGTGCGGCGAACCGTGCCCCAAAAGGACGGTCTCCTCGCCGTCCTGCGGCATGACATCCGGAACGATCGCTGCTAGGCCACGCGCGATATCATCGTCTTTCCCGCCGTCCTCGCGGAAGAACACCGGCTCGCCGACCCTGCACACGGAAAAGCGCGATAGAAAAGGCTCCGCCTCCCTAACAATCTTGTTCTCGTACTCCTCGCCTGGCGTCAGATGCGTCGGCTGCACATAGACTTCGCGCACCCCCTCTCGGTGAAGCTCTTCCAGCCGCTCCGCCAAGGACAGCATCTCGATGCCCTGTTCCTGCAAGCGGCGGCGGATGAAAGCGGACGTATAGGCTTCCGTCACCGTAAAATTCGGAAAGGCCGCCTTGATCTCGCGGACGATCGGTGCAAGGCTCTTTTCCTGCGCCTCAGGCGCACTCACACCGAAACTCACAAGCACGAGGACAGGGCGCATCAGCCCTGCTCCTCTTTGATGACATTGGCGATGCGGTGGCAGATCGCTTCGAGCTGCGCCTGGTCCGGACCTTCTGCCATCACGCGGATCAAAGGCTCCGTGCCCGATGGACGCACGAGGACACGGCCATCGCTTTCAAGCTCCTCTTCACCCTTGGCGATGGCTGCGGCGATCGCTTCATTCTCTTCCCAACCTTCCTTCGAGGCTACGACGACATTGACGAGAAGCTGCGGATAGCTCGTCATCAAGCCAGACAGTTCCGATGCCTTCCGCCCCGTGTGCTTCAGCGCCACGAGCACCTGCAGGGCAGTGATGAGTCCATCACCCGTCGTGCTGAAGTCAGAGAATATGATGTGGCCCGACTGCTCGCCGCCGAGACGATAGCCATGCTCACGCATATTTTCGAGCACATAGCGGTCGCCGACCTGCGTGATCTCCGCGCGGCCGCCCGCCTTCTCGATCGCCTTGTGGAAGCCGATGTTCGCCATGACTGTCGTCACGACAGTATTCCCCGTGAGCGTGCCTTTTTCCATCATGTCCTTGGCGCACATGACGAGGATGTGGTCGCCGTCGATGATCTCGCCCTTCTCATCCACGCACAAGCAGCGATCGGCATCGCCGTCATGCGCGATGCCGATGTCTGCGCCGTCCGCAAGCACCGTTCGCTGCAAATCCCCGAGATGCGTCGAGCCGCAGTCCTGATTGATATTGATGCCGTCGGGGTCGGCATGGATCACATGCACGTCGGCGCCCAGTCGGCGCAGGACGCGCGGCATGCAGTCGTATGCCGCTCCATTCGCACAGTCGAGCACGACCTTCAAGCCATCGAGCTGCACGCCCGCCGTACTCTGCACGAAATCGATGTACTCGCGTATATACTCCTTGCGGCGCTTGATCCTTCCGATGTTCTCGCGCGTCGCGCGCGGCAGCTTTTCCCCCGCTTCCATGCGGCGCACGAGACTCTCGATCTCATCCTCCACGGCGTCGGGCAATTTGTAACCATCGCCGCCGAAGAACTTGATGCCGTTGTCGTAGAACGGATTGTGCGAGGCTGAGATGACGATGCCTGCAGCAGCCTTGTGCGTCCTTGCCAGATAGGCGATGGCGGGCGTCGGGCATACGCCGACGATCTCGACGCGGCCACCGGCAGAGCAGATGCCCGTCGCCAGGGCAGACTCGAAAAGGTTGCCCGAGATGCGCGTGTCACGCCCGATGATGATCAAGGGACTCTCCTGCACTTTCTCACCAAAATAAAGCGCTGCCGCCCAACCGAGACGATACGCGAGCTCGGGGCAAAGCGCCACGTTTGCTTCACCACGGACGCCATCTGTACCAAAAAGTCTTGCCATGAAATTCTCTCCTCTTCTTTCGCTGCAATGCAGACGATATCATTTTTCAAAATCCCTTTGCCGCATGAAGGCGAGCGCCGCCTTCATGCCGTCGACAGCGGCGCTCATGATGCCGCCTGCGTAGCCCGCACCCTCGCCGATGGGATAAACCCCCGAAAGTCCGTGCGCCAAGAAGCTATCCTTCCCGCGCACGATGCGGCACGGCGCGGAAGAGCGCGTCTCGACGCCCGTCAGCGGCACATCGGGCGCCGAAAATCCCGCCATGCGCTGATCGAAAGCGCGGAGCGCATCCTCCAGCGTCGCCGTGACGAACTGCGGCAGACACTCATGCAGATCGACGGGGCGCACCCCCGGCGAGTAGGTAGGCTGCACGAGGAAGTCGCGCGCGCCCTTCTTGTGCGCGAGAAAATCGCCGACCGACTGCACGGGCGCACGATAATCCGCGCCCGCGAGCTCGAAGGCACGGCTCTCGCATACCCTTTGAAATTCCATCCCGGCGAGCACCCCGCCGCCGAAATCCTTCGGGCCGACCTGCACGAGAAGGGCGGCGTTCGCCACGCTGGAATCGCGCTTGTAGAGACTCATGCCATTCGTCGCGACACGCGAAAGCTCGGATGCCGCCGCGACGACCTGTCCGCCTGGGCACATGCAGAAAGAATACGCTCCCCTGCCACGCACCTTGTCCTGATATGTCAGGTTGTAGTCGGCTGCAGGAAGCCGCACATTCCCCGCGTCCTCCCCATACTGGACGCGATCGATGAAGCTTTGCGGATGCTCGATTCTGACGCCCACGGCGAACGCCTTCGCCTCCAGGAAAAGTCCGCGCGAAAGAAGCATCTCATACGTATCACGCGCCGAGTGGCCGATGGCGAAAAACGCCGCCTCCGTCTCCACGCGCTCCTCAGCGTTGACGATGAGCGCACGAACAGCGCCATCTTTCAGCTCGATGTCCGTTACCTGCGCGGCAAAGCGAATCTCGCCGCCGAGCCGCCGGATTTCCTCGCGAATGTTCTTGACGATGCCACGCAAAAGATCCGTGCCGACATGCGGCTTTTGCAGGCAGCGGATCTCCTCCGGCGCACCTGCGGCGATGAGGGCGTCAGTCACCATGCGCATCAACGGATCGCCAATGCGCGTGGTCAGCTTTCCGTCAGAAAACGTCCCCGCGCCGCCCTCGCCGAACTGCACGTTGGAGCGCACATCGAGCACGCCCGTCCGCCAGAATCGCTCGACCGCTTCATGCCGTACATCGACATCATAACCGCGCTCCAGAACGAGCGGCGAAAAGCCTGCACGCGCAAGCGTCAGCGCGGCAAACATGCCTGCAGGCCCAAACCCCACGACGACGGGCCTCGACTCCCCGCGCACAGACGATGAAACGCGCACAAATGCAAGCTTCGTCTCTTCTTCGGCAAGCGAGATCCGACTGTCTCGCCGCAATCGTGCCAAAAGCTTTTTCTCATTGCCTCTGCAAGAAACATCAAGCGTATAGACAAAGGCGATCGGTGCGCCGCGATAGCGCCGCGCATCGATCGCTTTTCGCACGACTGTCAGCGAGAGAACGTCCTGCGGCAAGACGCCCAACCGTTCGGCTGCAAGCACCGCAAGTGGACGCTCATCGCTCAGGGGAACGGCATAGTTTCTGATACGGATCATGATGCCGCCCCTGCTTCTTTTTCTTTCTCCTGTGATTTCGGCTTGAGCTCGACCGTGACCGTGACCTCACGGTTGGAAATCGCGACGCCTTCGGGTATCGCCAGATGCACGACCTTCTTGCCGCTGCCCTTCATGTCCGAAATCGTAATTTTCTCCGTATCGATGCTCGCCAGCTTGGTGATGAGGGCAGCGTCCCCCGCGATCTCGATTTTCGTCGGCTCGACCTGCACATCGCCCAAGGTGAATCCTTCGGGCGGGGATCCATCGAGAACAGGGCGGATCGCGACGACTTTGCGTGAGAGTCCGCGCGCAAGCTGCACGGAAACCTCCACGAAGCGAGAGAGCAGATCCACATCTTCGACAGCCTTGCCGTCGCTGTTGATCGGCGTCAATGGCACCTGCGTAATGAAGTCCTCGCGATTTCCCGAGAGACCGACGTAGCCAATGATGCGATCGACCTCAGAAACGCGCGACTCAGGCCCCTCAATGACAGCGCTCGTCGCCGCTTGCGAGATCTTGGCAACGGTGTAGCCCGCAGCTGCCGACCCCGTGACGATGAGATCGACGCGAACCGAGCGCCGCACGATCTTGTCCAAGGTGACCGAAACGTTCTCGGGCTGCGTATCGACAAGCTCGAATCCCTGCGGCAAAACCACCTTCACCTTAACCCTTTGCTCGCCAGAATCAAGTCCTGCAAGATCGGCATATGCCTTGAAGGATTCCGGCTCCGCCGAAACAAAGAAGGAGCGTGCACCGCGCACCTTGATCTTCACGCTCTTCTCTTCCTGCGTGATCTTGTAGCCCTCAGGGGCATTGAGCAGATTGACCGCGACGGTGAAGCTGCCCTCGATCTGCGGATTCTGCTCATTCATGACGAAGAGCCAAAGAACCACCGCAACGACGAGGGCAATGAGCTTTGCCGGAAGGTTTCGCTGGAAAAGCATGCGCAAGTGTGTCATCATTTCCCCTTCCTCCAATTCAAAACCATATCCTTGAACCCTGCCGTCTTGGGCGTAAAGATGGGGCGAAGATACGCTTTCAAATGCTCTGAACTCAACCGGCGCACGAGTCTGCCGTTCTCCGCCACGGAAACCGTTCCGGTTTCCTCGCTGACGACGACGATGAGTGCATCGCACTGCTCCGAAAGTCCGATGGCGGCGCGATGGCGCGTGCCCAGCTCCGTGCTCAGCGTGCGATTCTCCGTCAAAGGCAGGAGGCAGCCCGCCGCGATCAGACGCTTGCCGCGTATGACGGCAGCGCCGTCATGCAGGGGGGTGTTCGGGATGAAGACGTTCATGAGGAAATCCGCCGTGATGAGGCCGTCGATCTGGACTCCCGTAGCGCTGATATCGTTGAGTCCCATTTCGCGTTCAAAGACGAGCAAAGCGCCGATCTTGCGCGAAGACAGGAGCATCACCGCCTTGTCCAGCTCATTGACAAGCGAACGTGCCTCATTGTCATCGAGAAAGAGGGACTTGCCAAAAAAACTTCCCTGCCCCAAATGCTCAAGCGTGCGGCGAAGTTCCGGCTGGAACACGATGGGAAGGGCGACGAAGAGCAGCGTCAGCGTCTGCTGCAAGAGCCAATAGATGACGTGCAGCGACAGCCAGTTGCAGACGAGCGCAAGCCCCAGGAGCACGAGCAGCCCCTTCACCAAGGTGATGGCTCGCGTATCCTGCAGCATCATATAGAGTTTGTAAAGAATCAATGCCACGATCAGAATGTCGAGAACGTCCAGCAGACCGATCGTCGATAAAATTCCTTGAATCTGGATGGGCATATGGAAAGACATAGATAAAACTCCCAGGAAGGCACTCCATTATGTTGACGCTATCATTATAAAAAAACTTATTCTTCCCGCGTGCAGCTAAATCCTTTTCTTGAAAAGAATTTGCCCAAAGGACCTAGATCATCCTTTCAAATCAGTGTACGCAAGGCACGAGGCAGATTATCCAGAATATCTGAAGCAATGAGCCCGTATCCTTTCTCCTTGGCTGCCAGATCGCCGGCAAGACCGTGGACGTAAACACCCACGAGGGGTGCGAGTCCCGCTGTTGCCTGCTTCATGAATCCGGCGATGGTTCCTGCGAGCACATCGCCCGCACCGGCCGTCGCCATGCCTGCGTTGCCTTTCGATGTGAGGAACGCTTGTCCATCCGGGTAGACGACCATCGTGCATTCGCTCTTCACGACGAAGACAGCATGATGCTCGCGCGCCGCCTTGCGCACCGTTTCAAGGAGCGAGGAGCGCAGATCCCTGACCTTGAGACCCAGGAGATGCGCCAGCTCGCCGAGATGCGGCGTCAGAACCGGCACAAAAGCGAAATCCTTGAACGCCTCCGCCTTGCCGCCAAAGGCATGGATGGCATCGGCGTCCAAGATCAGCGGCTTCTTGACGGCAGTGCAGAAATCCTGCACAAACTTCTGTGTTTCCTGCGCCCTGCCAAGACCTGGCCCCATGAGCACCGCATCGAAGTCTTCGGCGAGCGCCAATGCCTCTTTGAGCGCCGCAAGGTCGATCGCCCCGTCGCTCGTTTCGGGAAGCGCCTTCGTCATGACCTCGGTCAGCTTGCCCGCCATCATCTGCTGCAGGCTCTCCGGCAAGGCGAGCACGACGATGCCTGCGCCGCTTCGAAGAACGGCGAGGGATGCAAGCGCCGCCGCGCCCGTCATGCCGCGCGAGCCGGCGATGACGAGGATGCGGCCGCACGATCCCTTGTGCACATCGAGAGGACGCGGCAGCAGGATGGGCGCTACCGTCGGTTCATCGAGATAGGTCTGGCAGATCGAATCGTCTTCGAGCAAAGCCTTCGGTATGCCGATGTCATCGACGAGCAATTTTCCCGTCGCCATCTCGCCGGGGCAGATCATATGTCCGAATTTCGGCAAACCGAAAGTCACAGTCAGATCGGCCTGGATCGCCTCCGTCACGGCTCTTCCCGTATCCGCCTCGATACCCGTCGGGATATCGACTGCGACGACAGACTTGCCATGGCTGTTGACCATGCGCACGACACGCGCCGCCGGCTCGCGCAGCTCTCCCTGAAAGCCCGTCCCCATGATGCCGTCGACGACGCCATCGACGAAGCGCAGCGTCACCTGCAGCTTATCCCAGTCACGCTCCGTTTCAAGCACTTGCACAACAAGCCCCATCTTGATGACGATATCGCGATTGAGCGCCGCACTCTTCGTCAGATGCGCCGGGCTGCCCACGAGGAAGATGCTGATCTGCGCACCGTGATTCATCAGATGGCGCGCTGCGACGAACGCATCGCCGCCGTTATTGCCGCTTCCCGCGAGTACGCAGATACGCTTGCCCGCGACGCCTCCCAAATGTTCTTCAAAGGCAGAGGCAACCTCGCGCCCCGCATTTTCCATCAGCAGGATCTCGGGCACGCCATACTCCTCGATGGCTCTCTTGTCAATCTTCTTCATCTCATCCGCCAAAGCGATCTTCATGCTGCTCTCCCTCCAGAACACATTGTGCAACGGCATATTCCTTGGCGTGACTCAAGGAAAGGTGTATGCGCCGCACGCCCCTCTCCTTCGCGAGCGCCGCAAAAAAATCAAACAGATGAACCTCGGGAGCGCCGAGTGCGTCGGGCACGATCTCGACATCCAGGAGAGCGCCATGGCGAAGCCCCGTGCCGAAGGCCTTCAGCACGGCTTCCTTCCCCGCCCAACGCGCTGCATACGATGCGGCGCGTCCCGTGCCGCGTCCATCACAGTAGGCGCGTTCTCTGCAGGTGAAGACACGCGCAAGGAACGACTCACGTCCGATCGCCTTTTTCACCCGGTCGATCTCTATGATGTCCGTGCCGAGCCCCAAGACCATTGCTCCACCTCCTGCAGCAAAGTCCCTGCCCCATGATCGAGCTTGGAACAACCCCGTCAATCCATAAAGAAAGCCAGCTTTACAGAAACAGATAAAGCCGGCTTTTCTCCACTATTCTACTGTTCCGGTCGCGCAGGCACAGGTTCTTGCGGCTGTTCCACATTGCCGGGCGCCGTTGGGCGCATCGGCAGGACGACAGGATTCGTTCCGCCGCCCCCAAGGTTCGGCGAAACGTCAGGCAGTTCCGGCCGTGCCGTCAGCGCTTCTGTCGACGAGCTGTCGGGATTGAACTGGTACGTCCTGGCGATCAGAACCTCGACACGTCGGTTCTGCGACCTTCCCTCGTCCGTCTTGTTGTCTGCGATCGGACGGTATTCGCTGTAGCCGATCGAGCTGAACCGTGCAGGATTCAAGGACGTGTTGCTCGCGAAGAGGAACTTCATGAAGTTCAGCGCGCGCTGCGAGCTGAGTTCCCAGTTCGACGGATAGCGCGCCGTAGAGATCGGCACGTTGTCCGTATGTCCCGAGATGACAACGCGCTCGGGTATCTTCGCCAGAAGTCCCGCGACGACAGGGCCGATTTTCTGCGCCTCGCCGACAAGCTCCGCAGAACCTGAAGGGAACAGCGCCTTTTCCTTGATGCGGATCATCAGCCCGTCATCGGTCATCGTCGTGTTGAGCTCGCCTTGCAGCCCGCTCTGCTTGATGTAATTGTCAAGCTCCTTCTGCACCTCTTCAAGAGCCTTCGCCTCCTGTATGTAGGCGCTGTTTCCCTTGTCTTCCGTCGCCATCCTCTCAGCATGGCGGCTCTCGCTCGGTCCCATCTGGTTGAAGAACGACGGGCCGCCCGTGTTGAAGGCTGCCGTGAACGCTTCCGCCATCTGCGCCATCTTGGCCGAGTCCGTGGCGGACATGGCATAGAGGGCGATGAAGGTGGCAAGGAGAAGCGTCATGAGGTCGGAATAAGGCAGCAGCCAGGCCTCGCCTGCTTCTTCTTCATGCGGTGCATGCCGCTTCTTTCTCGCCATGCCTTACGCCTCCTTCTTCAACGATTCGCGTTCCGACTGCGGGATGAACACCATGAGCTTGGCTTCGATCGCTGTCGGCGAATCGCCTGCCTGCAGGGACAAGATGCCCTCGACGATCATGCGCTTCTGACCGATTTCAGAGTCGGACATGATCTTGAGCTTGTTCGCCCAGGGAAGCCAGAGAACGTATGCCGTGTAGATACCGAGGATCGTAGCGACGAACGCAGCCGCGATGGCGTGACCGACGACGTTGACGTCCGACAGGTTGCTCAGAGCCGCAATCAGACCGATAACGGCGCCGAGAACGCCGAGCGTAGGCGCATACGTGCCTGCCTGCATGAGCATCAAGCGTCCCAAGGTATGACGCTCCTGCATAACGGAGATCTCTGCGTCGAGCACGTCGCTGACGAAATCCGGATCCATGCCGTCGATGACCATGCTCAGCCCCGTCTTGAAGAACGGATCGGAGATGTCCTCGACGCGGCTTTCCAGCGCCAGGATGCCTTCACGGCGCGCGATCTGCGAAAGCTCGATGAAGAGCTGCAGAAGCTCGCCCTTCTGGTGCGAAGGCGGCGCCTGGAACGTCATCTTGATCAGTTTCGGCAGCATCTTCATCTCGTCCATGCGGAAAGCCGTGAACAAACAGGCAAATGTGCCGAGAATGATGATCATGAATGCCGCCGGGTTGTTCAAGGAACTGATTGGCGCACCCTTCAGAACCATGCCGCCGAAGATGGCGATAAGTCCTGACAACAGACCGATTAGCGTTGATTTTTCCAAAAAAATCCCCCTCTTCCCTAATGCCAGAGACGCGATGCGTCTCCTGCAACGCCGTCTGTCCACCCGCATCCAGCACACGCAAACGATGCAGATGATTTTTGCGGCGTCTTCATCCTTGCCTGCGGCCGACTCGGTCGACCCGATCGAGCATCCCGGATGCCCTCCATCTCGCACAAAGCCCGCCCGGCTCACCACTGCAGGTCACGGAGCCGAAACTTTGTGTCAGAAGCGCAGATTACAATTCATTGCCTAATATATATCGAAATAAATGCTAAAAAAATTCATGGTTCTCTAAGGACTTTGCCCCTATTTTTCCTTAAATTTCCGTCCCTATGAACACAAGTCTATACATTACAGTTTACCATGAAAGTCCAAGAAGTCAAGACCGAAGGGCGCAGTCTGATCGGCTCTTTCCTGCAGGGGCGGTTCACAATGTTCCACAAAGCGATATTTGTGCGTATGGCCTGGCGCGAAAAGCCAAGGCGTCCAGCACGAAGGACGCAAGCCGATCGGCGGCCTTTCGATCGAAGAAGCAAGCACGAAATTTCGCAGGGCTGCTTCACCACATGGCCAGCGCAAAAACGCTTCAAAATAAATGCACTCCTTTTTAATTTCAAAAAAATAAATTTTTCTTATTGTATCATAGATGATTTTGAAGTATGATATAGTCACTGAAAATAATTCATCTTTATGGACGACAGGGATTGGATGGCGATCAACCATGGAACTAAGACAACTTGAGTACTTTCAAATGGCGAGCCGCCTAAAGAACATCACGCGCGCCGCCGAAAGACTCCGTGTATCACAGCCGAACATCACCGTCGCGATCAAGAAGCTTGAAGCGGAGCTCGGCATCCAGCTCTTTGACCGCAGCCAGAAGCAGCTTTCTCTAACGCCGGAAGGCGCCGTATTCTTGACCCGCATCGAGCTTGCCCTGCGCAACATCCAGGATGCCGTGCTTGAAGTCAACGATTACAAACAGCTGCAGAAGGGCACGATCAAGATCGGCATTCCATCGATGATCGGCGCCTACCTTTTCCCCAAGATTTTTTCCAGCTTTCAAAAAAAATATTCGCACCTCGACGTCTATCTTTACGAAGAGGGATCGATGCGCATCCGTGAGCAGCTGGAGCGCGATGAACTCGACTTCGGCATCGTCATCCTCTCCAATGCGGCCGCAAGCCTTCAGACGCTGCCCATGGCGAAGAGCCAGATCGTCGCCTGTCTGCCCAAGCAGCACCCCCTCACAAAAAAGAAATCCGTCTGCCTGCACGACATCGAAGATGCAAACCTCATCATGCTCAAGGACGGTTCCTTCCTGCGAAAGCTCCTGCTCGACACCTTCAAGCAAGAGAGCATCACGCCCAACATCGTGCTCGAATCAAACCAGATCGAGACCATCAAGGGGCTGATCGCCAGCGGCGCGGGCATCGCCTTCCTCCTCGACTTCATCGTCGAAGAGACGCCCGGGATCGTCACCCTTCCCTTCGACAAGCCCGTCTTCGTCGACGTCGGACTTGCCTGGAAAAAAGATCGCTACGTTTCCAAGGCCGCACAGGCGTTCATCGATTTCTGTCAGAATACGTTGAAAAAGGAAAAATAACAGCATCGTCCAACGACCGCCCAAAAGGGGCGGTCATTTTTTCTAAAGAGCTATCGATCGTCTTTCAGGACTTATGTTCAGCCGCCGCGCAAAGAGGAATAGCCACTTCCCCTTCCGTCCCCCGGGACAGCGTCATCGCCGCATCACGCTGCGCATCCTCACGCCTTGATGAAAGTTTAGCAATCCCCTAGGATAATTCAGCGAAAATATGTTACAATGACAAGCGGCACATTTTTTCGGACAGATGTCCGCACGCCTTTCACGAACCACCAGGAGGAATCACCATGGCTTACATCAATGAAAACTATCTGAAGCTCGCCGGCAGCTATCTTTTTCGCGAAATCGCGCATCGCGTCGCCGAATACAAGGAGAAGCATCCCGCTGCCGACGTCATCTCGCTCGGCATCGGCGACGTGACGCAGCCCTTGCCGAAGGCTTCCATCACTGCCATGCACAAGGCCGTCGACGAGATGGCAGAAGCCGCGACGTTCCGCGGCTATGGCCCCGAGCAGGGCTACGGCTTTCTCATCGAGAAGATCATAGAAAACAACTTCCCGCATCTCGGCATCGAGCCCGATGAGGTGTTCATCTCCGACGGCGCCAAAAGCGACTGCGGCAATATCCAGGAGATCTTCAGCGAAGAGGCGAAGATCGCCATCACCGATCCCGTCTATCCCGTCTATCTCGACACGAACGTCATGGCGGGACGCACGGGCAAACTGCAGGAAAACGGCCACTTCGCGGGCGTCGTCTACCTGCCCTGCACAGCGGAAAACGGCTTCATGCCCGAACTTCCCAAGGAGCACGTCGACATCATCTATCTTTGCTCGCCGAACAACCCGACGGGCATGGCGATGACGC
>ERZ773197.2350-NODE-2350-length-12063-cov-23.839440_pt1 | contig 12063 bp, 8 predicted proteins | sample MGYA00580999_ERZ773197 | MGnify/ENA primary metagenome ERZ773197 (study PRJEB29015, sample SAMEA2738166) | human oral metagenome | biome: human oral; feature: human-associated habitat; material: saliva | place: China | collected 2185 ...
TGGATGCCGGGCGGGCAGGTAAGTAATCATGGATAAGAACGTAATCCTTGCAAAGAAGTACGGACGAGCCATCTATGAAATTGCCGCAGAGCAGCACTGCCTGGAACAAACGGAAGAAGATCTCCGCCTCATTGCCGATACCATAGGGAAAAGCAAAGAGCTCGGGGAGATTCTGAACCATCCTCTGCTTGCTAAGGATGTCAAGAAAGATACTATAAATAAGTTATTTGCAGATAAGGTGCAGCCGATAGTTTTACAGTTCTGCTATATTGTTATCGACAAAGGCCGCATCGCTGATTTTGCTGCCATGGCGGATGTCTATGCCAATCTTGCGCATCATGGGATGGGCATGGAGGAAGCCGTGGTAACCTCTGCGTTTCCATTGACCAAATCCCAGGTGGACGCTTTGAAAGCCAAACTTGCGGAAATCACGGGAAGCAAAATTATCATGAAACAGAAAGTAGACGCATCTTTGATAGGCGGATTTACGGTCCGGATGGGAGACCGTCTGATTGACGGATCCGTAGCCCGCCAGCTTGCGGCGCTCCGCTCGCAAATGATGCAAAGAGATTGAGGTGACTTACAGGATATGAAAATCAGTTCAGATGAAATCACATCTGTCATTAAAAAACAGATTGAAAATTACAAAGTAGACCTCAATGTCGATGAAGTAGGTACGGTTCTTGAAGTCGGCGACGGTATCGCCCATGTATATGGCCTTGAAAACTGCATGGCCGGTGAATTGCTGGAACTGCCGAACGGCGTTTACGGCATGGCCATGAACCTGGAAGAAAGCAATGTAGGTGCCGTTCTTCTGGGAAATGCGGAAACCATCAAGGAAGGCGACGTAGTAAAGAGAACGGGCCGTCTGATGCAGGTTCCCGTAGGCAATGCGGTCATCGGCCGCGTGGTCAATGCGCTGGGACAGCCGATTGACGGCAGAGGCGAAATCAAGACTGACGCTTATCGCGACATTGAAATCAAAGCTCCGGGCATTGCCGACAGACAGCCGGTAAACGTCCCGCTGCAGACCGGTCTGAAATGTATCGACTCCATGGTCCCGATCGGCCGCGGACAGCGTGAGCTGATCATCGGCGACCGCGGTACAGGCAAGACCGCCATCGCTATTGATACCATTCTGAACCAGAAGGGACAGGATGTCATTTGTATTTATGTTTCCATCGGGCAGAAGAACTCCAATGTCGTCCGTGTATACGAACGGCTGAGAGCTGCCGGCGCTATGGATTACTCCATCATCGTACACGCCGGTGCTTCCGAAGGTTCTCCGATGCAGTACCTTGCACCGTACTCCGGTGTATCTATTGCGGAACACTTCATGCACCAGGGCAAAGACGTCCTCATTATCTATGACGACCTCTCCAAGCATGCCGTCGCTTACCGCGCCATGTCGCTTCTGCTGCGCCGTCCGCCGGGACGCGAAGCTTACCCCGGTGACGTATTCTATCTGCATTCCCGTCTGCTGGAACGTGCGGCACGTCTGTCCGATGCACTGGGCGGCGGCTCCATCACCGCGCTGCCGATCATTGAAACACTGGCAGGCGATGTCGGTGCGTACATTCCGACAAACGTCATTTCCATTACGGACGGACAGATTTATCTGGAAACGGCACTCTTTTATTCCGGGATCCGTCCGGCCATCAATGTCGGCCTGTCCGTATCCCGTGTAGGCGGTTCCGCGCAGATTAAGGCCATGAAACAGGTGGCAGGCACGCTGCGTCTGGATCTGGCACAGTTCCGTGAATTGGCGGCATTTGCCCAGTTCGGTTCCGATCTTGATGCTGCCACCAAAGCGCAGATCGACCGCGGCCAGAGAACGACGGAAATTCTGAAGCAGCCGCAGTATTCCCCCTATCCGGTCGAAGACCAGGTTATGGCGATCTACACGGCCGTCAAGGGGTATCTTGATGACGTGGACGTAGACCAGGTTGTCGGGTTTGAACAGCAGGTTCTGAATTTCCTCCACAGCAGCCATCCGGAAATCGGCGCTGATATCGTGGATAAAAAGAAGCTGACAGATGAAAATGAAGCGAAACTCAGAGAAGCTCTTGATGAATTCAAGAAACGTTACAAGGCACAAAGCGAAACAGAAGAAAAGTCTGAAACGGTAGAGGGGTGATCTGATTGGAAAGTACGCGTGATATAAAAGGGCGCATAAAATCCGTCACCAACATCCAGCAGATCACGAAAGCCATGAAGATGGTAGCCGCCGCCCGCCTGCGCAAAGCGGAGGAAAAGGCAAACGGCTCCCGTCCTTATGCGGAAAAGATCGGAGAGCTCCTGCGCCGTGCTTCTTCGGTGACACCCGGATTTACAAGCCCGCTCTTCAGGACAGGCGAAGTAAAGAAGGTCGGATATCTCGTTATTTGCGGCGACAAAGGCCTTGCCGGCGCTTATAACTCCAACGTGATGAAGCGTACCCTGCAGGAAATCTCCGGAAAGGATCGTTCTGCATACGCTTTATATGTCTGCGGGAAACAGGCGAAGAATTATCTGAAGTTCCGCGGGTATGATCCCGATACCTATCATTTCGGCTTTTCTGATAAGCCGTCGGCTCAGGATTCCATCGATCTCTCCAAAGAGATGGTGGAATACTTCACAAAAGAAGAAGTCGATGAAGTTTATATTATTTATACCAAATTCATCACCGCCCTCCGCCAGCAGGTCCGGGTAGACCGGCTGCTCCCCATTGAAGCGCCGGCTGAGGGAAAAACGGAAGAAGCAGCAAAAGCGGCTGCCAGCGAATGGGAAAAAGAAAGACAGGATTTCCTCCGTATCGAGGAAGATCCCTATATTTTCCTTCCCGATGCGGCGGCAGTGCTTTCTAAACTGCTTCCTGAATATATACAAGTGCAGGTTTATAATGCGATGCTGCAATCCGCGGCGTCCGAGCTGGGCAGCCGTATGGCGGCCATGTCCGCTGCCACTGACAACGCGACGGAAAGAATTGCCGACCTCAACCTTACGTACAACAAAGCGCGTCAGGCACAGGTCACCAATGAAATTTCCGAAATTGTCGGCGGTGCGGCAGCTCTCGAATAAACCGGCTTAATTTGATTAAGGAGGAATGCTTCTTCATGGCAAATGAACAGCAGGGACAGGTAGGCAAGGTCGTACAGGTCATGGGCGCTGTCGTCGATATCGCTTTTTCCGACGATCAGGAACTTCCTGCCATCTATAACGCAATTCATGTCAAAGATGAAGAAGGCACTGTTCCGGTAGATGTTATCTGTGAAACCATGCAGCACTTAGGTGACGGCGTAGTCCGCACCGTTGCGATGAGTTCCACCGATGGCATGGTACGCGGAATGAAAGCAGTAGATACCGGCCGTGCTATTGCGGCACCGGTCGGCGACGGATGCTTGGGACGTATTTTCAACGTACTCGGACAGACCGTCGACAATGACGATACAAAAGTACCGGCATCCGACTACTGGCCTATTCATCGTCCGGCACCGGCCTTTAAAGACCAGTCTCCGGCAACCGAAATTTTTGAAACCGGCATCAAAGTCGTCGACCTCATCGCTCCGTATGCAAAAGGCGGTAAGATCGGGCTCTTCGGCGGTGCGGGTGTAGGTAAGACCGTTCTTATCCAGGAATTGATCCATAACGTGGCGACAGAACACTCCGGCTGCTCCGTATTCTGCGGCGTCGGCGAACGTACCCGTGAAGGAAACGATCTCTGGGGAGAAATGAAAGACTCCGGCGTTCTTTCCAAAGTTGCGCTGGTATACGGCCAGATGAACGAACCTCCGGGAGCGCGTATGCGTGTAGCTCTCACCGGTTTGACCATGGCTGAATATTTCCGCGACAAACAGGGACAGGACGTCCTGCTCTTCGTAGACAATATTTTCCGTTTCGTACAGGCCGGTTCCGAAGTATCCGCGCTGCTCGGGCGTATGCCGTCCGCCGTAGGCTACCAGCCGACACTGGCTACCGATATCGGCGAACTCCAGGAACGCATCACTTCCACCAAAGACGGTTCCATCACATCCATCCAGGCCGTATACGTACCGGCCGATGACTTGACGGATCCGGCCCCGGCAGGCGTATTTACACACTTGGACGCTACCACCGTACTGAGCCGTTCCATCGCGGAACTGGGCATCTATCCGGCAGTAGACCCGCTGGACTCCACCAGCCGTATCCTTGACCCGAATGTTTTGGGTGAAGAGCATTACGAAGTGGCCCGCGGCGTACAGGCTATTCTGCAGCGCTACAAAGAACTGCAGGATATCATCGCCATCCTGGGCATGGAAGAACTTTCCGATGATGACAAAGTCATCGTAGCCCGCGCAAGAAAGGTACAGAGATTCCTGTCTCAGCCCTTCTTCGTAGCCGAACAGTTTACAGGCTCCCCCGGCAGATACGTATCCCTGAAGGAAACCATCCGCGGCTTCAAGGAAATCCTTGCAGGCCAGCACGATGATATGCCTGAAGGCGCGTTCTACATGGTCGGCACAATTGATGAAGCGATCGAAAAGGCTGAAAAGATGAAGAAAGGGGAATAAGCCATGGCTGATACCCTTACGAATCCCATGCACGTGGAAGTCATCAGCCCCGACGGACCGATTTATCGAGAAACCGGCGTGGAAATGGTGGTGGCCCGTGCAGCAGACGGCGAATTTGCCGTCATGAAAAACCATCTGCCTCTGGCAGCCGCTCTTGAAATGTGCCCCGTGCGCATCATTAAAGGCGGAAAGGAACAAAAGGTGGCCGTATTTGGCGGTTTCCTGGAAATAAAGGACAATCAGGTAAATATCATAGCCCCCCTGGCGGAGCTGGCGGATACCATCGATATTGCCCGTGCCCAAGCCGCGAAGAAACGTGCGGAAGACAGGCTCGCGTCCAAGAGCAAAGAGATTGATGTCGACCGTGCTAAACTCGCTCTCCAGCGTGCGCTGACACGGCTCAAAACGACAGGAACCCTTTGATCCAAACAAAAGAACCGATCCATACAAATAATGGGTCGGTTTTTATGTTGGGGGAAAGCGGTAATAAGATAAAAGCTATCAGCTGTGAGCGGTCAGCTATAAGCTGTTAGCTGTTAGCCGTTAGCTGTGAGTTAAAAGCCGAAGCATATGATTTCCATTAGGTGTCATACGAAATATCAGGAAAGGATTTGCTGTTGTAGTGAGGGGAGCGTTAATCGTCATCCGAAGCAAATGTGAAGAATCTATTACCGTGGTGAGGAAAACCGTAAGACGTCATCCTGAAGCGACAGCGAAGGATCTGTCACCGTGGTGGGGAAAACCGTAAGGTGTCATCAGAGTAATAGATTATTTGCTCTGTGTCATGTTGTGTTTTTTCCTCATTCTCATACAGCATTCTTACCCCCGTTCAGAATGACGAGATACGGTAAGGCGTCATTCAAAGCGCCAACAAAAGATTTGCTACAGTGTTGAGGAAAGGGATTCTGACGGGAAGAATAGGGATTGGGTAAGCCTCCTTATTTATTGGGACAGGGCAACCATGTGTCCACATCCAAAGTGGCGATGGCTAAGGAAATCAAGGATCTCCGCGCTGAGCTGGAAAATGTGAAGGGGGCGCTGCTGAAGGTTGCAGACGGAAGACCGCTGGACTCCATGGATATGGACAAGATGCAGCTCTTCCCCGATGTGCCTGAAAATCATTGGGCCTATGACTATGTGGCGACTCTGGCAGGAAACGGTGTCATCGTGGGCTATCCGGACGGACAGTTCGGCGGAGACCGCATGATGACCAGGTATGAAATGGCCGCGTTGATCTACAGGGCTATGCAGAATGGTGCGGCTGCCGATGACCGGATGGCCAGAGCACTGAAAGAATTCGAACTGGAACTGGAACGCATCAGAGTAGATACCATCAGCAAGCATAAGGACGGCACACCTGATATCCAGCGTGTACGCGTCATCAAAGGCCGCGGTTAATCGGAGCAAGAGGCTTTCAGATGAAGAAATCATGGTTTGCTGTGATAGGAATGATATTGATATTGCTGCTGCCGGGCACGATGGCTGCGGCAGCGGATAATATCACCTAGCCGGCCAGTTTGAAGGAGCCTATGCGGACAATGTATATCGTTTTGTTACTGCCGATGGACAAGAAATCCCTGCCATGATGGAGCATGCGGGAAAGATAATGAGTTATACGCCTTTTCAGGCGACAGGGTATGTGGCTTATAATCAAGCCGGGCAGCCTGTACTTATTATCCGGAACGTGTCTTATCAGGAGCGGGCTCCTAATCAGCGTGCGGTCAGCTACAGAAAAGATATTGGGAATCCGCAGCCGTCACAGATGCCAATAGGATCACGGACATCTCGGGATGCAGGGTATTTCATGGGACCGGTGAAAAGCGATCTTGACAACTGGTATCAGGTCAATCCGGGAGATTTGAAATTAGAGGATCTGGGTGCTTATCAGGTAGCATGGAATTTGTCCGGGCTTCCTGTAGGGACAAGGATCTGCACTGTGGGCAGCATCCTGTCCGGCGCCGGCGGCGGGCTTATGAATTTCCGTACCGCCCGGGGGAATAAAATTCTTATCAATCTCAATGGTGCAGTTGTTCCTATGGGACAGCGGGTAACCGTTTTGGGGATTATTTCCACTCCGTCAGTGCTGACAATCCAGTTCGTAAACAGCGTAGGATCCTGATTGGATAAGACCATCTTTCTAAATCAGGAAGAAGATAAAAGACTTTCTTCTATAAGCATATGCTTTCAGGAGAGAGTCTTTTACCCATTATGGAAAGCGGGAGTCTCATATTTTAACCCGAAATCGGCTTTGTCCTGCTTTTGGACGGCAATACTGCCGGTATAAGGAATGAAGTTGTCTTTCTGAAAAAGGGTATTTTGTTTCTCATTCTCCATAGCAATGTGAGAACCGTGAGCATACGGATGATCCGCTTTTTGCATATTTTCTCCAAAAGGGTTCCATTATGACGGATATCTTAGTCAAATATACATGAAGGAAGGTGCATGGAGCCGACGGGCATTGAAAGGGAACCGGAGTGCAGAAAATCTCCGGTGAAATACTTTAATAAAAGTGCGTTTGGTATACTAATCTAATATAATAAATAACTTTATTAAATAACTTTAAAAATGTATAATATGATGAAAAAGGTATAAATTATTTAGTTCTTTAGAGAGCGGATATCTTTTTATGTAAAAGGAGGAAGTTATGAATCAGATTTATAAAGTCATCTGGAGCCGGGTGAAACACTGCTATGTGGTAGTTTCGGAAATCGCCGGCCGCTGCGGGGAAAATGGGGGGGGGAACAGCTTCTGAAAAGAAGAGCATGCCCGTCCGCGCGTTTCTGTGCGCCCTTGCCGTCACGGGATGCCTGCTGCCGGGCATGGCGGAAGCAAATACACCGTATGGTCCCGGCGCTTCCGCTACCGGAACTGCCAGCGTGGCGGTGGGGGACAATGCTAAGGCGACAGCCGAGCATTCTCTTGCTGTCGGCTCGGACAGTAAGAGTGAAGCAAAGAGCGGTATCGCCGTAGGTGAGTCTGCTTCCGTTGAGGATGGAGCAGACAATGGTATTGCCATCGGTACAGGAGCGAAAGCAGCAGGGAAAAGCAGCACCGGTACTCCAAGCCTTCCGGCAAGTACGGTAGCCATCGGCCAGGGGGCACAGGCACTGGAAAACGGGGATATCGTCATCGGACGCCAGGCGAAGAGCATCGCTTCTACACAGCACGGCAATCCGGGATCCGGTGTGGTAGTGGCAGGTGCGGAAGCGGCGGCATACGGCGCCAGAGGCGATGTGGTTATCGGCGCGTCGGCGGAGACTAATGTTATGATCAAACAGTCCGGCGGTACTGTCGATCCTAAATATGCACAAGGGGTAGCTATTGGGAGTACAGCTAAGACATATGGTACCCAGTCGCTGGCGCTTGGTGCGGATACCAGGGCGATCGGTAACTCTTCCGTGGCAATCGGCGGGGATGATATCGATATGGCCCGTACGGAACTGGAAACAGCTGTGCCTCAGCTGAAAGCAGGAAACGGTATCAAAAAGAGCTTTAACAAGGAAATAGAAACTAAGTTTCCGGGCGGATTGGGTTCGGCTTCCATCAATGTGAAAGGGAAATACGCAAATACGGCGGCGATCGGTGATGCTACCACGGCCATCGGAACGCTGAGTGAAGCGTTTGGTACAGGTTCCACAGCGATCGGTATCAATTCTTTAACTAAAGGTGTAGCCAGCACCGGTATCGGAATCATGGCACGGAGCTGGGGAGATAATTCTCTTGCTCTCGGTACGCAGGTAGGTGCCTACGGAACCCGGTCATCCTCCATTGGCGATACAAACCAGGTAGGGCTGGATATGAAAGATGGAAATAAGTCCGGTAAAGAATCCGCGGCGGTTGGTTCCCAAAATACTATTTACGGAAATCAGGCCTATGCTGTCGGCGCAGGAAATACCATTGGCTCCGCTACGGTTGTCACTGCGACGGAAGCAAACGGCAGCGCAACGGGTGCTGACCAGGATAAAATCACGACAGTCACTGCCGGTACAGTCAAAGGAAATATGGCAGGCGCTTTCGGGTACAAGAATACCATTAATGCGGATAATGCCTATGCGGTGGGCAGTAACTCCATGGTTTCCGCTGATGGCGCTATGGTTCTGGGGAACAACGCTTCCGTAACGGCGAAGAACGGCATGGCTCTCGGGAGCAATACAAAAGTGGCCAATGAAAATGCCGTAGCCCTCGGCGCCGGTTCGGAAACAGCGGCAGCTGTGGCGACACCCTCCGCAACGATCAATGGAACAGCACATAATTTTGCAGGAGTAACTCCGGCTTCTACAGTCAGCGTGGGTAAGGCGGGCAGTGAACGGACGATCACCAATGTGGCGGCCGGCCGTATTTCTGCCACTTCTACCGATGCCATCAACGGCAGCCAGCTGTATGCGGTGACTACGGAAATGGATAAAGGCGTGGCCTATGCGGGCGATGTGAAAGCTGCGGCAGTCGCGGCTAACAAGTTTACCCGGAAATTAGGCGAACAGACGAATATCGTTGGCGGCGTGACAGATACGTCTAAGCTGACAGACGGAAATATCGGCGTGGTATCCAACGGGACAGATACGCTGAATATCAAACTGGCCAAAGATGTGAAAGTGGACAGCGTCACAACGGGTAATACGGTTATCAACAACAACGGACTGACCGTAGGCGGAAAGACCTATGTGACGAATAACGGCCTCAATGCGAATAACCAAAAAGTAACCAATGTGGCTGACGGTCAGGTGGCAGCCGGATCCAAAGACGCGGTGAACGGCAGCCAATTGCATGACGCTAAAAATGAAGTGATCAATAAAGGCCTTCGTTTCAATGCGGATAATAACAGTGAAAAAACGAACAAATTAGGTTCCAAGGTCACCGTTAACGGCGATAATAATATTACGACGGAAATCACCCAAACCGGTGACGATACGAAAATTGGCGTAAAACTCAACAAAGACATTAATGTGAAGACAGTAACCGCTGCGGATACTGTGAAAGCCGGCGGTGTGACCATGGGCAGCCAGACATCCGGCGGTACTACCGGTAATTATGTAACAGGTTTAGATAATAAGACTTGGAATGTAACGAACCCAACGGCCGTCAGCGGGCGTGCCGCCACAGAAGATCAGTTGAAGACAGTTACCGAAGCCATCAATAATCAAAGTGCAGCGGCCACCGATTATCGGCTGGTACAAAACGCATCCAGTGCGGATGGGTCTTATAAGGTCGATACCAACGGAAATATTGATCTGACCGTAGAAGATAAAAACCATGCAGGGCAGAAAGAAACCGTAAAATTAAAGGACATCGCGTCCAAATCCAAATTGGATGATGTGATTGACAAAGGCCTGCAGTTTGATGCTGATGCAGGCGGCACAAAAACCAATAAACTGGGCTCCAGGATAACCGTGAAAGGAGAAGGTACCGCGGCCGATACGGAATACAGCGGAGAAAACCTTAAAACCTTTATCACGCAGGACCCTGCCGGAAATACGACAATCAACGTGAAGATGAATAAAAACCTGAAAGTCGAAACCATCGTCGCTACAGGTGAAAACGGCAAAGACGGAAAAATCGGCATCAATGGTAAAGACGGCGTAACAACAAACATCTCCGTTACCCGTGACGGCAAACCCGGAGTAGACGGCGCGCCGGGTACGACCACGACCCGTATCGTATACGAAAAACCGGACGGCACCAAAGAAGAAGTGGCTACCCTAAATGACGGTATGAAGTACGGCGGCGATACAGGAGCGGTCATCAAGAAGAAACTGAATGAACAGGTGAACGTCATCGGTGGCATTACAGACGCAACCAAACTGACCACAGATAATAACATCGGCGTCGTATCTGACGGCAGCAACAATCTGAAAGTCCGTCTCGCCAAAGCCTTGAAAGGTCTTGAAAGCGTGACTACCGGCGATACAGTCATGAATAATAACGGCGTTACGATCAATAACGGAGCGGCCGGAAACACCGTATCCCTGACCAAAGACGGCCTTGACAACGGCGGCAATAAGATTACCAATGTGGCAGCCGGCGACGTCAGCGCAAACAGCACCGATGCAGTCAACGGCAGCCAGCTGCATGAAGTAAAGACACTGGCAGGCCAGCATACGACCGTCAAAGCCAAAGACGCTAATGTAACAGTCACCGAAGGTACTAATGCGGCAGGCGGTAAGGAATACACTGTCGGACTTGGAAACAAAGTGACACTGGGAAGCGATCCGTCCAAACAGGTATCCATCGACGGTACAACAGGCATTATCAAAGCCGGAGACAAAGTCACCATTGACGGCACGACAGGAAACATCGACGCCGGAAAAGTGAAAATCAATGGGAAAGACGGAACCGTCAACGGACTGACCAACAAAACCTGGGATCCGAACAACATCACCAGCGGACAGGCCGCCACAGAAGACCAGCTCAAAGCCGTAGACCAAAAGATTACCAATACATCTGAAAAACTGACGAAAAAAGGCATGGACTTTGCCGGCAACGACGGAGAATTCCACCGGAACCTGGGAGACAAAGTCACCATCAAAGGAGAAGGGACAAAAGCCGCCTCCGAATACTCCGGTGAAAACATCAAAACCTTTGCCGATGCGAACGGAAACCTCACCGTCAAAATGGACAAGAACCTGAAAACCGAAACCATCGTTGCTACAGGTAAAAACGGCAAAGACGGAAAAATCGGCATCAATGGTAAAGACGGCGTAACAACAAACATCTCCGTTACCCGTGACGGCAAACCCGGAGTAGACGGCGCGCCGGGTACGACCACGACCCGTATCGTATACGAAAAACCGGACGGCACCAAAGAAGAAGTGGCTACCCTAAATGACGGTATGAAGTACGGCGGCGATACAGGAGCGGTCATCAAGAAGAAACTGAATGAACAGGTGAACGTCATCGGTGGCATTATAGACGCAACCAAACTGACGACAGAAGACAACCTCGGCGTCGTATCTGACGGCAGCAACAATCTGAAAGTCCGCATGGCCAAAGACCTGAAAGGTTTGGAGACTGTGACGACAAAGACAGTTACTGCCGATACAGGAAATATCACTACGGTAAATTCCGATACGGTGAATGCCAAGACTGTCAAGACAGGAGATACCACGATCAATGATAACGGGTTGACCATTAATAACGGTCCTTCTATCACTAAAAATGGTGTAGATGCGGGAGATAAGAAGATCACCAATGTGGCGCCCGGTGACATCAGCCCGACCAGCAAAGACGCGGTGAACGGTTCCCAGCTGTTCCAGACAAACCAGAGCATCAGCAGGCTGGGAGACCGCGTGAACAAAGTTGGTGCAGGGGCAGCCGCCTTGGCAGCCCTCCATCCACTGGACTTTGACCCGGATGACAAGTGGGATGTGGCAGCCGGCTACGGCAACTACAAAGACGCCCATGCGGTAGCGGTAGGCGCATTCTACCGTCCCAATGAAGACACCATGTTCAGCGTGGGAGGCTCCTTCGGGGGAGGAGAAAACATGGTGAATGCCGGAGTCAGCGTGAAGCTGGGACAGGGCAACCATGTATCCACATC
>ERZ773197.2351-NODE-2351-length-12058-cov-3.158960_pt1 | contig 12058 bp, 12 predicted proteins | sample MGYA00580999_ERZ773197 | MGnify/ENA primary metagenome ERZ773197 (study PRJEB29015, sample SAMEA2738166) | human oral metagenome | biome: human oral; feature: human-associated habitat; material: saliva | place: China | collected 2185 ...
CAAGAATGGTCGAGTGAAGTGCTTCAATATATTGATCCTTTAAAGCGAACAGCTCTATTGCGCTTTAGAAATGCTGATGCTGAGAACGGAGCATCCGAATTGAGTGTGGACGGGAACAATTTTGTATTCATTCCGCAACTTCCGATTTCAGACATAACAACTGAAACAGCGTGGCTATATACTGCGATTGCAAAGTATATAGTCTTGCCAGAGTACTCCGTATATGATCTAATATCTGAAATTCCCGCCGAAGGAAATAGTGGAAAGAAAAGTACAGCTACAATAAGGCGGATGCTTGAAGCCATGGCACATGCTGAAAGTCAAGCAGTGTTTGATGCTACAGTAAATAGCTTATGTAATTATCTTGGATATGAAACTCGCCCCGAACATTTGAACAAGTTATTTTCAACGGTTAGCAACAAAAAATATCATGTAGCTTTTAATACAGATATATATCAAAATATTGCAATTACATTCCACTCATCAAAAGGATTGGAATTTGATCAAGTAATATTGTTTGCTGGCGACTATAATCTTTCTGATATGTCTGGCATATATAATCACTATGTTGCAGTAACAAGGGCAAAAGAAAAAGTGGTTATTGTGAAATTCTCTGATTACTATGCAAATAGGTTTGAGCGGAATCTCTCCAAAATATTTGCTTTGAGCGGTCTAAAAACATGTAATTTAGTTACTTACAAATAAAAATACGGGAGTACAGCAAATCGGACGAACCGAAAAGCTGTACTCCCGTTTCGTGTGACGAAAAGTATTTGAAATTGAGCTATTTTCTCCGTATGTCAGCAAGATAACGTAAAATAAATTTCGCAAATTTTAATAAATAGACATAGCTTCTTGCCATCGGTATGATTAAGTTACCTCAACTCTAATCGCCGAAAGGAGGCAATAACTATGTCTGGTAACATTATACAGTTGAACGAGGATCTCATAAAGAATAATCTCAAAGATTCACAACCACATCATTTTCAATTCCACGTCCTTGGACTGCACCAAAAAGTTCCGGGACTTCTATCTGTTCGGACTTGCCCTGGCAAAGCATAGTGATCTGATCTGCCTGGAGCATCAGCTTTCCGTCATTATCCGGAAACCATATCGGGAGCGACAGAAGCGGACCGAGTATCCGCAGAAGAAATCCCAGAGGGATGAGATCTGCGAGGCCATTGATGCAGCAATGGAGAGAAAACCAAAGGACTTTCGGGAGCTGGTCGAATTTCTGCAAGAAGCTGGCTACGAGTATAAGGACGGCAGACAACCGGCACTCCGTGGTAAAGGCCATAGCCGTTTTGCGAGATTCCGATCTCTGGGAAAAGGATATACGGTAGAGAACCTCTGTGCTTCGATTGCCGGAACAGCGGAGCATACAAGCAAATTTGCAGGAAAATCCTGTACTAATACAAGGAAAAAGCAGCTGCACGATAAGCCGGAGTTGTCTTTCCTGATCGATGTTCGTGCCAAAATGCAGGAAGGCAAGGGCACGGGATATGCCAGATGGGCAAAGGTCTTTAATCTGAAGCAGATGGCGAAGGCGCTCATGTTCATGGAGGAGCATGGCATCAAAAGCTATGAAGAACTTACAGAAAAGGCAGACGGAATTCTGGAGCAAAGAGAAAATTTGCTGTCCTCCATCAAGTCCGATGAAGCCAGGCTGCAGGAAATCCAGATCATGAAAAAGCATTTGCTTAACTATCGGAAATCACAGAATGTGTTCCAGGCATATAAGGCCTCCGGCTACAGCCGAAAATTCTGTGAGGAACACAGAGATGTGCTGACTCTTCGCAGTGCAGCGAAGAAGGCATTTGACGAGTACAAGCGGTAGCACGGACAAGAAAGCAAGCTACCACGTATCCGTGAGCTGAATGCGGAATATTCGGCGGTCTTGGAAAGAAAAACTATGCGTAGTATGCCAAGTCCGAATCAGAGATGCAGGAGTGGCTGACAGCACAGAAGATTGTGCAGACGGTGCTGGAGAGGAAGAAAAAGCGAAGCAACGGCAGCATGAGCAGGAGCAAAGACAGGAGAACGAGGCTGCACAACAGGATAGATAAGCTGGAGACTGGTGCAGGATGGGAAAATCCTTTCTGTACCGGTCCTTTTATGCTTATAAGGTATGCGCAAAATAATGTACATGCTTGTTGATATGCTTCTGTATAGAAAAACACAGGAGGAGGTTTCAAAATGCGAGTTTTTACATACGGAGTAGAAGATAGATACATAAATGGGCTCAAAAGAAAATTCGGCGCAGCAGAGTACGTTGATGTTACGGAGCAATATCAGGATATCATGGCTTTGAATGCAGATGTGGCGATTGTAGCAATGGATCACGTATCAGACCAGGAGCTTCAGGCGGTAAAGGCCTATGTACGGGAAGTCGGAGAATATGAAGACAGACAATATTTTTTTGTTTCGGATGAGGAGCTACAGAGATGGAACAGACAAAGAGTGGAGCTTCATTGCCGCAGCGTGTATAGCGAGATGGATGGCGTAAGTCCTGTGAAATATATTGTTGAGTATGCGGCAAAAAATGAAATGACTGCAGTAACAATCATGGATCATAATACTGTGGCAGGATATCCTCAGGCAGAATATTTCGCCAGGCAGAATGGTAATCTGAAGATGATTTATGGAATGGATGCAGAAGCGGTAAATACATCAAATCTGGAGAATGAGCGGTACAAAGCTGAGGATAATCCATTCGACGTCACTTTTCTGGTTCGGAATGAAGAAGGCAAAAAGAACCTGTATTCGCTCAAGTCAATTTCTGAGGAACAACGTAAAGGTGGTAGTCTGAGAGTTCTCTGGAATAACATTGAAAAATACAGAAAAGGTCTGTTTGTTGGAAGTCCCTGCGAGTATGGTGAGCTTTACCTGGCGGTATTAAATCAAGAAAGTGATGAAGTGCTGGAAGAAATTGCGAGCAGATACGATTATATCGAAATCCAACCAGTGGAGAACAGCCTTTACTTCATGGAGGAAGCTGAAATGAGCCGTGAGAAAGCATTAGAGTATCTAAGAGCATGTGACAAAAAGATTATACAAATTGCTGAGAAGCTTGGAAAATTGGTGGTTGCCACAAGCAACGTGCATTTTGTCACTGCTGAAGAGTCCACCGTAAGGGCTGTGCTGCAAAGATATGTCGGATATGAAAATGATGAACAGGAAGACACGCATTTTATGACAACGCAAGAAATGCTGGATAGCTTTTCGTATCTAGGGAGTGAGAAGGCCTGGGAAATTGTCGTTGAGAATTCAAACAAAATAGCAGAGAAAATAGAACGTATACAGATTGCATCCAAAATGAGGAATGATTACCCGGTAATTGAGGCCGCAGACATTAGGCTAAGGGATATCTGCAGCAAACGGCTTTATGAGATGTATCAGAATGACATTCCGCAGGAATATTTGGATCAGCTTGATTGGGAATTGCAATCGTTGGCCGAGAGCGGAGCGACTTCAGCATTACTAATTACGAAAGAGTTGGTTGATGAATCAGGGCTTAGCTCATATGAAATAGGATATCGTGGCTGTCTTGGAGGCCTGCTGACTGCGTATCTTTGTGGAACCACCTGTGTAGATCCCTTGAATAGCAGATTTATGCTGTATCCGGAATTTGCGATTGGTCTGGATGGCAAGAAGTGGCCGGAAATCAACTTGAATTTTCCGACAGAAACAAGAAATGAGATGTGGGAGGCCTGTGGATGCTTGGAAAATGTTGGCGCGGCCATTCATGCCGGTGTAACGGATACCATGTCCGAACAGGAAGCTGCAAAAGCTGTCTCGGAATACGAAAAATACCATGAAGTGGGCTTTGGTGATGACATGAGAGAATGGCTGATCGAACGATTGATGGATGTGGTAAAACGGCATACCATGCATCCCGGTGCAATGCTCTTTGTTCCGGAAGGACATGAGATAACGGAATTCACACCACTTACAAAGCCGGAATCCGGTAAAGCGCTGGTTACCGACATTGGCTTTTATGACCTGGATAATCTGTTGTGGATTCGGGTGTTGAAACATGACCATGTTAATATGCTGCATCGTCTGACGAATGAAATCGGGGTTGGCGTAGAAAAGATATCGCTTGATGATCCTGCGGTAGGAGCTGTCATTGGCGGTAGAGGGGACGTATCCGCCGATGGCATTCAGGGTATGGATTCTGAATACATCAGAACAATTGCCAGAGAGATGAATGTAGAGACCTTTACCGATGTGGTTCAGCTTCTTTGTCTTGCACATGGAACCGGTGTCTGGGAAGGAAACATGGAGGAGCTGATCTGTTGCTGTGGATTTACCAAGGATAACATTCTCGCTTCCCGAGAAGATATTTTTGAATGCTTGCTGGCTCTTGGATTTTCCAGAGATGAGGCGTTCCAAATCACTGAGTATGTAAGGAAAGGTCTGGCAAGAAATAAGACTGAAAAATGGATGCAGTATAAGAAAAAAATGATTGAGGTCGACGCACCGGAATATTTTATAGATGCCTGTGAGAAGGTACGGTATATGTTCCCTCGTGCAAGTGCATATATCTATGCACTTCATATCTGGTGGCTTGCGTGGTTTAAACTCTACTTTCCGCTTGAGTTCCAGAGGACACGTATTGAATTGATATGTACAAAATAATGCACATTACAACTGGTAGTATGTGCTCGAAGGGAGTATAATAAAAAACAGTAGACAGAAATTTCAGACAACTATTTTATGGACAAAGAGGAAAGAAAGGCTATGTATGCAACTGCGAATAAGAAAATGTTGAACATGCTGATTCTCGATATTCTGAAGGAATATTCGGATGAGAATCACAAACTTACACAGCAGAAAATTATCAGGCTTCTGAAATCGAATTACGATATGGAGTGTGATCGGCGGTCTGTCAAGAACAACATCCTTTATCTCAAAGAGCTTGGCTACGATATTTCTATGGATGGCGGCTATTATCTTGCAGAGCGGGAATTTGAAAATGCTGAACTTCGGATGCTGATCGACAGTGTCCTGTTCTCGAAGAATCTCACGCAGAAGCAGGCGAAAATATTGATTGAAAAGCTAAAGGGCATGGGGAACCGATACTTTGCAGCAAAGGTTTCGCACATCAGCAATCTGCCGGATCTGCAGCACGCAGATAACAAGCAGCTCTTGTATGCACTTGATATGGTAAATGATGCAATATCGGAAAAGAAGAAAATCAGCTTTGTTTACAATGATTATGATATCAAATTTAAGCTGCATCCCCGACGCGAAGAACCGTATATCGTCAATCCTTATCAGATAGTAGCCAACAATGGGCATTTCTACTTGATCGGAAATTATGACAAGTATGATGACATTTCTCATTACCGACTCGACAGAATGACCTACGTACAGATGATGGATGAGAAAGCAAAGCCGCAGAAAGAAATCAAGGATTTTCAGAACGGATTTAACCTGCCGAAGCATATGGCAGAGCACATTTATATGTTCAGTGGTCCGAGCATTCCGGTAAGAATGCTGACAGAAGAGAAAATGATGAACGAACTGGTGGACTGGCTGGGGAAGAATCTTCACATAAAAAAGACAGATGTGCTGGGACAGATCGAGGTGCGCTTCTATTGCAACGAAGAATCCATGTTTTACTGGGCTCTGCAGTATGGCCCGTATGTGGAAGTGCTGGAACCGGTGAGCCTGCGCGAGAGAATAAAAGATGCAATAAAGGGGATGCACGAGAAATATGAGTGATGAGAAAAGGACTGCGGAATTTGAATATCACAGCATAGCCGTGTACCGTGAAAAATATGAGGTTCTGGCAAAGTTCTACATCAATAAAGAGGGGCAGGAGTCAAGACTTTTTGCCGATGTGGTTAATAGAAATTATCTGGGTGCACTGATTGATGCCTATCTGATTATGATCAATCCGGGAAGCTGTCGGAAGAAAGATGCGCCGGTGCCTGCTTCGGAGTATTACAAGAATCTTGATGTAGTCGAGGCAGTTAGTGATCCGGCGCAGAAGTGTGTCATGGCATTCATGGATTTGTGCGAGTTGAAGAAAGTTAGAATCCTGAATCTAATGGACTACAGGAACGGTAACTATGGCGAAGCATTGAAGGTTGCTGCAGATCAGAGCATTGCCGACAGCCTATTTTCTCCAGAGAGGAAAGAAGAGCGGCATCAGGTAATGACGGAAAAAGCGCCGGTCATCGCTGCCTGGGGAACTGATAGTCGTTTGGCAGATCTGAAAAAGCAGGCAGTGGGGTGTCTGGGCGGAAACATTATCGGCGTGCATAAAGAGGGAAAAGAAGCCTACGATTTTGAATACATAAAGCCGCCGACAAAAGCTGCGCAGATAGAGCGCGTTCTTGAACTGGCAAGGTGCTTTAAGGAATGGAATGGCCGATGCTGACTTGTTATGATATATGTGCAAAATAATGTACATATATCTGGATATAATGAAGACATAACAAAACAAGGGAGGCTGAGACTGATGAAGAAATATCCGGTCGTGACATTGTGCGGCAGTACAAGATTTAAAAATGAGTTTATAAAGATTCAGAAGGAGCTGACATTAAAGGGCTATATTGTGATATCGGTAGGACTCTTTGGACATGACGGTGATGCGGAAGTCTGGGAAGGCATGGATGAGAACAGCCTTACGGCGATAAAGATGATGCTCGACGATATGCATAAGTCTAAGATTGATATGACAGATGAAATCTTTGTCATCAATCCAGGCGGCTACATCGGAGACAGCACCTGGTCGGAGATTTGCTATGCCTTTATGACGGACAAGAAAATAGAATCCATGGTGCCGATTGACCAAAAGCAGATAGAAAACAAAGTGTTCCGGCATAAGAGGATGGCCGAGATTCTCGCAGCAAAGCAGTACGATGTCTATAGCCACCTTGCTTCAGATTATTCGACAGAGGATGCCCTGCTGAAGGATATGGTTACGATCAGGAAAGGAAAAAGCACGACAATGGGTCCATGGGTTCCGGATGATCCGTCTGTTCCGACCTGCGACTATCCATTCCCCGATCATGCTGATCGAAAAGCAGGCTTTGATCCGTTTGCCGTTTATGGAAAGAAAAACATGGCGCGGTTTGTCGAAGAAATTCTTATGCGGAATCATGCGAAAGTTGCGAGCTCCCCATCTAGGGAAAAGATGATGGAAGAAATAGGATGGTACTGCAAGGAACTGGGAATGTCGCTGCCGCAAGGATTTCCTGACAAGATGTCAGATGGAGAAATGCGGGACTGGCTTATGTGCTGGCATGAGTTTAATTCGTGTCCGGACATTTGATGAATTGATTGGTACAGAGAAAGACCCGATTAACAGAAACGGGGTTTCAGGAAAGGATGATAAAAGATGGCAGTGTGGAGACTGCAGGTAAATACAGGTGAGACTAATGTCGCAGACTATTGCCTGAAAAATCATGTTGCAGCCATGGGATGGAGTCTTGACGGATTATCTCAGGCGGAAAGAACTGGAATACATACATTTTCCGATTACTGTAATTTGGCCAGGACGCAGTATAAAGCGTTTGACAGCGTGCGCCGTATGGTGGAGGACGTGAAGGAAGGTGACCTTCTGTGGATGCGTTCGAGAAACGAAGGCAAATATTATATCGCAAGAGTCAAAGCAAATAGCGCATGGAAATTTTGCGAAGACGCCGTACAAATTGACGCGTCTAACCAGCTGACAAATATAGATTGGTACCCTGCTACAGAAAAAGCTGATGAAGAATCTGTTCCAGGTGCGGTGGCAACAGCATTTATTATGGGGTCAACTTTCCAGCGGATTCGGAAATCGGGAGTCGAGGAATATAGTCAGATGCTCTATAATCGCGTCCATGATTCTGCACTTGATGACTTTAGCTACCCAGATCCGGCTCTTTCTTTGTGCGAAAAACATTTTTATAGTCTGCCGCAGCCGGAGGATGTCGAAGATCTTCTTGCCCTGTGGCTGTATGACACCAAGGGATATGTTTGTATTCCGTCGACAAATAAGATTGCGACGCCGAAATATGAGTGCGTTTTGATTGATCCTCATGATCTGAACAGAAAGCATATTTACATTCAGGTGAAAAAGGGAAATGTGGATCTTGATACGGATGACTATGCTGACCTGAACGGAGAAGTTTATCTGCTTACTACGGAAGGAAAAGTTGAGAATCCGCTGAAGTATGCAAACGTAAATGTTGTAAAACCAACAGTAATATATGAGTTTGCCATCAATTCGGACAAGTCTCATATTATTCCGGAAAATGTATTGTACTGGGTAAAATTCCTTACAGAAATTGAAAACAGCAGTTTGAAACTCTCTGCATGCAAAGGAATCATGTTTGATACAAATATCTCTTATTCGGATACCGATGAATATGAGATGATTTCCGGAAACAAAATTGCGGCATACGGAGATGCAAGGCGGTATATCGACAGCTTTCGAAAAAATGACTATGCACTTTTTTATTCAAAGGGGAGAGGGATCATTGCGATTGGACGCATCATATCAGAGTTGCCGTCAGAGATAGGAGATGAAAAGAGTCATAGCGTCAAAATGATCGTACCGGAAAGATTTGACGGAGATATAAAAGCATTGCCAGCACTTTCTCCATATGAAATAAAAACTATTTTGAAGAGAAATTTCTATTGGGCATCGACGATAAAGACGCCTTTCCTTACGGGAACACAGGTTGAGACCCTGGTTTGCGAATTGCAGAAGAAATACATATAAATGGGAGAATTGCCTATGAAAAAGAAAATCATCATTGCCGTTATAGTCATTATCGTTGTCCTGGCGGCGATTGCCATTGTCTCCATCCAAGCGCAGACACCGGCGCTGATCTAAGAAAGGGGAGAATTGAAAATGCCTTTACAGATCGTCAGAAATGACATTACAAAGATGATGGTAGATGCCGTCGTTAATGCTGCAAACTCGTTTCTTCTGGGAGGCGGCGGTGTAGACGGCTGCATTCATCGTGCGGCCGGGCCGGAGCTGTTGGCAGAGTGCGAAACATTGCACGGCTATGAGACCGGAAGCGCAAAAATCACAAAGGGATACCGGCTTCCAAGTAAATATGTGATCCATGCCGTTGGCCCGCGTTGGAAGGATGGAAAGCATCGGGAACCGGAGCTGTTGCAATCCTGCTATCAGACTTCCTTGGAGTTGGCGAAGAAATACAAGTGTGAGTCCGTAGCATTTCCGCTGATTTCCTCCGGCATCTACGGATATCCGAAGGATCAGGCGCTGAAGGTTGCCGTGGATACCATAGGTGCCTTTCTTCTGAAAAATGAGATGACGGTCTATATCGTGATCTTTGACCGGAAGGCATACAAGATCAGCGGAAAGCTGTTCGCGGACATTACGGAATATATCGATGACCGTTATGTGGAAGAGCATTCCGACAGTGTAGGAGAACGTCTTCGCCGTCAGTGGGCGATGGAAGACATTACCATGGATGCATGTGAAATGGCTGTGCCCATGGAGGCGAGTGCTGTCTCATTGGAGGACACGCTGAAGCAGATGGACGAGAGCTTTTCGGAAATGCTGCTGCGGAAAATCGATGAACGTTGCATGACGGATGCGCAGTGCTATAAGAAGGCCAACATTGACCGGAAATTGTTTTCCAAGATTCGCTCCGACAAGTTTTATAAGCCTTCCAAGCCGACGGTGCTGGCGTTTGCCCTGGCATTGGAGCTGCCTCTGCCGGAAATGGAGGACATGCTCATGAAGGCCGGCTTCGCCCTGTCTCATTCGAGCAAATTCGACATTATCGTGGAATACTTTGTCGAACGCGGAAATTATAATGTCTATGAGATCAATGAGGCACTGTTTGCCTTTGATCAGAGCCTGATCGGGGCATAAGAATGTCGCTTCGTATGCGACCACTCCCTGAAGGAAAATCGCTATTCTGTGGCTGTAAGGTAAGAAACCAAACAGACCATATTCTTCGGGGAGGACAAGCATATGAGAAAGAATTTAACAGAAATCGTTTTTATCCTAGATCGCAGTGGTTCCATGAGCGGACTGGAAGCAGACACCATCGGCGGTTTCAATTCCATGATCGAGAAGCAGAAGAGAGCAGAGGGAGAAGCATTGATCTCCACAGTGCTTTTTGATAATGTCAGCGAGTTTCTGCATGACCGGGTTGAGGTTCAGAATATCCGGAAAATGACGGACAAAGATTATACTGTGTGCGGCTGCACGGCACTGTTGGATGCCATAGGCGGAGCAATACACCACATCGGAAACATTCATAAATACGCCAGACCTGAGGACGTGCCGGAGCATACGATGTTCATTATTACGACAGATGGAATGGAGAATGCGAGTCATCATTACAGCAGCGACAGAGTGAAGCAGATGACTGAACGGCAGAAGACAAAATACGGTTGGGAGCTTCCTGTTCCTCGGCGCAAATATTGACGCGGTGGAGACAGCAAGTCAGTTCGGAATCGGTGCAGACCGGGCAGTCAACTATCAGTGTGACAGCGAAGGAACCGCATTGAATTATGAGGTGGTCAGCGAAGCCATCAGTGCCGTCCGGTGCAGTGCTCCGCTGGGAGCAGACTGGAAGAAACGTATTGATGAGGATTAGGAAGCGTGGCGGCCGCAAGCGCAAATAAAACTGCAGGGTTGTTTGAACAGATTTTACTGTTGGATTGAATAATGCGATTTCATTTTCAAGCTGTTACCCTCGGGCAGCGGCTTTTTTCGTGACGTAGTCACGGTCATGAGCATCCGTTTCGGATGCGCAGCCCGATGCCGCAGGCAGCGCTCTCAAGGGGATTGGGGACTCTCCCCAACAAGCATAAAAACGCGCAGGTAGCACCTGCGCCCTGCTTGCAGAAGTTGTACTGAATTAAGTATCCATCTTTCTGAAAATTTAATCAGGTCAACAGGATGTGTTAGCTTTCGGTTAGTTTTCCTTTTTGAAGTGAGTTTGATATGTATAGAATTCTTGGTGCTCCCGGAATGCCGCTCCGAGCAATGAGAATACTGTCATTTGAAACAAGATACTTTTTTGCCTGTTTGCAAGGGAGACAGAGTTCATCAAGATCTCTTTCATCTAATATGATTGATGAAGAAGATACATTGCGAACATTGACAATGCGGCATATTGTATCACCCGCGGTGTTTTTATCGTAGTTAATACCATTTCGGAAAGAACACACTTGCCCCAATGGTGTCACATTCCAATTTTGAGGAACTTTACGTTTCAACTGTTCACTCCACACCATTTGTCCGCCGGATGAACGATACGGTTTGCCTTTCTCATTCGGAAAGTCAAATTGCGTGAACCAGTAGTCATACAGCAGACGGAGCTGCTGTGCTAAATTATCATTTTGTAATAGAAGGGATGTCTTGGAGGAGCCGCAAATGAAGAAATATAATATCAAGCGTTTTGTAAATGCGCATCAAAGCTCTTTTGCTATGGCTCTGGAGGAAATCCAGGCCGGGTATAAGATGAGCCACTGGATGTGGTACATTTTCCCGCAAATCAAGGGTCTAGGGCACAGCGATATTGCGGAATACTATGCCATAGAGGATTTGGATGAGGCGAAGGCTTATCTGAAAGAACCGACTTTGGCGGCGCACATGCAGAAGATTTGTGATGCTTTGCTGAAGAACGAGAGCAATGATGCGGAAAAAGTCATGGGCTGGCCGGATGATCTGAAGCTTCATTCTTCGATGACCTTGTTTGCGGCTGCAGAACCGACAAATGACATTTACCAGAAGGTACTGAATAAATTTTTTGAAGGAAAGTCGGACGAGAAGACATTGGCATTACTGCGAGGAGGCGAGCGCATATGATTTTCTGCTTTTCCGGTACCGGTAACAGCCGGTACATTGCCGAAAGGCTTGCGGAGGCTTTGCAGGATTCGATGATAAATCTGAATTCCAAAATCAAAACTCATCTTGTCACAACGGAAAAGTTGAACGCAGTCACAGAAATGATCAGGAGCGCTTCTATAATCATCTCCATTTCTATAACTATAATGATCTGCTCCTGCAAATGAAACGATATTTAAGGCGTTCAAACCGTATCCCCATGAAGATACTTGGATG
>ERZ773197.2352-NODE-2352-length-12056-cov-14.510957_pt1 | contig 12056 bp, 14 predicted proteins | sample MGYA00580999_ERZ773197 | MGnify/ENA primary metagenome ERZ773197 (study PRJEB29015, sample SAMEA2738166) | human oral metagenome | biome: human oral; feature: human-associated habitat; material: saliva | place: China | collected 2185 ...
AGATCCTCTTCGGCAGCAAGGACGCCTATCTCGACCAGATCATCGCCGCCGGCTTCGACGGCGCCTTCCTCGACGTCATGGACGCCTGGCAGTATTTCAAGGAATCGGGGAGGAAGTAGCTCTTCCTGAGACGAACCGTGCAGACGGAGTGGATAACTTCCCACCTTTTTTGTTGACGCTGGGGAAGAAAAATGATATATTCTATATGTTGAGAATGATTATTTATAAAATCTTCAGCAAAGAAAACATGGGAGGTTTTTTCATGAAAAAGGTTGCAGTGGTATATTGGAGCGGCAGCGGCAATACGGAAGAGATGGCGAAGGCCGTCCTTGAGGGCGCGAAGAAGGGCGGCGCGGACGCGGAGCTCAAGCGCTTCGAGGATTTCAAGGTCGCCGATATGGCGGGCTATGACGGCTTCCTCTTCGGCTGCCCGGCGACGGGTTCGGAGGAGCTGCAGGAGGACTATGTCGAGCCGTTCTTCGTGGAAGCGGAGTCGAAGCTCTCGGGCGTGCCGGTCGGACTCTTCGGCTCGTACGGCTGGGGCGGCGGCGCCTTCATGGAATCGTGGGCGGAGCGCGTGCGCGCGGCGGGCGCGAAGCTCGTGGGCGATGGCCTTGCCGTTGAGAACGCGCCCGATGACGACGGGATCAAGGCATGCGAGGAGCTTGGCGAAGCGCTGGCAAAGTCGCTCTGATTCTGTCCGTCGTCTTTGGATGGGACGAAGTCATGGAGATGGGCGGCTCTGCACCATGGAAGGATGGTGCAGGGTCGCCTTTTTCGTATGCGCTGGAAAGGGTGGGATGCTCGTCGATCGCCTTGGGCAAAAAACTTTTATTTTTATATTGAAAATCATTACCGTATATGCTATTCTATACATACATTGCTGGAGGTGATGATTTTGGGTAAGGATGGTTTCGAGCGTATGCTCTGCTTCCACTGTGCGCCGACGTTCGCGGGGATCAAGCCTGCGAGCCTTGTTTCTTTCCAGAAGAGCCGCTTCGAGGATTTCGATGCGCTTCTTGAATCGTATGCGACATGCTTCGAGTGCAAAGGCATCACGCCCGTCCGCTTGACGGAGGGCGAGGAGTATGTCCTCATGCTCTTCTACCGCAGGAAGCTCCTCGAACGCATCTTGGAGCAGCCGGCGGTGCTCGCGCTTTTGGCGCGATTCGGCTACCGTGCAGGTGATGCGATCGAAGCGCATTTGGAGTATCTTTCCATGCGCATCCAACTCCAGAAGAGTTTCCCGCATGAGGTCGGCCTCTTCCTCGGCTATCCGCCGGAGGACGTGGAGGGCTTCATCGAGAACAAGGGACGCGACTTCGCTTGCGCGGGCTATTGGAAGGTCTACGCGAACGAGGAGGAGACGCGCGCTCTCTTCCAGCGATACACGGACTGCACGGAGCGTCTTTGTGCGCGTCTGGGGCGCGGTACGCCGATGGCGGAGCTTTTGGAAGCGGTCTAGCACGCAGGGCCGGTCAGCAGTTCTTTGCAGCAAGAAAAAATCATCAGGAGGTCTTTGACATGGGAAAAGTAGCGGTTGTATATTGGAGCGGCACGGGCAACACGGAAGAGATGGCGAAAGCCGTCCTTGAGGGCGCGAAGAAGGGCGGCGCAGAGGCGGAGCTCTTCACGGTCAGCGATTTCGGCGCGGACAAGATGGCCGACTACAGCGGCTTCCTCTTCGGCTGCCCCGCCATGGGCGACGAGGTCTTGGAGGAGGACGAGTTCGAGCCGTTCTTCACGGAAGCGGAGAAGAAGCTTTCGGGCGTTCCCGTCGGCCTCTTCGGCTCTTATGGCTGGGGTTCGGGCGCTTGGATGGAGGCTTGGGCGGAGCGCACGAAAGCCGCCGGCGCCAAGCTCGTCTCCGACGGCGTGATCGTCGAGAATGCGCCCGATGACGACGGCGTGAAGGCCTGCGAAGATCTCGGCGAAGCCGTCGCCAAGGCGCTCTGAGAAGCGTCCCTTACCAACTCCAACTCGCGCAAACTGCACGCACAAAAAGACTGCCGCGCTTCGGTGCACGGCAGTCTTTTTGCTTGCGCTTTTTCAACGAAAAAACGAGGCGGCAGCTTTGAAAGAGCAAGCTTCCGCCTCGCAGATTTACCAACTTGTCGTCACTTGGAGAACGACGTCACGAGATTCTTGAGGCGTTCCGTGCCCTCCTTGAAGCCCTGCACCTTTTCGACGAAGCCGCGTCCCTGTTCGCCGGCGCGCGCCGCCTCGATGCTCGCATTCAGAGCGAGGAGGTTCGTCTGCTCGGCGACGTCCGTGATGGCCTGCGTGAGCGTCTCGATCTCCTGCACGACCTTCGCGGCTTCGATGGCGTCTTCCACGGAGGTTTTCGTCGAGCCGTAGACGCGGTTTGAAGCTGCTCCATCTTCGCTTTCAGCTCGGTCGTGCGCACGGCGATCTCGCGCGTGTACGCTTCGCTCTTTTTCATTTCCTGCACGGTGTGCTGGATCTCTTCGCTCAGGTGGCCGCTGACCTGCTGCACTTCTTTCTTGGGTATATTGGGAAAATATGATTTTTTTCTTGCATTTTCTTTCGATATGCAGTATACTTGCGTAGTACGACATGGGGACGTAGCTCAGCTGGGAGAGCGTTCGGTTCGCATCCGAGAGGTCGAGGGTTCAATCCCCTTCGTCTCCACCATCTCGACAAGTGAGGAATCGGCTGTTTGCCGATTCCTTTTTTGTGTTATAGATGAGGCTTTGGCTTTGCGGGAACATGGATATGGCTTGCTCGTCAAGGAAGCGATCATTGCAAATAACCATTTTTCTGCGCAGATGATACCGAATGCTGACTTCGCTGACTTAAGCAGCGCCCGGATCCTGCAGTTGCGCCATATTATCGCCGAAGACCGGCTGCGAGCTGTCGGGCAGAAGCGCGGGCGCAAGTATGTGCTGTCGGCACATTCGCATTGACAAGACTATTCTTTTTGGGTATGATTAGGTTTAGTGAAATGAAATGTATACGCTTCCGCCGTTGAGGACAGCGGAGCGTTCCGCCAAGCGGCAGGACTTCGATGCTTGGCAACACGAAAGGATACCGATGAAATCACTGAAACTGCGTGCGGCTTTCTTGTTTCTCGTGCTCATTTGCAGCATTGTGCTCGCGTTGGGGTTCGGCTCGGTGACACTGCCGACGGATACGCTCTTCGCCGAGATCTCTGCGGCTCTTTCGGGAGAATCATCGAAGAATGCGATGATTCTTTTCGACATCCGCCTGCCGCGCATCCTTTTCGCGGCGCTTGCCGGAGCCGCTTTGGGACTCACGGGGCTTTTGATGCAGACGGTCTCGCAGAATTATCTTGCCGATCCCTATATCCTCGGCGTTTCGGCGGGAGCGAGCACGGGCGCCGTCGTCTGCATCGTCTCGGGACTGGCGCAGCAGCTTTGCGGCTATGGCATTTACGTCGGCGCCTTTTTCGGCGCGGCGCTTTCGACGGCGCTCGTGATCTTTCTGACGGGGAGGAGCGGCAGTCCCGTGCGCCTCGTTCTCATGGGAATGGGCATCTCGGCGCTCTTTTCCGCCCTGACGATGCTCGCGATCTACGGGGCGAAGGACGAGGCTCAGGTGCGAAGCGCCATGTTCTGGCTCATGGGCAGCCTCACAGGCATACAGTGGAAGGCGGTGCCCGTCATGGCGGCGTCGCTCGCGGCGCTCATGCTCTTCATCTACCTCTTACGCCATGAGCTTGACATCCTCCTGCTCGGCAAGGAGGAAGCGCGTCATCTCGGCATGTCCGTCATGCGCCTGCAGCGGCTCATCGTGCTCTTCTCGTCCGCCGTCGTGGCGGTCGTCGTGGCGCTCTCGGGCATCATCGGCTTCATTGGGCTCATCATCCCTCATGCGGCGCGCTTCTTCGGCGAGCCGAAGCACGGCGTGCTCCTGTGGTTCACGGCTCTTTTCGGCGGCATTGTCCTCGTCTGGGCCGATGTGCTCGCGAGAAGCGCCTTCCGCCCCGAAGAGCTTCCCATCGGCATCTTGACGGCGGGACTTGGCGCGCCCGTGTTCCTGTGGATCATCAGCCGCAAGTACGGAGGGTATTGACATGCTCTCGGTCAGGAAATTGTCTTTCGCGGTCGGCGCAAAAACGATTCTCGATGATGTGTCCATCGACTTCGCTGCGGAAAAGATCACGGCGATCCTCGGTGCAAACGGATCGGGAAAAAGCACCTTGATGTCCTTCCTCGGGAAGAATCGTGCTGCGCCCGGTCACGTTTTCTTCTGCGGCGAAGACATCAGCGAGATTTCGCCGCACGCTTACGCCTTGAAGGCAGCAATGCTGCCGCAGCAGCGCGAGACCATCGCGGACTTCGCTGTCGAGGACGTCGTCGTCATGGGGCGCTTCCCCTACAAGCGGCAGTTTCGCGACTACACGCAAGCCGACTGCGAGATCGCTCGCACTGCCATGCGCGAGGTCGGCATCGAGGCGATGGCGAAGCGCCGCATCGGCAGCATGTCGGGCGGCGAGATCCAGCGCGTCATGATCGCCAAGGTTCTCGCGCAGAAGCCCGAACTCATCCTTATGGACGAGCCGACGAACCACCTCGACGTCCGCTACAAGGTCGCGCTCATGAATACGCTGCGCTCCTACGGCGGCACGATCGTCCTCGTGCTGCACGACCTGTCGCTCGCCGCCCAGTACGCCGACCGCGTCGTCGTCATGAAGGACGGTCGCATACGAGAAGAAGGGGAGACGGAGGCCGTCATGCGCACGGAGCTTTTGGAAGAGATCTTCGGTGTGCCCTTCGTGCGATTTGAGAAGAACGGGCGCGTCTATTTGAATTATTGAAGAATCACTGATACATTCAGCGTTTCCTTGCATGAGTCGTATGGTCGCGGCAAGCGCTGCGTCAAGGGTATATATCAAAGGAGGATCTTTATGAAGAAATGGCTGAAGAAGACGGCTGCGGCGGGACTCGCCGCCCTGCTCCTCGCATCACTCGCCGGCTGCGGCAATGACGCAAAGAAGGCGGAGGAAGGAAAGGCGGCGGGCTATCCCGTCACATGGACGGAAACGCTCGACGGGAAGGAAGTGACGGCTTCGGTGGAAAAGGCGCCGAGCCGCGCCATCTCGATGTCGCAGGCGACGACGGAAATGATGCTCGCGCTCGGTCTTGAGGATAAGATGGTCGGCACGGCGATGAAGGAGGAAGACATTTACCCGCCCTTGCAGGCGTCTTATGACAAGGTCAAGGTGCTCGCGGAAAAGTGGCCGTCCTACGAAACCTTCATGGCAGAAAAGCCCGATTTCGCAACGGGTTGGGAGGTGCCTTTCACGAAGCGCGGCATTCCCGCAGATTCGATTACGGCACAGGGTGTGCCCATCTATATCCCGTCTTCGATGCAGAAGCTCGATGCTGGCCTCGATACCGTGTTTGACGACATGATGAAGCTTGGCGCGATTTTCGGCGTCGAGCCGAAGGCGCAGGAATGGGTTGACGGGCAGAAGAAGATCCTCGCAGACGTGCAGGAAAAGATCAAGGATCTGCCGAAAAAGCGCGTGTTTATTTACGACGCCTCGGACGGCAAGCCATTCACCGCTTACAAGGGCTACACGACGAACATCCTCAAGCTTATCGGCGCGGAAAATGTCATGGCGGACGCTGGCGTTGACAAGACATGGGCGGCGACGACATGGGAAAGCGTGGTCGCTGCAGATCCCGAGTACATCATCATTGCCGACTACAGCAACGGCATACGGAACGATGACGACTTCCAGAAGAAGGTCGCCGCCATCAAGGAAAATCCTCAGCTTGCGAATGTCAAGGCCGTCAAGGAAAACCACTTCCTCAAGGTGAAACTCTCGGAGATCACGCCGGGCGTGCGCACGGTCGGGGCATTGAAGCGTCTCGCCGAAGAGATTCACGGAATCAAGCTGCAGTGAGACTTTCAAGGAAGCGCTGCTCGGCGATGTTGAAGCTTCCCGTACTTTCACTTAATGTTGCTTGGTATGCCGCCCGTATGTGCGGGAGGCGTATAAATTCTCAATATTTGACCAAAAGAGGCGCCTGTGCGGCGCTTTTTTTGGATTTGTACGAAAGGCGAGTAGTCCGGGCGCTTTCCTTATGATATACTGGCAGGGAGTTCTGTATAGATTTGTACGACCGACGCTTTTGCAAAAAAGGAGGGATTTGATGATCACCGACGGACTTTCCTATGTCTCCGTCCTTGTGTTCTTCGCGTCTGTGATTCTTGCTGCCGAAAGGGTGACGGGGTGGGCGGTCTTTCTCTTCGTCCCCGGCGTCGTCTTCATCTACATCGGTTCGATGCTGCTCGCTACGCTCGGCGTCTGGAGCATGGCGGCGACGAAGCCCGTCTATCGCGAGCTTTCGACGCTCCTGACCTATGCGATGATCTTCACGATGCTCCTGCGCTCGGATGTCCGCAAGGTCTTTCGCATCGGGCCGCGTATGCTCCTCGGTTTCTTCTCTGCGACCGTCACGATCGCCGCCGGGTTCGTCGTCGCCTTCCTCGCGATGAAGGGGCATCTGGGCGCTAACGCGTGGATGACGCTCGGTGCGCTCTCCGGCTCATGGATCGGCGGCTACGACAATATCATGGAGATTCAGACCGCGCTGCACATATCGGCGGTGCAGCGTCAGCGCCGATTCTCGCGAGCCTGTATTCCGGCGCTTTGATTCCCGTCGGCATATTCCTGGCGATCCTTGGACACATCATCGGCACGCCGCTCGGACTATGGATTGCACGCTTGCTGGAAATGCTCACTTGAAGGGGTGTACGTTATGGAAAAGAAGAGAACCTGCCGCTGGGCGACGATCGGCTGCGGCACGATCGCGCATGAAATGGCGCAGGCGCTGCAGCGGATCGGACGCGGCTTCTGCGCTGCAGCGGGGCGCACGCCGCAGAAGGTGAGGGCTTTCGCGGCAGAGTTCGGCATAGAAAAAGCGTACGATACGCCGGCGGCTCTCCTCGCCGACCCGGACATTGACATCGTCTACATCTCGACGCCGCACAATACGCATGCGCCCTACATCATGCAGGCGCTCTCCGCCGGCAAGCATGTACTCGCGGAAAAGGCCATCACGCTCAATGCGCGTGAGCTTGCGACGGCGACCTCTCTCGCCGAGGAGAAGGGACTCGTCCTCGCTGAGGCGATGACGATCTACCACATGCCGCTCTATCGTGCGCTCGCCTCGCGCATCGAGGCGGGCGAGTTCGGCTCGCTTCGTCTCGCGCAGCTGAGCTTCGGCAGTTATAAGCCCTACGATATGGAAAACCGCTTCTTCAATCTCCGTCTCGCGGGCGGCGCACTCCTCGACATCGGCGTCTACGCTTTGTCCTGCGCACGTTTTTTCTTTGCGGAAAACCCTGAGGAAATCGTCTCTCGGGCGCGTCTTGCACCGAGCGGCGTCGACGAGCAGGCGGTCATCGTGCTTAAGAACAGCGCCGAGGAAATGGCCGCCATCACGCTGTCCCTTCATGCCAAGCAGCCCAAGCGAGCCGTGTTCTCCTTCGACGACGCTTATATCGAGATTTGCGACTATCCGCGTGCCGACCGTGCTTCCATCATCTGGGCGGCGGATGGACGCCGGGAAGATGTTGCGGCAGGCGAGACGGAAAAAGCGCTCGATTACGAGGTTCTCGCGATGGAGCGCGCCGTCCGCGGGGAAGGAAACGAGATGCGCCTCGACTATACGCGGGGCGTCATGGAGGTCATGACGAAGCTGCGGGCGGCCTGGGGCGTCAAGTACCCCGAGGAAGAAGCGGCTGCAGAAAGATCTTGAGGTGAATGAATGAAATACCGCTATTATCTGTTTGATTTCGACTATACGCTTGCAAATTCGGAAAAGGGCATCACAGGCTGCTTTCATACGACACTCAAGCGGCTCGGTTACGACGACGTGCCCGACGAGGCGATCCGCCGCACGATCGGGCTGCCTATGGATGAAGCGATCCGCCGCATTGCGGGCATCGAGGAGGCGGCGGAATGCGAGCGTTTCCTCGTCAGCTATCGCAAGGAGGCCGACAAGGAAATGACGCCGAATACGCACTTCTATCCCGAGACGCTGCCGCTCCTCGAAAAATTGCGTGCAGCAGGCGTGAAGACCGCCATCATCTCGACGAAGACGCGCCATCGCATCATGGAGAAGTTCATCGCTGAAAATGTCACGCATCTTCTCGACTTCGTCATCGGCTGCGAGGACGTCGAGACGTTCAAGCCCTCGCCCGAAGGCATTCTCGCCGCCTGCCGCCGCTTCGGCGCGGCAAAGTCCGAGGTCATCTACACGGGGGACAACTTGGTCGACGCCGAAGCGGCGCAGGCGGCCGGCGTCGATTTCGCCGCCGTGCTCACGGGCACGACGGAAAGAGCCGCCTTCGAGGCGCTGCCGCATGTGAAGATTATGGAAAATCTCGGCGAACTGCTGGAATAGCGAAGTGGAATTGAACCGCTTTGGACGCGCATGGCCGAACATGCGAAAAGACAGCGGCCATCGCTCTGTGCCTGCCCGGATTGCTGCGATGTATTGACGCAAACGCAAAGAACGAATAACCGCCGCGCTTTCGCGCGGCGGTTATTCGTTCAGGCACGATTCTTTCGTCATTCACTTCTCATCCGACTTTTTTTCGAGACTCACCGTCCCATCGGATTCTCCTCCTTTCCGAGTATTCGGAGGCTTCCTTTGACTGCCCCCGTCAAGCGCAGGTACCGGTCACTTCATCCGCCGGCCTCTTTTTCCCCCTTTGCTTGCTTTCATTATACAGTAAATGGTTTGACTTGTCAAGATTTTCTGACGATTTACCGTAAAAATCCAAGGGGTCAAGCCTGAGGGGGAGACCGATGGACTTTTCATGCAAGAGGCGCGCACAATCCCTGCAAAGTGAGCATTTGCGCGTATATTGAGTTGAGAAAAGTCCAAGCGCTCCGTTTGCAAAAGCCGCTTTTCGATCATCGGCTTCGCTTTGCCGCCAACTGCTGCTGCTGTTTCGCCAAGTCGAGGAGCGCCGCCTGACGCTCGCGCCGCTCGCGCTCGATGCGCGAGGCGACGTCTTCCGCCTGGGGCGCTTCCTCGACCGTATGCTTGGCGATATCCAAGATGTCCGCCTGCGCCTGCGTCCTGTCTCCCGCGATGCGTGCGGCGATGTCCTCGGGCGATTCCTCGGCAGAGGCAGCTTCCCCTGCCGCCGCCCTGGCTGCCGCTTCCTCCTCGCGCTTTCGCTCTTCTTCTGCCGCTCGACGCGCCGCTTCTTCCGCCTCGGCCTTCTTGCGCGCCTTCGCCTCCGCCTTCTTCAAGCGCCGCTTCGCCTGCTCCGACATATACTTCTGCCACTCCATCGGATCGACCTCGATCAGGCGCGGCTCGGCGATGAATGCCTCATATTCAATGGAATGATTGCCCAGGTAGACCTTCCTGCCTGTTGTCACATGCTCCTTTTCCATGGCATAATCTCTCCCGTTCCCTGGAATCGCTGTATCGTGTGCGGGGCGAATCCACGACCGCCCGCTCTCTGCTGTACGCTCTGCAGAAAAAACCCTTTTGCTATAATTCCCCGTCGATGATGGGAAATCCTTCTTTTTTCTATAGGCGATGCTAAGATTTTCTGATAGAATGATGATGGACGATAAAGGGAGAGGCCAGAGGGATTCGGGTCGTTCTCCGAAAGGCGGTGCAATATGACCACAATCGACAAGGCGGCGCTTCATATTCTCGACGCGGCGGGCTCTTCGCTTCTTTCGGCGGCGCAGCTGCCGCTTACGGGTGAGACGAGCGAATACCTTCTCGCGCATATCGAGAAGAGCCGCAAGAGTCCCGACAAGAAGGCGGGGACGTTTTACGAGGACAGCGAGTGCAGGAAGGAAATTGCCGCCTATCTTGCGGGCGAGAAGGATTTCCTCGCCTTTTCGCGCACGCTGGCAGAGAGCTTTCTGCGTGCGTTTTCCCACGCGGCGGAGGCGGCGAGCATGCTGCTCTTCGTGCTCGAAGTGCACGAAGATGAGCGGCGCGAGCTCATCGTCTTCCTCTGCCGCAGCCATGCGGGCTTTTCACCCGCCGTCGTCGATACGGAGGGCGGGCTTTCGGCGGAGCTTTCGGCGTGCGGCTCCCTTTTGCCGAGCGCGGCGGCGACGATGGACGAGTTTGCCTTCGTCGATCTCGCGACGCTTGCCGTCCATGTGCGTGCCAAGCGCTACAGCGTCGACGGCAACGCCATCTTCGTCCTGCCCGAGCTTGTCTTGGAGTGCGGACAGGCGCCTTCGGCGCGCGAGGCTTTGAAGAAGGCGAGCGATACGGCGAAGAAGGTCGCCGAGGCCTATGGCGGCGATGCCGTGGAGACGGCGGCTGCCGTCAAATCCTTCGTCGCGGGCGAGCTTGCCGAGAAGGATGCAGTGAATCCTTTCGAGGCCGGGCGAGAGGTATTCAAGGGCAATCCCGCCATGCAGGCGGACTACGAGCGGGCGATCGAGGAAGCCGGTTTCGCTGCGCCCGTGGAGATGGACAAGGAATCCATCCTCAAGAAGATGAAGAATCACAAGCTCAAAACGGACACGGGCATTGAGCTTGTGATCCCGACGGACTACTTCGACAACACGGAATTCGTCGAGTTCCGCCGCGGCGAGGACGGCACGATCTCCATCACACTCAAGCAGATCCAGAATATCGTCAATCGAGGGTGAGAACACTTTTCTACTGCTTAGGGATAGACAGAGTGCGACGAATATGCTACATTCAAAGTAGGATTTTTCCTACTTTTTGAAAGGAGTTTTTACGATGATGGCAGCAACTGCGCCGGATACGTTTATAGACAATGCCAAAGTCATGGCAAAAGGACAGGTAACGATTCCGAAAGATGTACGGAATGTTCTGGGGCTGGATCACGGAAGCCGGGTCACTTTTATCGTAGAAAAGGGTTCGGTTCGTATGGTAAATTCCGCTGTATATGCTATGCAAGTACTGCAAAATGAGATGCTCGGCGAGGCGCAAAGGGCAGGTCTGATATCGGAGGAAGCGATAAATGCCATGGTCACGGAAATCCGCAGCGAAGGGGAATGATGCGAAATGCGCGTGATGATTGATACCAATATATTGATTTCGGCAATATTGGGAAGCAAAACGCCATTTCAAGCATACTGTAAAGCTGTATCCTATCCGAATTGTGGGATTGTGTGCACGCAGAATATTGATGAGTTAAGGCGTGTGTTCAATCGGAAATTTCCTGAGAAAATCTCTGCGATGGAGCGCTTTTTGGCATTTGCTCTCTATGGAATCGAGATTGTTCCAATTCCCGATGAATCCGTGAAAGAGGAACGTCGGATAAGAGATACAAAGGACCGTCCGATTCTGCGAGCTGCTGCGGCAGCAAACGCGGATATTATACTGACGGGAGATAAGGACTTCTTAGAATCCGGTATAAAGCAGCCGAAAATTATGACGGCGGCAGAGTTTACAGCAAAGGAGGCGCTATGAAGGGCAAAAAACTCCAAGGCGAGACGCAGAATCTCAAATCGCATGTCAAAGAAGAGCTCACTGCACTCTACGATCTGACCGTTCCGGTCGGGCAGCTTTCGACGAAGGAACTGAACGAGAGGCTCATCGCCGTCACGGAGGAAATCGGGCGCGAAGTCGCCGTCTACGTCGACCGCAAGGGGCGCATCATCGAAATTTCCGTCGGCAGCACGTGGACGGTCGACCTGCCCGCCGTCGATGCCCGCTCGGAGGTGCGTCTTTCGGGCGTGCGCTGCATCCATACGCATCCGAGCGGCGATACGGAGCTCAGCGATCCCGACATCTCGTCGCTTCGCCGCCTGCGCTTCGACGCGATGGCGGCCATCGGGCGGCTTTCGGGCGAGAGCGTCGGCTGCCTCGGCTTCTTCACGGGCGAGAAGGAAGAGGACGGCACGCTCGAAGTGCAGCTTTTCGGCCCTGTGCGTGCCGATCATCTGAATCGCATCCGCCTGACGCCGCTCATCCAGAGCATCAACAAGCGTCTTTCGAGGGAGCGTACGCAGGCGACGGACGATGAGGAGGAACGCGCCGTGCTCGCTGGGATCGACGCGCCCATGACCTGCGCTCTGTGGACGACGGAGG
>ERZ773197.2353-NODE-2353-length-12056-cov-10.729523_pt1 | contig 12056 bp, 10 predicted proteins | sample MGYA00580999_ERZ773197 | MGnify/ENA primary metagenome ERZ773197 (study PRJEB29015, sample SAMEA2738166) | human oral metagenome | biome: human oral; feature: human-associated habitat; material: saliva | place: China | collected 2185 ...
ATTAAAATATTTAAAAAAATTGGAAGGAAAAAATTATATGAAAAAAATTTTTTTATTAATATCTTTAATTTTTACAGCAAATCTAAATGCCGCAAATTTATTTTATACAAAAGCTAAAACTCCATCAAAAAGTGAAGTTTTAGTAAAATACGCAAAAAAAGTACATCCAAATACAGGCTTAAATGACTATATCGCCGTGTTTGATCCAAACACTACGGACGCATACTGGGATAAAATAAATCCCGGAATTCCTAAGCCAAAATTTTATTACAGCAAATCTGTCGGAGGAAGACATATAGGAAATGCAGAGCATTACGCAAATGTGCTTCATGCCTTCTATTTGACTGCTGGAACTGAATTTGGGCAAAGGCTTATTTCATATTCAATGTCAGTGTCAGAACAGAACATGTTTTACGGAATAGCTTCGTATTCAGGAACAGTAGATGACAGAAACAGATGGGACTCAACTTCAAAAATGTTTTATTTTGGCGATATAATAAATGAGACAGCAATAAGCTCAATGAGTCCTAGAAGAGTTTATGGAGATGACGAGACAGGAAATGTAAACCTTTTCTTAAAACCTTTAGGAAACCCTGTATTCACAATTGACAGTGAAATTATGAAAAATTCCACAGGGGTAAGAAGAAACCTTGCCTATCTTACACCTGAAACTATGAAATATGACATGTATGGGGACGAAGTCTTTAAGCTTCTTGATTCTGAAAGAATATATGTAGGCCAGTTTGAATGCGTTAAAAACAATAAGGGAACTGATGTGACTAATCCTGCAACCCTAAGCTCAACAGCCGAAGCAAAAACCTCTGCAGGTCGTGCAAGTCAATTTTCAAGTACATGCAGAACTTCTTCAGAACCTGATGATGCCGAGGCTCGTCCAGTTTATTCACGTTCATCTTCAGTAATGGCTAACGGTGACATATATGACAGGAAAAAGGAGGAACAGAATACAGGGACAAGCTTTTCAGCACCAAAACTTGCAGGAATTGCGGCGATGATGATGAAGAAATATCCTGGAATAACTTACCACGAAATCAAGCAGATGATACTTACAACAGCCTACAGGGAAAAGGACGCATTGTCAAATGACTACGGATGGGGATTCGTTGACGAGAGAAAAGTCTTGAACGGACCTAGCAATTTTAATGCCGGGCTTATTGAGGAGCAGAAATTTTTTACAGGATTTTATGACAAAGTGTTTGAACCAAATAGCGATACGGCTTACTTCTGGGCTGAACCTCTTAGCGACTGGACTTGGACAAATGATATAAGAGGAGAGCTGACTTACCTTCCAAGCGGAACTACTTCGTACAATGTAGCCGTTGAGCAGTTTGATAATAAAAAAGGTGATATTGTATCTGGTTTGGACGAGTTTTCCGTTGTTGACAATGTTCCGTTCAAGAATTATATTTCAAGGGAAAAAAACTTCTATGAAAAAACTTCGGACTATAAAGGCGGACTTCGTAAAGCGGGAGACAAGACACTTACAATAAAAGGAAATATTTCATACCGTGGAAAAACTGAAGTGCTTGGAGGAGCGCTTGTTCTTGAGGGAAATGTTTCAAATACAGATATTACAGTATTTGACAACGCCACACTAGTTCTTAACGGAAGCAATCAGAATGTCACAAGTGAAATTGAGGTTTCAAGAAACGGGTATTTTAAAGTGACAGGAAACAATGTACATATAGCAAACCTTTTCCTTGAAGACGGCGCAAACTTTGACGGAAACGGAAAAAACATCGTTGTGGACAAGCTCATCGTACCTGAAAACAGAATGGAAGAAGCTAAGGCGATATGCGCTAAGTACGGGTATAATGTCAAAAAGTTTTCAGCCGCTAACGAAAACTATAAGATAAAAGATGTGGAAATTAACGAGAAGAAATTTGCTGACATACCTCGTGAATTTTACTTCAATAACTTTAAGTCAGCGCCAAAATATATTAGCGACTTTTCACAAGGAAACTTTCAGAAATATTATAGCGAACTTGAAAAAAGATACAAACATCTTCCTGAAAACCCTTACTTCGAAAAAGACCCTGACATAGACCCGTTCCATCTTGATGACATGTTCGGCATGTCAAACAGAATAGTCGGTGCAAGAACAAAGCTTGGCAAAAAAAAGGATATGAATTTCGGAGATGCCAGCGAAATTTTCATAGATAAATAGTAAATAATAAATAAATATTAAACTAAATGAGTAAAAAAAGAAAAGAAAAGAAAAAAAATAGGACTAAATTTTACATATAAAAATTAATTTGACATTTTTTTTAAAATAAATTATAATTTAAAAGATAAAAACTTCAATGACTAAGGAGTGAAACAAATTGAAAAAAGTACAATTTATAATAATTTCTACAATATTGTCGTTCGGTTTAATTGTGTCGGCGGCATTAATTTCAAATGCGGTTGACAAGACGAATAAACTTGACAACAGAATTACTGTAAAAGGAGTTGCGCAAAAGAGAATCAAGGCAGATAAAGCGCTCATCAGGATAATAATTTCAGGAAAAAATGAAAATTTGGATAATTTAAGGCAAGATATTGATGATAAAGAAAAAATTGTGATTCAAAAATTAAAAAGTTTAAAAATCAATGAAAATAGTTACGACATTGAAAATTTAAAAATTCAGCCAAATTATGACAAAGAAGCAGAAAAAACTTCTCAAAGCGGTGAAGAAACACAAGTTTCGGCAACCAATATTTCAAACTATGACGGACAGGAAATTATATCAATTGTTACTGGGGATATTGACAAGGTCAAAGAGTTTTATGAAAATTTATTGGAGTTGAAATTACAAAGTGACAATATTGAAATTACAAAACCTGAATATGTTGTTACAAATATTGATAAATATAAAAAAGATTTGCTAGTTGATGCAACAAAAGATGCGGAAAATAGAGCAATTGAAATGCTAAAAGTAAATGGCAATGAAATAAATGGCTTAAAAAGTATGACGCAAGGTCAATTTGAAGTATTAAAAGACAATGAAGATATTTTAAACAAAGATGAAGAAATACAAAACCAAATTTACAAAAGAATGCGACTAGTTGTGACAGCCACTTATTTTATAAGATATTAGTTAATTAATTAAAAATAATAAAATAAATCAGGAGGGAAATTAATGAAACCAGCAGCAGAATTAAGACAAGGAAGTACATACAGAAAGGACAACATACCTTATTTAATACTAAAAGCTGAAAGACACCAATCGACATCAGGAAAAAGACAAAGAGCGGCAGAAGTAAAATTTAAAACAAAAGAGTTAATTTCGGGAAAAATTCAAGAAATTACAGTACTTGCAACTGAATTAATGGACGACATCATTTTAGACAGAAATCAAATGCAATTTTTATACGAAAGTGAAGGAGATTACAACTTCATGGATCAGGAAACTTTTGAGCAAATTGCATTAACTGCAGAAGATTTAGGGGAAGCTGTAAACTTTTTGGAAGAAGAAATGATTATTCAAGTCTTGATGTATGAAGGAAGACCAGTTGGAGTTGAATTGCCAAATACTGTTATAAGAGAAGTTACTTATACAGAACCAGGATTAAAAGGAGATACAATCGGAAGAGCAACAAAACCAGCCACAATTGCAAACGGTTACAGCTTACAAGTTCCTTTATTCGTAGTAATTGGAGATAAAATTAAAATTGATACAAGAACTGGAGAGTACATAGAAAGAGCAAATTAATAATAAAAACTAAAAAAATAAAAAATTAAAAGTCATCGTAAAAAAACGATGGCTTTTTTTTAAAAAATAAGTTATAATTAATATTATATTAAAAAAATAAAAAATCAAGGGGTTGATTGAATTGATTAAAGTGATTGATGTAAAAAATAATATAATAAAAAAACTAATTTTTGTAATTATTATTTTAAGTTTATTTTGCTGTTCCAAAAAGAAAATTTCAGATTTTAATTCTCAAAGCGGAGTTTCTCGCAGTGAAAATACGGTTTTAATAGCTTCGTTTAATGCGTTAAGACTTGGAGAAAAGCAAAAAGATTATAGTGCGTTTGCAAAAATTTTGTCAAATTTTGATTTGATTGGACTGGAAGAAGTGATGAATGAAAAAGGTGTAAAAAAAGTGAGAGCGCATTTGGAAAAATTGACGCAAGAAAATTGGGATTATATAATTTCAGATCATTCCGTGGGAAGTGAGAATTATCGGGAATTTTACGCTTTTATTTACAGAAAAAATAAATTTTTGGAAGCAAAGCCAGTCGGATTTTATGCGGAAAAAGATGAAAATGAGTTTATGCGGGAACCTTTTGGTGCATATTTTAAAAGTGGAAACTTTGATTTTGTCTACATCATAGCGCATTCGGTTTTTGGTGACAAAGAAAAGCAAAGACTTATCGAAGCTTCAAATTATGTGAATGTCTACGAATATTTTTCAAAACTTACAGATGAAGATGATATAATTATTGCTGGAGATTTCAATATGTCTGCGGATAGCTTAGCTTTTAAAAATTTGTCTGAAAAATACGATGTTTCGTATATTTTAGACCCAAAGGAAAACCCAACAACATTATCGGACACAAAACTTGTAAGTTCATATGACAATTTTTTTATTAATCGAAAAAAAACAAAAGAATTTACTGGAAATTATGGAGTTTATAATTTTATATCAAATAATAATTATGCTGAAATAAAAAAATATATTTCAGACCATTTGCTCATCTTTTCAGAATATTCGACAGAAAAAGAGTAGAATTTATTGTAAAAAATACATTTTAGAATATAGTTTAGTTATGAAAATTTATAAAAATGTTGAATTGTGGTTAAATTTATGATAAGATATTTGTATATAAAATAGAAATTTTAAAGTCAAAAAAGGAGAGACTATGTTCAAAATACTAGTTGGAGAATATATTGATGATGAAGCAATTTCACATTTAAAAGAGGCAAAAGATATAAAAGTGGATGTGAAAATTGGAATTAAAAGAGAAGAAATCTTAGATATTATACAAGATTATGACGCTTTAATTGTGAGAAGTGTTATTAAAGTTGACAAAGAATTGCTTGATAGAGCTAAAAATTTAAAAATAGTAGGTCGTGCTGGGAATGGAGTTGACAATATCAATATTCCTGAAGCTACTGCACATGGAGTAATTGTTGCAAATACTCCTGACAGCAACACAGTTTCGGCTTGTGAAATTGCAATTGGACTTATGATAGCGTCAGCAAGAAACATAGTTTCAGCAAATAATTTTATAAAAAGCGGAAAATGGGAAAGAGAAATTTTTGTTGGAAACGAATTGTTTGAAAAAACATTGGGAATCATTGGTCTAGGAAGAATTGGAAGTCTTATGGCAAAGAGAATGAAAGCGTTTGGAATGAATTTGATCGCATATGATCCGTATATTTCTGATGAAATTTTCAAAAGAAATGGCTGCAAAAAAGCAAATACACTTGATGAGCTTCTAGAAAAATCAGATGTTATCACAATTCACACGCCAAAAACAAGTGAAACATTAAATATGATAAATTCTGAAAATATTTCTAAATTAAAAGATGGAGTACGGCTTGTAAATGCTGCTCGTGGTGGATTATTTAACGAAGAAGCGGTTGCAGAAGGTCTAAAAAGTGGGAAAATAGCAAGTTTTGGTTACGATGTTCACTCAGTTGAGCCAAGAAGTGAATGTGTACTTTATGAATTTGAAAATGCGATTGCAACACCACATATCGGAGCGACAACTTACGAAGCGCAAAGAAATGTTGGAACTCAAGTTGTAAAACAAGTATTAAACGGACTTCGTGGAGAAATCGTGGAAACAGCGGTAAACTTGCCATCAATTGGAAGAGAAGAATATTTAATCGTAAAACCTTATATAAACTTGGCTGAAAAATTAGGAAAAATTTATTTTCAAATTGAGAAAAATCCAATTTCAAATATCGTAATTAATTATTATGGTGAAATAGCGCAGCAAGAGACAGCATTAGTTGATGCAACTGCAATAAAAGGGATTTTAGAACCTGTGTTGAAAGAAGAAGTGAATTACATAAATTCAAGACCGCTTGCTGAAAAAAGAGGAATTAATATTTCAATAAATAAAAAAGATGAAAAGTACAAAAATTATGCATCAGCAATTGAATTTGTTGTAAGTAACGAAGAAGGACACAAAGTTCATGTTGTCGGAACAATTGGAATAAATGGCGAAGAGAGAATAGTAAACATCAAAAAACACGATGTCGATATGGCGATTTCAGATAATATGATTTATCTTGGAAATGACGATGTTCCAGGAGTAATTGGAGCTGTTGGAGCGACATTAGGAAAAGCTGGTGTGAATATTGCAACAATGAATGTTGGAAGAAGAGATAACAGTGCTATAATGCTACTTACTGTGGATAGTGAAGTAGAAGGAAATGCGCTTAAAAATTTGAGAAAATTAAGTCAAATTAAATGGGCTCATTATTTAGATTTAAAATTATAAACAAAATAACAAAAAACAATAATACAATAAAAAAATAAAAATAAGCAAATAAACTCGGCCATAATATAAAAATAGGGAAAAAAGAAAGAAAATAAAAGATAAAAATATAAAAAAATAAAAAGCAAAAGAAAAATATAAAAATAAGAAAAAAAAAGAAAAAAAAGAAAAAGAAAGGAGATTGATTGGAAAGTTTTAATTAAATTAAAATTTTTCAATTTATAAGAGAAAAAATGGGTTTAAAATTTAAAGTTAGAGTACCTGGAACTTCTGCAAATATTGGTGTTGGTTACGATTGCTTGGGAGTTGCACTAGATTATTTCTTAGAAATGGAAGTTGAAGAGAGCGATAAAATTGAGTTTTTTGAAAATGGAAAACCTTTTCCAATACCGATTGAAGAAAATTTAATATTTGAAGCGATAAAATATACTGAAAAACATTTGGTAAAAAATATTCCAAGTTACAAAGTGAATATTACAAGAAACGACATTCCTATTTCTCGTGGGCTTGGAAGCAGCTCATCAGCAATTGTTGCGGGAATTTTAATTGCAAATAAATTTGCGGGAGATGTTTTGGATGTAGATAAAATTGCAGAATTAGCTGTGGAGATGGAAGGACATCCAGATAATGTTGTTCCTGCAATATTTGGCGGAATGGTTTTAACCGCTCACGACAAGGATAAATTGGTGTATAGTTCGCTTCTTAGTTCAGATGACTTATGTTTTTATGTTATGATACCAGATTTTAAATTGTCAACTGAAAAAGCTAGAAGTGTGCTTCCAAATTCTTATTTAGTTTCGGACGCAATTAACAATATGTCAAAACTTGGGTTATTGGTGAATGCTTTTAGCAAAGGAGAATATCAAAATTTAAGATTTTTATTGGGAGATAAAATTCATCAGCCTTATAGATTTGCGCTTATAAACGATTCTGAAAAAATATTTGAATTATCCAAAAAATATGGAGCATTGGGAGAGTACATAAGTGGTGCGGGACCAACTTTAATCTCGCTTAATTATGACAACGATGAATTTTTGGAAAATATGAGAAAAGAACTTGAAAAATTGCCAGATAAATGGACTATTGAAAAGAAAAAAATAAATTTATATGGAGCTGAAGTTTTTTAAATAAATAAATAAAAATTTTAAAATAAATAAATTTAATAAAAAATAATTGATATTTACTGTGTTTTACAGTTTATATCTTTTATTTTTTTTATAAAAAATTGGAAGGGGAAAGATGGAAAATCCTAAAATAGGAACTCTTGAAGTAATAACTGGAAGCATGTTTTCTGGGAAAAGTGAAGAGCTTATAAGACGGCTTAGAAGGGCACAATTTGCAAAACAAAAAATTATTGCGTTCAAACATTCAGTTGACAAAAGATACGGAGAAAATGGAATATTTTCTCATAGAAAGGAAAGCGTTTTTGCATATCCAGTAAAAAATATTGAAGAAATGGAAAAAATTATGGATGAAAATATTGATGCCGAAATTATTGGAATTGACGAAGTTCAGTTTTTTGGCAATGAAATTGTGAAATTTTGTAAGAAATATGTCAATTTTGGGAAAAGAGTGATTGTGGCGGGGCTTGATTTAAGTTTTAGAGCAGAGCCGTATGAACCTGTACCAGAACTTATGGCAATTGCTGATGAAGTTGAAAAGTTACATGCGATTTGCACTGTTTGCGGAAAGCCTGCTTATGCGAGTCAAAGACTTTTGGATGGGAAACCTGCGTATTATGAAGATCCGCTTGTGATGGTTGGAACAAGTGAAAATTACGAAGCTAGATGTAAAAGGCATTTTATTATAAATCACAGAAATGAAAAAAAAGCTAAAGTTTATTTTTTTGTTGGAACTGAAATTAATGTTGGGAAAAAGTTTGTTGAAAAAATGTATATAAAAAATTTGGCAAAAAATAAAAATATTAAAAGTGAAACGATAATTCTGAGTGGAAATATTTTAAATTGTGAAAAAAATGCGTTAAAAAATTTGCGAAAAAAAGTTGAAGAAAAAATTTCAAAAAATGATTTTTTGTTTGTGAGAATTACAGGTGGGATTTTGCTTCCAATTGAAAAAAATTATACAATTTTGGATTTTATGTGTGAGTTGCGAAAAGATTCTGAAGTTATAATTGTTTCAAAAAATAAAAAGGGAGTTTTGAATCAAATTTTGGTCATGGCTGATCTGATAAAAAAATCGGATTTAAATTTAAGAGAAATTATTTATAAAAAGACTAGCAATAATAATGAAATTGAAGAAAATCAAATAATTGAAAAAATTTCTAAATTAATAGGAATTAAATATAGAATAATTTAAAAATAAAAAAGGAGAAGAGAATTGAGTATTTTAGATAAATTAAATGAAGAACAGAGAAAAGCGGCAGAAAAAGTTGATGGGCCTGTGCTAATTTTAGCTGGAGCTGGAAGTGGGAAAACTAGAACAGTCACTTACAGAATGGCACACATGATAAAAGAAAGGGGAATTTCTCCGCTTAATATACTTGCTCTAACTTTTACAAACAAAGCTGCAAAAGAGATGAAAGAAAGAGCAGAAGAACTTATTGGAGCTGAGGCACAAAATTTAGTTGTTTCAACATTTCACGCTTTTTCTGTAAGACTTTTAAAAATGTATGCTGAAAGGGTTGGATACGACAGAAATTTTAATATTTATGATGTTGATGATCAAAAATCTATTATTACTAAAATAAAAAAAGAAATGAACTTAGGGGACAATGACAGCTCGAAACCAGGAGCTTTGGCAAATAGAATTAGCAAATTAAAAGAGGAAGGAATTGGAGTCGAAGAACTTGATCAGTATTTTGACTTGAAAATTTCTGCGAATAGAATTTTTTCGCAAATTTATCAGAGCTATAACGAAACTTTGAAAAAAAATAATGCAATGGATTTTTCAGATTTGCTTGTGAATGCAAGAAAATTGCTGGATGACAGATATGTGCTTGAAAGGGTGCAGGAAAGATATAAATATATTATGGTTGATGAATATCAAGATACAAATAACCTTCAATATGAAATAATTAATTTGATTGCGGAAAAATATAAAAATATTTGTGTTGTGGGAGATGAAGATCAAAGTATTTATGCATTTCGTGGAGCAAACATTAATAATATATTAAATTTTGAGAGAGATTATAAAAATGCGTTTACTGTAAAATTGGAGAGAAATTATCGGTCAACTAAAAAAATACTTGATACAGCAAATGAGCTTATTAAAAATAATAAAAGTTCGAAAGGAAAAAATCTTTGGACAGATTCTGGCGAAGGGGAAAAAATTAAAGTTTATAATGCTACGGATAATTTTGATGAAGCAAATCATATTGTAAGAGAAATTGTAAAAAAAGTCCAAGATGGAGCTTCTTATAAAGATATGACAATACTTTACCGTACAAATGCACAATCTCGAATATTAGAAGAAAAGTTGCTTAATGCAAATGTACCGTATAAAATTTATGGCGGAATGCAGTTTTTTCAAAGAAAAGAAATAAAAGATATTTTAGCATATTTAAGTTTGTTAAATAATAAAAATGATAATCATAATTTTGCTAGAATTATTAATGTTCCAAAAAGAGCAATTGGAGAAAAGACAATTCAGAAAATTTCAGAGTTTGCAAGTAAAAATAATATATCAATGTTTGATGCGCTTCAATATGTGGATAAAATTTCGCTTCGTTCAACTGTAAAACCAACTTTAGTAAGTTTTTATAAAATGATGGAAAATATTCATTCTAACCTTGAAAATTTATCAATAAAAGAAATATTTGATCAAATTTTGGCAAAAACGAGATATATAGATAGTCTTGAAGATAACAAAGAAGATAGAATAAAAAATATTGAAGAACTTTTGAACAGTATAATTGAAATTGAAAGACAAAATCCAGAGATTACATTGGAAGAATATCTTGATATGATTTCACTAACTTCATCATCGGACGGCATTGAAGAAGATGAAAATTATGTAAAACTTATGACAATTCATAGCTCAAAAGGACTAGAATTTGATTATGTATTCTTAGTGGGAATGGAAGAAGGATTATTTCCTTCAATTTCATTTGATTCGCCAGAAGACGAGATTGAAGAAGAGAGAAGACTTTGTTATGTGGCAATTACTCGTGCGAAAAAAGAATTGTTTATTTCATATGCTTCGACAAGAAAAATTTGGGGAAGAGATGATAATTTTAGAAAGCCATCAAGATTTTTGCATGAAATGAAGCAAGATAATTTGGAATATGTCGGTGGAAGATTTGGAACTTTGAAAAGATCTGCCGTAGCTAAAAGCATTCCAAAAGTTGAAAATTTTAATCCATTTTCAAAAGGAGGATTTGGAAGAAAAGTTGAACCAAGAAAAGTTGAAAAAACTGAAAATTCAAAATACAAAGCGGGACAAACTGTGACTCACAAAAAATTTGGTTTGGGAAAAATAAAAAAAGTTGACACAAAAAGTATGACTGTGGAATTTAAAGTTGGAGAGAAAAAAATTGCATTGATACTTGCTGATAAAATTTTAGAAAATTAAAAATTTAAAAAATTAAAAGGAGACAAAACATGAAAAGAATTTTAAATCCAGAAGTTCAAGAATTTGAAAAAAAGGAATACAGGCAGTGCGAAAAGCAGAAGCAGAATGCATGGTTTTGTTAAAAAATGAGGCTCAAATATTACCGTTGAATTTTACTGAGAAAATTGCGTTGTTTGGTAATGGAGCTTGTCATACTATTAAAGGTGGAACTGGGTCTGGAGATGTAAATGTTCGGCATTTTGTTACTGTAGAAGAAGGGCTTGAAAATACAAGGGTTGAGATTACTACGAAAAAGTGGCTAGAGCAATATAATACGCTTATTAGAAAAATAATTCAGTTTATTATCAATATTGTACAGCAATTACGATAGGTACGGCTGCACAATCTTGGAATGATAAACTTGTATCCGAAATTGGAGATATAGTTGGTTCTGAAATGGAAGTTTTTGGTGTTCAGTTATGGTTGGCTCCTGCGATTAATATTCATCGTTCTCCACTTTGTGGGCGTAATTTTGAATATTATTCAGAAGACCCGTTTTTAAGTGGACATATTGGTTCAGCAATTATAAAAGGAGTACAAAAACATTCTGGTTGCGGTACAACAATCAAGCAGTACGCTTGTAATAATCAAGAAACTAACCGTCATACTTCAAACAGTGTCGTTAGTCAAAGAGCTTTACGTGAAATTTACTTAAAACCTTTTGAAATTTGTGTAAAAGAAGCACAACCAAAAGCAATAATGAGTTCTTACAATCTTATCAACAAAGAACATTCGTGTAACAGCAAAGATATTCAAACACATATTTTACGAGATGAATGGGGATTTGAAGGATTTGTAATGACAGACTGGTTTGTGACAAGTGATATGATGTCTAATGAAAATTCAAAATATAAATGTGCTTCAGCAGCAGGAAATGTAAAGGCGGGAAATGATTTGACAATGCCAGGAAGTAAAGAAGATTTAGAAGATATTTTATCCGCTATTGATAATTTAGGACACAAATATCCTTTATCTCGTGCAGAATTACAATTTGCAGCAAAAAATGTATTGAAAAAAGTTTTAGAATTAT
>ERZ773197.2354-NODE-2354-length-12056-cov-6.366969_pt1 | contig 12056 bp, 7 predicted proteins | sample MGYA00580999_ERZ773197 | MGnify/ENA primary metagenome ERZ773197 (study PRJEB29015, sample SAMEA2738166) | human oral metagenome | biome: human oral; feature: human-associated habitat; material: saliva | place: China | collected 2185 ...
TGACCAAGAAATCCCTCTTTGATAAGGTGGGCGGTTTCCGAGAAGAGCTTGCGGTAGCCTTCAATGATGTGGATTTTTGCTTGAAGATTCGTGCCCTTGGGAAGAGGGTGGTTTACACCCCTTATGCCCTTTTTACCCATTACGAGTCCAAGTCCAGAGGGCTGGAGGACAATCCGGAGAAGGTGAAGCGTTTCAACGGAGAAATTGTTTGTCTGGCAAAGCATTGGCCGGAAATTTTGCGAAAGGGAGATCCCTACTATAACCCGGCACTGACCCTTCGGAAGTCAAACTTTACACTAAGAGACCTTTCCGTAGAGAAGGTGGGAGAGCCATTTCCTTTGGAGATTTTGAAGGATATTGTATAAATGAGGTTACGATGCTTCAGGCCATCCCCTCTTTCAAAAAGACGCTCTCGCTCGATTCCGACGTAGCGGATACTAAGCAGAAAATTGTCCGTCCTTTCTAATATTTTTTTAAGTCATTCTCAAGAAATTGGGAATGACTTTTATTTTTTCTTAGATATAATGAGAGAAATAAATCTACTCTAATGGTACAAAAAAACAAGTAACGGATGCTCTTCATTCTTTTTTGAGAAAGGACGGTATTTATGGACGAAGACAGGATTTTACACAAAAATTTGACTTTGATTTTTTGTTATGTTCTGGCAGTTCCGGTGGCATTTTCTTGGACTATTGCTACGCTTACGGGGAAAAATCTTCTTCCTCTTTTTCTTCTGGCCTTGTTTATTCCATATCTTTTCTACCTTCGTAGGGTACAGGGGGCTTTATATCCGCAGGAAGAACTGGAAGAAGCCGGAGGAAGAAATATTCGTAAGCAGGGAAAAGAGGGGCTTGTATTTATTGGCTTGATTTCCCTCTCTATGCTGATCGTGTTTCTAAGCTTAATCAATATGGATTTTGCCTTTTTTGGATTGATTTTAGTGAAAGTATTAAGCTTTATAGGGGGCGGTATCAGTCTCTATCGCTGTTCTCAACGCTATTTAGAACGAAGCTCTATGACTAAGCCCCTTTTGGCTTTATTCTTCTTTGTATTTTTAGCGCATAGCTATGAGATATTGCTCTGGATGTCTTTTAAGGCCAGTGTTCTGCTTTTAGAGTTAGGATTTTAAGATTGTCTTTTTATAAAGGTCGGTAGAAATAGTTTAACTATTTTCACCGGCCTTTTTTCACTGAATGTACGTTAAATGGCATTATAGGCTTACATCCATAAGTAAGGAACAGGTTCGAAGGAGAGAGCTATTATAAAATCTTGGAAAAGTGTCAAAATCAGGCTAAAAACACCTTGGAAAAGTGTCAAAATCGGCTTGAAAATACCTTGGAAAAGTGTCAAAATATAAGTCGAAATACCTTGGAAAAATGTCATTGGCCGGTTGGGGAGAAATGACTTATGGCGCTGTTATGCCGGATTTCGGAGAAAAGATGCTGAAAAGAAAAATTGAAAAAGACCTTTTGAATTGGATTACGAGTGGAGAAAAAGCCTTACTGATTTATGGTGTTCGTCAGGCAGGAAAGACCTATATTATTCGAGCGTGCCTAGAGCAGTCAGGATGTGATTATGTTGAGTTTAACCTAATTAGACAAGCGGAAATAGTAGATATTTTGCGTGAAGCAAATAGTATTGATGATCTTATTTTAAAGCTGTCTTTATATAGCAGTAAGAAGATAATTCCCGGAAAAACAATCATTTTCTTTGATGAAATTCAGCGCTATAAAGAAATTGTTACTAAGATAAAGTTTCTTGTAGAGGACAAGCGTTTTCGCTATGTATTATCAGGATCTTTGCTTGGAATTGAACTGGTTAATCTGAAGTCTGCACCGGTAGGATATTTGCAGACTTTAAAAATGTTTCCCCTTGATTTTGAAGAGTTCCTTCAAATCTTTAATGTTGAGGATAAAGTATTAGAGAGGCTTCGCAGCTTCTTTTTATCCAGGACTCCGGTAGATGAAGTTCTTCATCAAAAAATAATGGAGATATTTCATTTGTATCTCATTATAGGGGGGATGCCTGCTGCTGTGGAGCAATATCGTAAAACAGAAAATATAGATAATGTTATAGAAGAACACATAGCTATTATCGAGCAATATAAGTTAGATTTTACACAATACGAGGAAGAGAATCGAAAATTATTGCTTACACAAATTTATGAGCTGATTCCCGCGGAATTAAATGAAAAAAATAAGCGTTTTAAGCTTGCAGATCTTAAGGCGAATCTTCGATTTGAACGAGTTTCTGATAGTTTTACATGGCTTTGGAAGGCCGGAGTTGCGCTGGCAACTTTTAATACGACAGAACCGACAGTTCCGCTTTTACTCAACGAAAAAAGTACTTTATTTAAATTGTTTTTGTCCGATGTGGGTTTGCTCACAAGTTTGTATGGAAAGTCCTGTAAATTAAAGATTGTTAGCAAAGAAAAAGATATCAATAAGGGCTCTGTATACGAAAATGTGATTGCCCAGGAGCTTTGTGCACATAATTATCCCTTGTATTATTATAGCAATAAGAAAAAAGGAGAACTGGACTTTATTATTGAGCATGCAGGAGAAGTGCTTCCTATTGAAGTAAAAAGCGGAAAGGATTATGAGAAACATTCCGCCTTGGATAACATATTGCGTGTTCCTGAATATGGCATAAAGAATGCTTATGTCTTTAGCAATGATAATGTCAAAACAAGGGGACAAGTCAGCTATTTTCCAATCTATATGGTGATGTTTTTAGAAGAGAAATCCATTGACTTTGTGGATATATCTTTGGATAAGTATAAGCTGTAATTAGTGGCATAATAGAAAGGGAACACAAAACTTATGGAATATTCCCATAGAAATGTTATGCTTATACCGATTGTATTAGAGTGTAATATATGAATTGGAGGAAAATATGAAATTTACCGAATTTCCCTATGAGAGAATTGATTTTGATAAACTGAAGGCTGATTTTTTGGAGCTTTGTGAGGGGGTAGATAAGGCCCAGTCCGGGGAGGAGCTTTTTGCCCTCCATCAGAAATACTATAAGCTGGTGGATGATGTAATGACGGAAAGTGTGATTGCCAGCATTCGAAACGATATTGACATGACGGATCCCTTCTACGAGAAGGAGAGAGCCTTTTATGATGCCAATATGCCCATTTTCCGAAATCTCTTGGTAGATTATCAGATGCGGGTGTACCATTCTCCCCACCGAGCCTATATGGAAGGGAAGCTTGGACATGTGGCCTTTAAAAACATGGAGCTGGCACAGAAGGCGGTGGACATTTCCCTTATTCCCCTGATGCAAAAGGAAAATGAACTGACCACCGAATACAGTAAGCTTCTGGCTTCCGCAAAGATTCCCTGGGAGGGAGAGAACTTAAACCTTTCTCTGATGACGCCCTACCTTACCGCAGAGGATAGAGAGGTTCGTAAGAAGGCATGGAAGGCTTATACCAAGTTTTTTGAGGACAATGGGGAGAAGCTGGACTCCATTTACGATGCTTTGGTAAAAAACCGTACCGAGCAGGGACAAATGATGGGCTATCCGGATTTCACGGAAATCGGCTATGCCAGAATGAACCGAAATTGTTACGGAGAGCGGGAGATTGCATCCTTCCGTCAGCAGGTAAAACGGGATTTGGTGCCCTTTGTTCAGAAGCTTCATGAAAGAAGAAGAAAGCGTCTTGGACTGGACAAGCTTTATTACTATGATGAAGGTGTATTTTTCAAGGAGGGAAATCCTGCCCCCATCGGAACGCCTGAGGAAATCATGGCAGCAGGGCAGAAGATGTATGATGCTCTTTCTCCCGAAACTTCCAAGTTTATGCAGGATATGATGAAAATGGAGCTTTTCGATGTACTGGGCAGAAAGAACAAGAGAACCGGCGGCTATATGGAAATGCTTCCCAACTACCACATGCCCTTTATCTTTGCAAACTTCAACGGAACAGCCGGGGATTGTGATGTGATTACCCACGAATGTGGACACGCCTTCCAGGGCTATATTACCGCGGATCTGCCCATCCATGAGCATAATGAATTGACTATGGAAACGGCGGAAACCCACTCCATGTCCATGGAGTTCTTTACCGAGCCTTGGATGGATTTATTCTTCGGTACACGGGCAAAGGACTACCTTTCCATGCATTTTGAAGAGTTCTTGATGTTTATCCCCTACGGCACCATGGTGGATGAGTTCCAAAACCTTGTGTATAAGAATCCGAAAATGACTCCGAAGGAGAGAAAGCTGCTTTGGAGAACCCTGGAGCAGGAGTATAAGCCACACTTAGATTATGCGGACAATGCCTTTATGGAAGAGGGCGGTTTCTGGCAGAAGCAGCATCACATTTATGACCTTCCTTATTACTACATTGATTATTGTATTGCCGGCATCAATGCCTTACAGTACAAGGCTTGGATGGATAAGGATTTCCAAGGAGCTTGGAAGAGCTATATGGACTTCTCCAAGTACTCCGCATCCCTTTTCTTTACAGAACTGGAGGAAAAGGTGGGCCTGATGAATCCCTTTAAAGAGGGAACCATTAAGAAAATTGTAGAGGATTTGGAGAAGAATCTTTAAATCTAAGCGAGAAAAGATTTGTTCAAAAGATGCCGTAAAGCAGGCTATATCTCTTTTGAGATTTGATGACTAGCAATCAGATAAGGAAAGAAAATGAAGAATCAATCGAAAGAGGGGCGGAGCCTTTCCGCTTCTCCTTTAGAAAAATATTTTCAGCACTACAATGAAAAAAAACTCCTGCCTCTGCATATGCCGGGGCATCAAAGAAAGAGGGAAATGGGTACAGCCCTTCCCTATGCCTACGATTATACGGAGGTAGAAGAGCTGGATAATCTTCATGCCCCGGAAGGGATTTTGCAGGAAGCCATGAATCGTACTGCCGCCTACTACGGTTGTTCGGATTGCTTCTATCTGGTAAATGGCAGTTCCTCCGGCTTACAGGCAGGTATTTTCACTCTACTGGAAGAAGGAGATGAGGTAGTGGTGGCAAGAAATTGCCACCGCTCTGTTTTTTATGCCTTATCTCTCCGAAAGGCAAAGATTCATTTTCTGCTACCGGAGTTTTGGGAGGATTTTTCCTGCTTCGGCTCGGTTTCTCTGAAGGAAGTGGAAAGAGTGCTTCAGGAGTTTCCAAAGAGCAAGGCTTTGATTTTTACCAGCCCAAGCTATGAGGGAGTGGTTTCTGATGTAGAGGGAATTGCAAGACTTTGCCATGAAAATGGTCTTTCCCTCCTGGTGGATGAAGCCCACGGAGCCCATTTTTCTCCGAAAAGGGGAACTTCCTTTCCGGAGTCTGCCATTTGCTTAGGGGCGGATTTGGTGGTGCAAAGCCCCCACAAAACTCTTTGCTCCTTAACCCAGAGCGCCTGGATATTGGGAAAGGGACAAAGATACAGTAGGGAAAAGCTGTCTTTCTATCTTTCCGTATTTCAAACGACTTCCCCCTCCTATCCCCTGATGCTTTCTTTGGAAAAGGCTACGACGCTATTGGAAAGAGAGGGAGAAGTTTTGTTTTCCCATTGGAAGGAAGTGATGACAGGCTTTCGAGAGAAGACAAGAATACTTTCTTATTTTTCCTTTCTTTGGGAGAAGGAAGAGGCCTGCTTTGCTATGGATTTTAGTAAGATTTTCTTACGAACAGTAGGAATCCCCGAGCTTAGACTGGGGAAGGATCTGGCTAAGCTTCTTCGAGAAGACTACGGCATCGAATCGGAAATGCATAGCGGAGAAAATCTGCTTTTGATGACGGGACCCTTTATTTCGGCAGAGGAACTGGATAGATTGTTTATTGCTTTGAAGGATATAGAAAGAAGATTGGGAGATGAGAAGAGGCAGAAGCCGGGAGATGAGAGGGGAAAGCAAGCGGAAGAGGAGAGAGGGAAGGAAGCGGGAGATGAAAGAGGGAAGGAAGCGGGAGATGAAATGTCTGAATTGATAGAAGGTTCAGCAGAGCCACTACAGTCGAAACTCCTATCCTCTGCCCTTTATCAAATTTCTGTAGCGGAAAATACCCTGCAAATTTCAGAAGGCCTAAAAGAAGGAGAGGAGCTTAGTCTTTGTGACGGAGAAGGTCGCATTTGCCTGGAATATCTTAGCCTTTATCCGCCGGGAATTCCCCTGCTATTCCCCGGGGAGAAGCTTACAGCGGAAAAAATCCAGGCGATAGAAGCCTTGGAAAAGGAAGGGATAGAGCTTCAGTATTCCCGGCATGGACAGGGGGAGAAAGGGAAGATTATTTTCCAAAAGGACAAAGGAAATGTGTAAAGAAAAGTATAGAGAAAAAGTTTAGAGAAAAAGTATAATGGAAGAACTTTGAAAGATTAGTGTGAGGTTTTTTAAAGAAGAATAGAAGAGTTATATAAGCGTGACAAGAGAGTACGTAAGGGTATAAAAATAGGACAAGAGAGTATGACAGCAGGAAGGAAAAGTTATGAAACAGCGTAATCCCTTAAGTCAAAGTTTTTTTCAAGGCAATCGGAAAAATCTATTTATGGCGGTTTTGGGCACCACGGTTTTGTCCGTGGGTATTCTTTCAGTACCCCAACTGATGCAGATTTTGATTGATTTCCTATCCGGAAATCGCCGTTATAATATGCATCAAATCGTCCTAATGGCTATAGCGGTTTTACTGATGGTGAGCTTTTCCGGTCTTTGTACCTACTATTTTCGAACGAAGTTCAGCGCCAAGGCTGTTTTGCAGTACCGAAAAACGGCTTATCATTATCTTTCCAAAAAGAAGGTGACGGAGTTTTACGGACAGAATACGGCAGTGTATCTTTCCGCCCTAAATACGGATTTACAGAAAATCAAAGAGGATTTTTTGGACCAGATTCCCATACTTTCGCAAATCGTCATTTGTGGAATCGGTGCTGTATTGGTGATGATTCGCTACAATTTCTTTTTAGCCATGATGGCCTGTCTCATTTCCCTGATTCCTTTTTTTGCCGCTCTTTTCTCCGGAAGAAATATGGAGAAGATTGAGGAGAACTTATCCAAGGAAAATGCGGAATATCTGGCTTTTTTGAAGGATTTTGCTGTTGGTTTTACCATCATTAAGTCCTATAAGGTGGAAGGAATCTTTTCTGCCCTTCATGATAAAATCTGCCAAAAGGTGGAACGCCGCATGGAAGAGCGGGAAAAATGCGTGGAGAAAATCAATTACTTTGCCGCCATTTCCGGCTACATCACCCATTTTGCCATTTTGCTTCTATGCGCTGTTGTGGCCTATAGAAGCAAAAGCATTTCCGTGGGAACCGTGCTGGCTTTTTCCCGACTGATTAACTATATCATTGACCCGGTGACAGAGCTTCCGGGAATGCTCAGTAAGGCAAGAACCGCCTACGCTCTTTCCGAACAATTTTGGGAGAAGATAGGAGAAGGGGAGCAGGAGCAGAAGGAACAGCAGGAGCAGAAAGAACAGCAGGAGCAGAAAGAGAGGCAGGAGCAGGAGAAGAGCGGTGAAATCGTTAAGGACGATTATCACAAACATATCGATACAGACTCCCATAAGAAAATCCTTCCCATCTCGGCTTTACAGGGTGATATTTGCTTCTCCCATCTTTCCTTTTCTTATACTCCGGAAAAGCAGGTTTTGAAGGACTTTACTCTACAGGTAAAGGAGGGAGAAAAGCTGATTCTTCTGGGAGCTTCCGGCTCCGGAAAATCCTCTATTCTAAAGCTTCTTATGGGGATAGAGCGAAGCCAAAGGGGGGAGATTTCCATTGGCAACAGGGCTCTTTCTACCATTCCCGAGGAATGCCTTTTTCGTTCGATTTCCTATATTCAGCAGGAGGTCTTTATTTTTGACGGCAGTATCTATGAGAACATTACTCTGTTTCAGGACTATGGTAAAGAGGAGCTGGAGTTGGCCATTGAAAAGTCCGGTTTAAAAAATCTGATTTCGGAGAAAGGCTTGGACTATCCTTGCGGGGAAAATGGATCTGCTCTTTCCGGTGGAGAACGGCAAAGAATCAATATTGCCAGAAGTCTTCTTCGAAAAACCCCTATTCTTCTTGCAGATGAGATTACTGCAGCTTTGGATAAGGAAAATAGCTATCTGGTATTGGATTCCCTCTTATCCTTGGAGAATATCACGGAGATTTTGGTACTCCATGATTTGGATGCCAGAATTTTAAGTCGTGTAGATCGGATATGCGTGTTAAAAGAAGGAGAGATTTTGGAGGAAGGAGTATTCTCTGAGCTTATGGAAAAGAAGGGATACTTTTACTCGCTCTTTACGATGGAGCAGTAAAATGACTCTATGTAAAATACAGTACATTCTTAGAGGTAGAGAAAACAATGAATAAGGATAAGATGATAATACAGAATACAGGCAGTGGGAAAGAATATCATCAGTTTGATGATATTGTTAATATTGTCGAAAGTGCAAAGGATCGTGCTTATAAAAAAGTTAATGAAGAACTGATTTTGATGTATCAAGAAGTTGGAAAATACATTAGTGAAAAAACTGAGGAGGCATCTTATGGTTCCGGTTTCGTTGATAATGTAGCTGAATTTTTCTCAACCAACTATCCTGAATTAAAAGGTTTTAACCGCAGAGGTTTATATAGAATGAAGCAATTCTATGAGCTATATAAGGACGATGAAAAAGTGTCAACACTGTTGACACAATTGAGCTGGTCTAATCATTTGAAGATAATGTCCGGAGCAAAAAATAAAGAGGAAAGAGAATTTTATATTAACTTGGCAATTAAGGAGAATCTGACTCACCGGGAGTTGGTAAGACAGATGGATAGCGGATACTATGAACGCTATGCGCTTTCAAAGAGTAATGCTTTGCCTGCTATACAAAGGGCAAAACAGGAAACACATAATTTATTTATGGATAGTTATGTATTGGAATTTCTTGATGCTCCTAAGATTGGAAATGAAAGAGAATTTCAGAAATCAATTCTTGACAATTTGAAGAACTTTATCTTAGAAATTGGAAAAGATTTTTCCTTTATAAGTAATGAGTATAGAGTGCAGGTTGGAAACCATGATTACTATATTGATTTGTTATTTTATCATAGAGGTCTGTCCTGCTTAGTAGCTTTTGAACTTAAGATTGGAGAATTCAAGCCGGAATATATTGGGAAAATGAATCTATATTTGGAAGCATTGGATAGAGAAGTGAAGAAACAAACCGAAAATCCAAGTGTTGGAGTCATACTTTGTGCATCAAAAGATGATGAGGTGGTAGAATTTGCATTAAGCAGAAGTCTTTCACCAACAATGGTATCAGAGTATACATTGAAACTTATTGATAGGGGGTTGTTACAAAGAAAGCTTAGAGAGTATACAGAAATTGCTGAAGAAGCAAATGAATAAAATCATATTATGGTTATGATAAGCAACATGGATTTTTTTCATGAAATGTGAGAAAAGTGTAAAAAGTGGCTCATTAAATGTGAGAAAAAGTGGAAAAGTGGCTCATGAAATGTGATGAAAGGCGTTGAAGTGGCTATTTTTTTGTGATACCATCCCTCTATGGAGGGGTGAAAAATGTATTTTAAAAGAAAGATAGATGATTTTTTGCAGGAATGGAAGGCGGATGCCAAGCATAAGCCTTTGATTATTAAGGGCGCCAGACAAATAGGAAAGACGGAATCCATTTTGCATTTTGCAAAACAGAACTATAAAAATATCGTTTATATCAATTTTGCTCTGGAAAAAAAGTTCATGCAGATTTTAGCAGATGGGTATGATGTGGAAAGTGTGACCAGAAATATTACCTTGGCAGACCCGTCTATTCAGTTTATTCCGAAGGAAAGCATTATTCTTTTTGATGAAATACAGGAAAATCCTGATGTGGCTACCAGCTTGAAATCTTTTCATCGAGATGGAAATTACGATGTGATTTGTAGCGGCTCCATGCTGGGCATAAATTATAAAAGAATTCACAGTAATAGCGTTGGCTCTAAAACGGACTATGAAATGTTTTCTATGGATTTTGAAGAATTTCTTTGGGCAAAGGGCTATAGGGAGGAGCAGATTAGCAGTATCCTTAGCCACATGCTGGAAAACAAGTCATTTAACGAGAATGAGCTCTCCATTTTCAAAGAGCTCTTTCTCACCTACTCAGTCCTTGGGGGAATGCCGGATGTGGTAAAGCAGTATTTGGAGACAGGGACATTTTCGGGTACTCTGGATTTGCAGAATCAGATTCGATTGGACTATGAAGAGGATGTCAGAAAGTATGCAGAGGGCTTGGATCAGACGAAGATTATCAGTGTCTATCGAAGCATTCCCGCCCAGCTGGCTAAGGAAAATAAGAAGTTTCAATTTAATAAGGTGGCGAAGAATGCCAGATCCCGGGAATATAGCGGTTGCATCGACTGGCTAAAGGATGCAGGCATCATCATGGAATGTAACTGCCTCCAATTCCCCGAGCTTCCTTTAAAGGGAAATATCGAAGAAAGCAAATACAAACTATATTATATGGATACCGGTCTGTTGATTTCTTCTTTGGATGAGGAGGCGCAGGAGGATCTTAGAGTCAATAAGAACCTGGGGGTATACAAGGGGGCTTTGTATGAAAACTTTGTTGCAGAGGCTTTTGTGAAGCAAGGCTTAGGACTCTATTACTATAAGAAGGAAAATGCCAGTCTAGAGGAAGATTTTTTTGTGCGTACCCAAAATGCTTTGGTTCCGGTAGAGGTGAAAGCTAATAGCAATCAGTCGAAAGCTCTTTCCACCTTAATTAGCAATAAGCGATATCAGGATATTTCCTTTGGGATAAAACTCGGAGATGTAAATGTAGGATATGCCAATCAGATTTATACCTTCCCCTATTTTTGTGCCTTTAAATTGAAGGAGTATTTGAAGAAAAAGGATTTTGGGGAAGTGGAAAGATATAGACAATAATTACTTTTCAAACATTCTATCTAAGAACTTTACGTTTGGTTAGGAGGCTAATCGCATGGCTACAATAACAGATATAAAAAGTCGTATATGTCAAATGGCACCGGCTCCTTTTCAAGAGTTTTGTGATACTTTGCTTCATAAGAAGGGCTACGGAATAGTTCATGGGTATGGAATGAAAGCCGGAACTGGGAAAACCACTATAGGAAATCCGGATACATACTTTAGGAAAGAAAATGGAAAGTATGTTTTTGTGGCGTACACAACTCAAGTAGAGAGTATTTATTCTAAATTAAAAGATGATATAGATAAGTGTCTAAATTGCCAAAAGACAGGATTAGAAATCATAGAAATTGAGGAAATTATCTGTTGTCACACATCCTCGAATTTAAATGCAGGAGATGATAAAAGGTTACATGATTATTGTGCATCTAAGGGAGTTTCTCTGGTGATTTGGGGAGTTGATGAGATTGCTAATCAAGTGTGTAACCACTATCGTTCTATGGCTAAGGACTTTTTGGGGTTATCTATTGATACTAATCAGATTTTGTCAGTTGAAGAGTTTATAAAATTGTACGATGCCAATGGGATATCAGCACCAATTAATACAATTTTTCAATATAGAGAAGATGAAAAAATGAGTATTATGGAATCTCTAAAGACAGAATCCGTAGTAATTATTACAGGAAAAGCTGGAGTTGGAAAGACAAGATTAGCTCTAGAGATAGCTGGAGAATATGCAAGTATAGAAGGATACACATTATTATGTGTCAAGAATAACCATAAAAGTTTATATGATGATTTGGTATCTAGACTCGAAAAACATGGAAATTATTTATTTTTTGTTGATGACGCAAATGAATTAGCTAATTTGGAAGATATTCTTGAGTATTTAATCAAGGAGCAGCATGATTATTTAGTAAAGATACTTATTACGGTAAGGGATTATGTTAAGGAAATCCTAATTGACCGAATAAAAAAGTATGCGGTTCCGAAAGTGGTTAAAGTTTTTCCATTTTCAGATAACGAGATAAAGGAATTTTTAAAGGAAAATTTAGGAATAAAAAATGAAGATTATATTAGACAAATTGTACGAATTGCAGAAGGAAATCCCAGACATGCGTATATGGCAGGGAAGATAGCGAAAGAAAAGAAGGATTTATCTGCTATATGTGATGATTCAGAAC
>ERZ773197.2356-NODE-2356-length-12038-cov-26.241342_pt1 | contig 12038 bp, 7 predicted proteins | sample MGYA00580999_ERZ773197 | MGnify/ENA primary metagenome ERZ773197 (study PRJEB29015, sample SAMEA2738166) | human oral metagenome | biome: human oral; feature: human-associated habitat; material: saliva | place: China | collected 2185 ...
GCTCCGTGCTCTTGCGCGCGGCAGCGGGCCCGCGTGCGCGCGGGTGCACTAGGGGAAGCTGCCCGACGGTCAGGCGGCGACGAAGCGGGCCCGCGTGTGCGGCGAGCGCACATCCTCGGAGCAATTTCGCATGCAATTCGATTGGGTGAACTTTCAACAGTGCCTACAAACATTGCAATTCCAACGATGCGAATGCGTGACGCGACACGGGGTCGGGGGAATTGCATGCGACATTCTGAGATAGCCCACCAAGCGGGAGTCATGCGCTGCCGCTCGCAGTGCCGCCGGTGGCGCAGACGGTGACACAGCCGGTAGCGCGCCAGTGGCCTGGCACGGCGATACCGCCGACGCAAACAACCTGTCCAAGCCACACCGTGACGATTCAAGGGCCACGCACAGGTACGCGATGAAACAACCACCGTCAATGCTGATTTTTCCGCGGCGGCAAGCCGAAAGATCGCTACACAATAGACACGTTGTGTTCATCCTCCACGGTGGCGCCCACCGCCTTCAACAGTGACTTTCCCGCGCCAGCAAGCCAACAAGTCGCGACACAACGACCACGTTTTGCCCTTGAGTCCACGGACACCGACCCGCGCCTCGTCTCGGAGGCCTCGGGCCGGGGCGACGCTCATCAGTTCGCCAGATCAGCCCCGCTCTACTGGACGGGGTTATCACTACCCGCGCCAGGCTGCGGGATCCCCCGCGCGGGCGCGGCGCCGGCAGCGGGCCACATGCCCTGAGGGGCAACGGGATTCACGCCGAGGGGCGGCACCGCACCACCGGATGCCGGGTATCCGCCCTGCATGGGGGCAGCCACGAACGGGCCACCGACTGGGGCGGCCGCGGGAGTACTCCGACCGGGCACGGCAAGGACGATGGCGGTGACGATACCGGTGCGCACGATCAGCCAGATCAGAACCCCACGCACAACGAACAAGGAGGCGTACCACTGATCACCAAAGACCGACGGATCCAGCGTCGGGGGCACGAACAGCCCATACCACACCCCGCCCTGCAAAACGGAGAGCACCGGGTCGATGAGCAGGAAGGAGACTAGAACGACGCAGACCAGAACGTAGCGTATGACAATGTTTCGTCCCGCGAGCGCGATCGCGGCCAGCACGATCAACACGGAGTATATGACCAACCACTCATAGAACCAGATGTCCGTAAAACGCAGGAGATAGAGCCTCAGGTCGTCGAAGAAGTAGGGAATGAAAATGTTAACGAGCATGAGTGTCCACACAACCAGCTCAATGCGCAGACACACCCGCACGCGCGTGGAGAGTTGTGGGCGCGTGGGCCGGGCCATCGGGTAGGGTCCCGGCTGACCCCAAGCTTGCGGTGCGGGTCCCGGCTGACCCCAAGCTTGCGGTGCGGGTCCCGGCTGACCGCCGCCCTGGTACGGGATCCCCGGGACAGGACCGGAGAATTGACCGGGAGCATGGAGGGCCCCACTTGCTCCGCCGGAACGGTTGGGTTGGGGATTCGGGATGTGAGGATTGCTCACTGGCAGGCTCCTTCCGCGCATATCGGTCACGCGCGAGTATACGTGATTTTCATCATATCAGCAGGGCCCTGCCGACACAACGATAGACACGGACGGACCACTTCCCGTCGTGCACCAACCCCACCGTCACATAGAGCGCGCCCGGCCTACCTCACAATGTGTGATTGGCAGGGCCGGGCGCGCATCGGACAGACAGCAGACAGCGCCTATGAGCCGCTTTGCGCACCGCTCGTGGCAGATGCGCTCGGGCTCGGGCTGGGCGTGGGCGATCCGGAGTTTGAGGTCGTCGACGAGGACGTACCGAGCGCCGCCTGCGCGGCCTCCGCGCGAGTCAGCGCATCATGCAGGCGCGTCTGGGCCTCGCCGTAGGCGCTCCAGTCACCCTTGCTCATCGCCGCGTCGGCGTCACGCATGGCTTGGGCGGCGTCACTGACGGCCTGGCTGAGCTGGGTGCTCGCATCACCGGGGGTCGTGGAGGTTCCCGGCTGGGCGCCTCCCCCGCCGCTCGGGGTGGTCGTCGCCGGGTCGTCCGCGACCAGCTGCCTGAGGGATTCCTCCAGGGTCGGCGCGAAGCCGACCTTGTCGCCGAAGGCGGTCAGCACCGAGCGAAGCACGGGGTAGGACGCCGATCCGGTGCCCTGCACGTAGACGGGCTGGACGTAGAGCAGGCCGCCGCCGACCGGCAGCGTCAGGAGATTTCCGCGGATAACAGTCGAATCAGCCTGGTTGAGCAGGTTGAGCTGCGTCGCGATTTTCTCGTCGGAGTCGTACTTGTTCTGCACCTGTCCGGGGCCGGGCACGGTCGTCGACGAGGGCAGGGCGAGCAGGCGGAGTTTGCCGTATCCCTCGCGCACCTGACCGGTCGTGTTGCCCGTTTCTGAGTCGACGGCGAGGAAGCCCGCCATGGCCTCGCGCCGTCCCTCGCCGCCACCGCCGGGCACGAACACGGAGGTCAGCGAGAACTCAGCGCTCTCCTGGCCGGGCATCTGCATGGTCAGGTAGTACGGGGGCTGCAGGGCGGTCGGTGCGGACACACGGTTGCCGTTCGCATCGACGCCTGCGGAAGGCGTGCTTGAGGCGGTGGCGTCCCCGTAGGTCGAGGTCTCCTCGGCGAGGCGCCAGCGGTCACCGCCCGAGTAGAAGCCGGCCGCGTCGGTGACGTGGTAGGTGGCCAGCAGGTTGCGCTGGACCTTGAACATGTCCTCTGGGTAGCGCAGGTGGCTCATGAGGTCGCCGGAGATGGCGGACATGGGCTCGACGCTGCCGGGGTAGATCTTTTCCCAGGTGCGCAGGATCGGGTCCTGGTCGTCCCAACGGAACAGGCGCACAGAGCCGTCGTAGGCGTCGACGACGGCCTTGACGGAGTTACGCATGTAGTTGATCTTGTTGGCCTGCACGTACTGGCCCATCTGGGTGGACTGGGAGTCGACGGTCGCGTCGGAGAGCGTCTCGTGCTGGGCGTAGGGGTAGTTGTTCGTCGTCGTGTAGGCGTCGACTACCCACACGAGGCGCTTGGGGGTCGAGGCGTCCCCGTCCATGTCGACGACCGCGGGGTAGGCGGACTGTTCGAGGGTCAGGTAGGGAGCGACCTTGGAGACGCGCTGGAGCGGGTCGCGGTCGTAGAGGATCTGCGAGGCCTCGTTGGTCTGGGAGGAGAAGAACAGGTCGGTGGACCCGAACTTGATGGCGTACAGGAGTTTGTTCCACGTGTTGCCCACGGAGGGGCCGCCGTTGCCGACGAAGGTCGTGGAGACCTGGCCGCCAACCGCCGTGTCGTCCGGGTAGTCGAGCTCCTGAGGCTCGGCACCTTCAGGGGCGCCGACGATCGAGTAGGTGGGTGAGCCAGGGCTGAAGTAGACGCGCTCCTCGTACTCCCCCATCTCGCCGACAGACGGCACAGACTGCTCCCAGTAGGAGGGCAGGCCATCGCTCGTGAGCTGATTACCGTAGGCTGCGACCGCGCCGAAGCCGTGCGTGTAGACGGTGTGCTGGTTGACCCACGTCTGCTGCTCGGCGGACAGGCCCGAGAGGTTCAGTTCGCGCACGGAGATGACGGTGTCGCGGCGCTCGCCGCCCACCGTGTAGCGGTCGACCTTCATGCCCGAATTGAAGCCGTAGTACAGGCGGGACTGTTGGAGCTGCTGGACGGTCTTGGTGATGACCTTCGGGTCGAGCAGGCGCACCTGAGAGGTGAGTGCCTCGTTGTCGAATTGCCCAGCCGAGGCAGTGGTGGCCGCGTCGTAGTTCGTCTGATAGTCGACGTCATCGAGGCCGTAGGCAGCCAGAGTCGCGTCGATGTTGCGCTGAATGTAGGGCGATTCGAGGGTGCGCTGGTTGGGGCGCACGCGGAACTGCTCGATGAGCGCGGGGTACGCGCCGGCCAGGATCAGGGCGGCGATGACGGTGACAGCCACACCGGTCACGGGCAGGCGCCACGTGCCGCGGAAGGCAGCCACCACGAAGAGGGCAGCGACCAGGAAGGAGATGACCGCCAGGATCGAGTGCGCGGGGAGCGTGGCGTTGATATCGGAGTACATGGCTCCGTGGATGGAGCCGCTGTCCGAGGTCAGCAGCTCATAGCGGCCCAGCCAGTAGTTGATGCCGATGAACACCGAGAGGGTGGCTGCCATGAGGCCGGTCTGGAGTCGCGCGTGCTTGGAGGCGTGGGGGCGCGGGGCCAGGCGGATCGTCCCGTACAGGTAGGACACGACGAGGGCGGCGGCCAGCCCGATACCGGTGACAGTCATGAGGAAGGAGACGAGCACCTTAAGCGCGGGCAGGACGAACACGAAGAAGGAAATGTCCAGGCCGAACTGGGGATCGACCTGGTCGAAGGACGAGGCGTTGAGGAACTGAAGGAGCGTGCGCCATTCGGTGGCCAGACGGGCGCCGTTGGTGAATCCGAAGAAGAGGGCGACTCCCCAGAAGGCGAAGCGCCGCACGGGCTCGAGCGCCTCCTGGTAGCCGCGCAGCGCCGCGGATGCTTCCCCGCGCGTCGAGGAGGCGCGGTGACGGTAGGCGAAGACCATCGAGAAGTACAAGAGCCCGGTCGCGACCAGCAGGCCCACGACGAAGAGGCCGAAGTGGGCGCCCCACTGGGTGAGGATGACGCGCGTGGCGCTCATCTGGCGGAACCACAGGATCTCCGTCCACACGATGGAGGACCCGTAAACGACGGCGGCGATAACTGCCAGCGCAGCCAGCGTCATCGCGCCGGGGCCGGGCTTGCGGAGCTTCACCCCGGCCCGAGGGGCTCGCCGCTGACGCGGTTGATTTGGCTGATCGGATCCGAAGACCGAAAATGGGAAGCTCACAGCAATCCTCTCTGTTAAACCGGAAGCTAGTTCCCAGTCTAGCGGTGGGCAGGTTTTTCTTCGTCTCGGTTTTGTCCGCTCTCCGTGAGATTATGGGGGCATGAGTGTTGAGATGATGCCGAGTGCGCGTGAGATCGCGCTGGCCAACGTGGTTGTCGATATCGAGAAGGGCGCAGCCCGCGTGGGGTGGGATCACGCGCCTTCCATCTATGCGCTGGTCCCGACGGCTCTGCTTCTGTCTGACCCGAACCTGCCGGCCGACATTGCCGAGCAGCTGCGCGCGGGCTGGGACGGCAGCGACGAACACTTGAGCGCGATCATCCAGGAGGACCTGGCAGACGATGACATCGAGCAGGTCCTGGCCCACCTGGCGTGGCCGGAGACGGTGCCGGGTGCCGCGATCACGGTCGAGCGCATCGTCGTTCCCCCGGAGGTGGAGGACGAGGCTCCCGAGGACCCGGAGGAGGCCCTCGCGTTCGTCGCCAACCACCCGCTGCGCACGGACGTGCGCCTAGCCGTCGGTGTCATGCGCAGCGGCGAATCCTGGTGTGCGCTGCGCACTCGCGCCTTCGACTCCGATGACAAGGTCGGGCAGGGCTCGGCGCTGGTCCCCGCGCTGGTGGATGCGCTGCGCGCCTCTCTCGAGCCCGTCACGGGTGAGGAAGCCTGATCACGCCGGGGGCCCCGGCCTCGTCCGGACCAAGAGGGACGAGGCCGGGGCCCGCTCGCACCCGCCTGCCCGCAGGCCGTGGGGGGGCTTGTGAGCGCTGCGTGCGCTACTGACAGGTCGGCAGGGTGTCCCCGGTGCCCTCCGCGATGGAGGAGACGGCCGTGGCGGCCTCGGCAAGGGTGGACACGGAAACCACGTGCAGCCCATCGGGGACGTGGCCGACTACCTCGGAGCAGTTGTCGCGCGGCGCCAGGAACCACTCGGCGCCGTCCTTCTTGGCTCCCCACATCTTCTGCTGGATACCGCCGATGGCGCCGACCTGCCCGTCGAAGGACATCGTGCCGGTTCCGGCGATGGGCGTTCCCCCCGTCATGTCTCCCGGCGTCAGGCGGTCGATGATGCCCAGGGAGAACATCATGCCCGCGCTCGGGCCGCCGACGTCCTTCAGGTTGACGGTGATCGTGACGGGCATCGAAGGTTCCACCGTCAGGTAGACGCCGAGCTTGGAGCCGGGTTCGTTCTCACCGGCCGCAATCGAATCGAAGGACAGGTCCAGGGTGGCGCTGTCGCGTTCGACGGTAATCGTCATGTGACTTCCCGCAGGAACGGTGCGCATGAGCGTGAAAGGAGTCGTCGCATCGGCGACCTCGTGGCGCGTGCCGTCGGGGGTCGTGATGGCCCGCAGGACGTCGCCTTCCTGGACGATGCCGTCCGCATTCGAGCCCTCCGTGGCGCCCTGGATCGTGACGGTGGCGGGAATCTGCCAGCCCAGGTAGTCGAGCGCGGCGACCTGGGAGGTCAGCTGCGAGTTGCGCATCATGGCGAGCTGCGCTTCGCTGACCTGGTCGTTCGTCGTCCCTTCGGGGTAGACGGAATCGTAGTCCACGATCTTGCTGTGCGGGTCGAAGTAGGCCCCGATGAGCTCAGCGAAGCTCAGCCGGTGGCCGGGGCCGCCCGACTCGGAGACAGTGACCATGCGCAGCTGGCCCTGCCCGGGTTGCGCGGGAGCGGTGACTGAGGCGGACTGCGGCTCGTCGACGCGGACGGCTTCGCCCGTGGTGGGGTCGGTGCCTTCGATGTCGAGCATCGGGACGCCGTCCTCGGTTCCCAGCACGTTGAAGGTCGGCCCGGGGCTGGAGACGACGAAGGGAACGGGAACCCAAAAGAGGATCGCCACCATCGCCAGGAGAGCCACGAGGGCGGTGACGAGGCGCCAGCTGACAAGCGGGATACGCTCGCCCTGACCTTCTCCATTGGATAGCTTCTCATCGAGTGTCAAGGTCTGATCCGTTTCGCTCACCGTGCAATTGTGTCCCACTCGGCGCGCTCATGCACGCCCACTTCCACGCCCCCCTTATGCTCTCAGCGTTTTCGCAGGGTTTTGTCAGCCCGGACGCATGGCCGGCCGCTAGTCTGATTCCATGAATGAGAACGAGTCCGGCACACCGTTTGAGGATTTCCTGCGCTCCATCCTGGGAGACGAGGCGGCCGCCGAGGCCGCCCGCGCCCTCGAGGCTCAGGGCTTCGATCCCGCGAACCTGCCCCCCGAGTTTTCTGATCCGGCACGCATGCGTGCTGCCATGGGGCAGTTCCAGTTCCTGATGAACACGACCGCAGGGCCGGTCAACTGGCGCATCGTGGAAGACAGCGCCAAGCAGGCCGCCTACGCCAGCGGCGACCCCGCGCCCACGGCGACCGAGGCGGAGGCGGCTCGTCAGGCCATGACCGTCGCGGACCTGTGGCTCGACGCCGTCACCGACTTCGCCTCGGGTCCGGTGACCCGCGACGTGTGGAGCAAGGTCGCGTGGGTGGAGCACACGATTCCCACGTGGAAGCGCATCTGCGAGCCGATTGCCCTCAACGTGTCGCGCGCCCTGTCGGGGGCACTCTCCGAGCAGTTCGGCCCCGATGGCAGCGGCGAGGCCGCGTCCCTGCCGGACGGGATGGTGGCAATGCTGGGCAAGACGCAGGAGATGATGCCTCGCTTGTCGGCGATGATGTTTTCCGCCCAGCTGGCCCGCGCTCTGGCGGCGCTGGCCGGGGAGTCTTTCGGCACCTACGACACGGGCATCCCGCTGTCGGATGCCTCCCGCGCGGTGCTACTGCCCCACACCATCGCCGAGTTCGCCGACGGTCTCGACGCCCCCTTCGACGAGGTGCGCCAGTTCCTGGCGGTGCGCGAGGCAGCCCATCGTCGCCTCTTCGCGTCGGTGCCGTGGCTCGAGGGCGACCTGGTGCGGGCGGTGGAACGCTACGCGTCTCAGATCGCGATCGACACGGAGGCCATCACGGAAGTGGCACGGTCGGTAGACCCGTCGGATCCGGAGTCGGTGGAGTCCGCCCTGAGCGGCGGCGTGTTTGCCCTGGCGACCACCCCCGATCAGCGTCGGGCGCTCACTCGCCTGGAGACGATGCTCGCTCTCATCGAGGGCTGGGTCGAGGTGGTCACGGCGCGCGCCACGTTGCCTTACCTGCCTCACGCGGATGCGCTGCGCGAGATGATGCGCCGCCGCCGTGCCTCGGGCGGCCCCGCGGAGGAGATCCTGGGGACCCTCATCGGCCTGAAGATGCGTCCGCGCCAGGCGCGCGGCGCGGCCTCAATCTTTTCTCTCGTCGAGGCCGACGGTGGGCGCGATGCCCGCGAGGCCCTGTGGTCGCATCCGGACATGGTCCCCTCGGAGACGGAGCTGGCCACGCCCGACACCTTCTTGACGCTGCGGCGCGCCGCCGCCGAGGAGGACGCGGATATCGATGCGGCCCTCACCTCGTTGCTGGATGGAACGCTCGGCTGGGCGGAGGGCCTGGAGCCCGGCGCCGATTCGGGTGATCAGTCTTCTGCTTCCCGCGACGGCGAGGCGACCGAGGGCTCGGACCCGCACGACAATGAATGATCTGACAAGTTATCCACAGATTTTTCAAAAGGTCACGCGAAACTAACACACTGGTTCATGATGGCTTCTACAGGCATGAAGCAAAGGAGACCATCATGAACCTGGCACGCAATACGGCGATCTTGTGGCGCGGCCCCGGGGCCGTCCAGGTCGGAGGTGACAGCTCCCGACACGTCCTCCTCGACAACCTGCACGCAAACGACCAGCTGTGGCTCAGCCACCAGGCGCACTCGCCGCGCTCAGCCGCGCCCACCCAGGCCTCGCCGGAACTCATGGCGGCGCTGCACCGAGCACACCTGATCGACGAGGGGGACCGGCGCCCCACGCTGCGCGTCGGCGTCCTCGGGGCGGTGCCCGCCTCCATCCTGGCGCTGCGCAGCCTCGTCGACACGATCAACCTCTCCCTCGCCATCGACGTCACCGCGCTGGTGGACGAGGACTGGGACCGAGTCTTCGGCGGCACCTTCACCGGCACCGCCCGCGATCGAGCCATCCGACGCGAGCTGGCTCCCCTCATCCCCCTCCCCCACCTGCACCACCAGGGCGACACAGACTGCGTCATCGTCTCGGCCGACCGCGTCGTCGACCCGGGCGTCCCCTTCGAGCTGACGGCCCACGACACCGCACACCTCATCGTCACGCGCGGGGAACACTCCTACGAGGTCGGCCCCCTCGTCATCCCGGGCATCACCCCGTGCTACCAGTGCGTCGAGCACGCGCGAGCCGCGGCGAACCCCTTCCGCCTCACCCACCTGCGAGAGCTCGCCAACTGGCCGCTGGGAACACTCCCCCTGCTGGCCCACTACGCGGCAGCCCTGCGCGTGGCGCGCCTGATACGAGACTTCGCCTCCGGCGCGCTCACCGCGAGCCTGTGCGCCGAGGTCGCCACCATCGACGAGGAGGGGACAATCAGCGTCGAACGCGCCCGGCCCGCCCACGAGTGCGTGTGCGGGATCTGCGGGCTCGCCTCCTGAGTCAGGCACCCTCCTCGACGACAACCTCCTCGCCTCGCACGAGGGCGAGGACGGGAGCGGCGAAACGCTGCACCTTGACGTCGCCGATCCCCCGGATCACCCTCAGCTGCGTCGTGTTCTTCGGCATCGCCACGGCAATGTCGCGCAGCGTCTGATCCGTGAACACCGCAAAGGGCGGAACCCCCGCCTGCCGGGAAACCTCCAAACGCCAGGCCTTAAGCCGCGCGAACAGGTCAACGGCCTGGGGTGATGCCTCCTCCTCGAACGCACGATTGAGGGCGCGTGTGGAGGGACGCGCCTTCTTCTTGGGCGCACCCACACCCCGCTCCTCGGGCCAGATCCCGTCGAGGAGACGGCTACGCTTGCGCTTGCCACGCCCGTCCGCTCCCCGCGAGCGCGCCCACGACAGGGTCAGCAGATCGCGGGCGCGGGTGACGGCCACGTAGAGGAGGCGACGTTCCTCCTCGCGAGCCTCGGGGGTTTTCGCGTAGGAGATGGGCAGCAGCCCCTCCGAGAGGCCGACCAGAAAGACAGCGTCCCACTCGAGGCCCTTGGCCGCGTGGATGGTGGCCAGCTCGACGCCCGCTTTGTCGGGCTCAACCTGGTAGGCGATTCGCTCGTCCAGCTCGGCGACGAAGGCGGCGAGCGTGTCCGCGTGGCTGTCGTCCGCCCACCCGACGATCGCGTTCATGTTCGACCAGCGCTCGGACCCGGCCTGGCCGGAAGGAGCCTCGGGGGCCCAGCCGACCCCGGAGAGGACGTCGCGCACGAGCTCGCCGAGCTCCCCCTCCTGCGCGGCAGCCGCTGCGGCGCGCAGGCGCGAGATCGCGGTGCGCACGTCGTCGCGGGCAAAGAAGGGTTTGCCTCCGGCGACGGCGACGGGGATACCTCGGTGTCCCAGAGCCTCCTCGAAGGCCTGGGACTGGCCGTTGGTGCGCATGAGGACGGCGATGTTGTGGGGTTGGACGCCGCCGGCGACGAGGTCCGCGATCTGTGCGGCGACGCCCGCGGCCTCGGCGTGGTCGTCATCGTAGGTGCAGTAGCCCACGTGCGCTCCCCCGTCGCGCTGGCTGGACAGGCGCACGGTGCCCTCGCGCTGGGCGGCTCGCGCCAACACGTCGTTCGCGAGGGTGACGATCTGCGGGGTGGAGCGGTAGTCGCGGGTCAGCTCCACGACGCGCGCGCCCGGGTGCTGGCGCCCGAAGCCCGTCAAGTAGTCCGGCGAGGCGCCCGTGAAGGAATAGATGGTCTGCGCGACGTCGCCGACGACGCACACGTCGTGGCGCCCGCCCAGCCACAGGTCCAGGAGACGGGCCTGGAGGAGGTTGACATCCTGGAACTCGTCGACCACGAAAGAGCGGTACTGCTTGCGCACGATGGAGGCGACGTCGGCGCGTTCCTGGAGCATGCCGCACAGGTAGATGAGGATGTCCTCGAAATCGATGACTCCGCGCTCGTTCTTGGCGTCCTCGTACACGTCGAGGAGACGGGCCATGTCCCCAGCGTCGAGCCCGGCGGGAACGTCGCGTCGCAGGCGCGCCACCCGTGAGGCGTAGTGCGCGGCATCGACCATGGACACCTTCGCCCACTCCACCTCGGCGGCGATGTCACGCACGTTGGTGCGGTCGATGGCGATCCCCAGGCGGGCGGCGGAGGCGGCGACCAGGGACGCCTTGTGGGGGATGACGTCGGGCAGCGGTCCACCAACCACCGTGGGCCAGAAGTGACGCAGCTGGCGCAGCGCCGCGGAGTGGAAGGTTCGCGCCTGCGCCTTGGGCACGCCCAGCTGGGCCAGGCGGTGACGCATCTCGAAGGCTGCACGCTGGGTGAAGGTCACGGCCAGCACGTTGGAGGGATCGACGGCGCCGACGGCCGCGCCGTAGGCGATGCGGTAGGTGATCGCGCGCGTCTTACCCGTGCCGGCGCCCGCGAGGACAGCGAGGGGCCCGGCGACCTGGGTGGCGACGGCACGCTGGTCGGGGTCAAGGGCGTCAAGCAGTTCCTCGGGGTTCATGCCTCTATTGTCCCATCGCCCACCCTCAGCTGCGTCCCGTGCCCTCCGGCCCGCCGGGCAGATCGGAGCCGTACCATTCCCGAAGCAGCGCGTATGCGATGGAGGCGCGTCCGGGCGCGCTGATCTCCCCCTGCTCCAGTGCGCGGGTGAGCTCCTCACGGCTGTAGAAGCGCGCCCACTCGATCTCCACGCCATCCGCCTGAGGGGTCGGGCGCGGCGTGGCGGTGCGGGCGCGGTAGCCCATCATCTGGGAGCGCCCGAAGGGCCACGGCTGGGTCGCAACGTAGGTGGGAGCCTCAATGTCGATGCCCACCTCCTCGGCGACCTCCCTGGCCACCGTGACGTCCGGGGACTCCCCGGCCTCGACGTATCCGGCGATAATCGACACGAAGCCGGGCTTCCACAAGGCGTTGTGCGCGAGCAACACGCGCCCATCGTGATCCTGAACGAGGACGATGATCGCCGGGTCCTGACGCGGGTATTCAAGCCGATCACAGGCCTGGCAGCGAGCAGCCCAGCCGGCGGACTCCAGGGACACGGGAGAACCACAACGTCCGCAGTAACGATAGCTGGCGTGCCAGCCCGCCAACGCCACGGCGGTCAGCGCCAGGGCCGCGTCGTCACCCCCAAGCCGCCAGCCGACCGCGCGCAGGTGCTCCCAG